>JACLAB010016586.1_pt1 | contig 10574 bp, 6 predicted proteins | sample 8027921 | NCBI WGS metagenome assembly JACLAB01 (sample SAMN15725117, study PRJNA655200) | protist metagenome | isolation source: fluorescence activated cell sorting (FACS) single amplified genomes of... | place: USA: West Boothbay Harbor, Gulf of Maine | collected 2000-07-19
TGAGTTCAGTGAAAAAAACTTTCCTCAAGTTTGGGGGTTTAACTACGGGAATATTAAAACAGCAAATTTAGAGCCCATCCAAGAGAACCTCCAAGCATTCTCAGTCATCGAGCCAATGGCAGAAAAAGCCATTAAAAAATTTAAACTAGAATCAAAGAACTGGGGTATTTATGGGCATGGAGCAGGAGCACATTTTGTTCATCGCTATGTTTTACATCAGCCCGAAGCAAGTCATACGCTTGCAATTGCAGCTAACCTAGGCTGGTATTTATCTATGACAGATCAACAATGGCCTTTTGGGTTAACAAATTCTGGGATTGAAGATGCTCAACTCAAACAAGCATTCAGCAAGTATTTTCTTTTGATGTTAGGCAAAGCAGATACGTCAACCAAACCAAATTCTCCATACGCCAAGAGTAAGATTCATCACAGTCATGGAGTCAACAGTCCACATAACCCTTTCACCGTCTATTGTTTCAGTGTGAGCTGCTTCAAAAAATTCACCCCATTGAGTTCCTGAAATTAACACTTGGTATGGACCATTTTTCCATGCAAGATTTACAGTGTATTTATCTTCAATAGATCCATTTAGTCCTAGCAAATCATCAACTCCTCTAACTGGAGCCAAGCCAGCTAGCACTCCACCAGGCTGACCTGCTACGCTCAATGTTTGAGCGTCACCACCAGCTTCTTGATTTTTTGTATCGTAATGAACGTTTACAAACTTGGCTGAAAATGCACCATAGGCAGTATCCATGGAGTATATGACACTGGTATCCAAGCCTTCAATGGTTCGAGTATCACCATTGACATAGTAGTCATTCACTTTTTGAACAAGGCCTGCAGGGCATAGTCCGGCTGCAGCCCAGTCTACTGAGTCGTCTGGCGTAGAGCCTCGAAGGACGTTTGGATTCCCAGTGCATTCACTCGCTCCACCCTGAGCCCTAATAAGAGTATCAAGCAAAATAGCATTAGTCATACCAAAAATTCCAACAGTATCTTCGGTTTCAATAGACCATTGATCGAGCGTGATAATGAGATTATCCACTGGTTCAAATACTATTCCGAATGATTCATTTTCACCGAGTTCAGCTTTCAATCCAGGATTGCCCTCTGTTACTCTTTGCATTGAGTAGTTATCTTGATCTACGCCAGTTGCATATTCTAGCAAGGCATCATTTGTGGATGTGCTTCTTCCAAGAAAACCTTCATTAACTAAGATTAAAGCTGGAGCTCTAAAAGTTTCCGATGCAGAGTATCTAATCTTTAGACGCTCAATAGGCTGCCAACCAATCGCAAATTTACCAACGGTAGCATCTCCATAGTCATCAGCATCCTCATACCTAATAGCGAGCTGAGCATCTATCGTTTCATGGATAGGAATCTGTAGCTCCCCAAATAATGATGAAGTGGTTCTAGATCCGCTCGATGCGGGGGTTGCACTTGAATTAACCACATCTGAAATTAAAGGAAACGTTAAGCCTGCGTTTGGACCGGCCGGAACTGTGTATGCAATTGTTCCATCAATCCTTGGATCCCTTCCATCAGTATATTCCTCTTTCCTGGTTTCAAAGCCAATCAAGGCTCCTACTGGACCAGCAGGCATTTCATAAATATTATTATTAGATATTTTGAAGTCGAACATTGAGAGTTCCGTCGTATTGTCTCTAAAAATATCTATAGTGAAAGCACTTTCATCGCTGCAACCATTGCCTCCACAAAAAGGATTGTAAGCATCAGGAGTTGATAGCGCTAAAGCTTCATTTAACAGTGTCATCGATTGACGGCCCCAATTTTTTTGTTTGGATTTAGCATCTGACCAAAGCACTGCTCCATCCCAATCCCAGTCGCCTAACGCTCCTCTAAATCCTTGCAAGACTCTTAAAGTTACCCTGTCAGAATCATATCCCCTAGGATTACTAAATCTATGTCGAGCTTTCCATAACCCCAGGCCATTTGAAATTAAGGCAGAATTATCAACCAGTTTATTGCCATCCCCATCCACCATTTGATTTAACCAATAGTTTGAGAGCGGAACCAGCAGTGGCTGAGTGCATGAGCCAGTTCTCGCACAACTACCTGCGCCTAGGGTTGTTCCAGCAAATAATTGTTGTGTTGCTGCCGAGTGGTAGTACCCAATCTCACTGTAGGCTTCAATACCATTATCAAGCTCAGTGTTTACAAAAACAAAAAGGTTTTCTCTTTTGAGGCTCGGTCGCATCCAGCGATCTTCATTGTACTGAGCCCTCAATGCAGTCGAAGGATTGGTTGAGGTGCTGGTGTATAAGCATGTGTCTCCTCCGGTGCCTGTGTATGCGCAGTTACCTGAATTAGGTCTAGTATGAATATAACTGTTTCCGCCGCCGTGCCATATGCCGTATTCGGATGCAGCGTTAGTATTTCGCCAACTGGTATCATCCCAAGCAGTCCCTTCAAACCTGCCAAGTCCAGGAGAGACTCTGGCATCTTGAGCTAACCATTTTGGATCTTCGCTGCCCTTGATCTCACCTCTTCTGTAAGCATCAAAATATATCGAAACGTTGGTGTCTCCAAAATCTTGGCCCCATTGAAAGCCTAATTTTTCATCTCTTGCATCCAAGCCGTCGTAACCACTGACTTTGTATTTAACCCTTGCTCCAACAAAGTCTGATTTTAAGACAGTATTCACCACTCCGGCTAAGGCATCAGCTCCGTATATTGCTGATGCGCCATCTCGAAGTATCTCTATTCGATCAGCTCCGCCAACAGGAATTAAATTGGAGTTGGTTGTAAAAACAGGCATGGAGCCACCTAAAATGGGTTCAGTTTGATAGCCAGGAGAAGTAATTAATCTTCTTCCATTGAGCAGACTCAATGTATTACCTGTTCCTATATCTCTTAAATTAAAAGCACCAACATCTCCCCTCGAAGCATTGTATCCCCCGCTAAATTCATTTTGATTAAATGTATTTTGACCAAGTTCAGCAATATTATCTAAAAGTTCATCACCCGAATCAGCTCCGAATGCCTCTATGTCTTCACTTGAAATAATTGATACCGGCAGAGCTCCTGTAATTTTTGCCCCTTTGATCTGTGATCCAACAACCACCACCTCTTCAACGTCACTCATTTTTGAGGCATCTTCTTGAGAGAAGGCAGTTATAGACAAAGGCAATAGCAATAAGCTGAAGACATATTTTATATAAGTAGATTTCATCATTTCCCCTAAGAAAGTTTTAACTTCATTTATGTTAACAGCCGGACTTAAAAAAATTAAAGCAATTATTGAAACTAAGTACCATTAATTTTGTATTTATAGATAACAATTAGTTATGATTGAATAACTAAATAATAATAATTACATTACACAATATGATTAGCTCCAGGCACATAGAAGTTTTTTATCACGTTTACAATGAGGGGTCTTTAACCAGAGCGGCAAAAGTGTTGAATGTTTCTCAGCCTTTAATAAGTAAAACTCTTGCCTACGCCGAGCATAAACTTAATCTCAAACTATTTGTAAGGCATGCACGAAGATTGAGTCCAACCCCAGAAGCAGATTTACTATTTCAGCATGCTGCAGCTGTAAATAAAGAGATTTCGAAGTTCAATAATATTGCAGATAATCTGGTGAAAGATCCCTCATCAACTATTAATATTGGCTGCACCCCATCTCTTGGCTTGGGATTGCTACCTCATTTACTTAATATGTACTTAAAGCAAACCCCTGGAACTAAATTCAATGTTGTTAACTTACAAAGCACTGATTTAGAAGAGCAATTAAAGGAACTTACGTTTGATCTAATTATCTGCTTTAATCCTGAAAATTCTGAATTATTCAAAAAAACTCAGTTACTGCAGGGTGCATTGGTTCTTGCCGCTCCTGTGGACAATGCCCCAGAAACCAAAACCTTCAAGTTAACTCAAATTAAGAATCAGCCTTTTATAAAAGTTAAAAATCTTCAAACTGGATCTTCCAAGAGAAACCTAGATCATTACCTAGATAATGCAGGCGTGAAGGTTAACTGGATTACTGAAACAGAGACAATGCAGGTTGCTAAAGCAATGGTGGAGCAGGGAGCTGGTTATGCAATCATTGATGACTTTAGCGCGCAAGTTTATGGGAGCAGAATTTCAGTACATAAATTAGAGCCAAGTATTCCATATGAGATTTGCATGGTCAGCAACAAAGAAAAACCTCTGTCAGTTAGCGCGCAAAAATTTATAGATTTTCTTTCAAGCGCTTCAATTAATCCAAGCTCATTTGTTGTAGATTAATTTCTGTAATCTAGAGGTGGTTCTCTGTCACCTAGCAATGGAACATATTGAAAATCTTCTCCCACTCTATTGTGGTATTCAGTTTTTGCATCCGCTAATACTGATGGATCTTTAAAAATGTCTTGAGCTGTATCAGCCATAACTTGTGCAGCAAGCTTGGTGCCTTTCATGCCAATAGTTGTGCCGCCAGCCGCAACTCCTTGCCATGAGTGACCTGCTGTTCCAGGAACCCAGGTAGCTGTTCTAAGGCCTGCCTGAGGGACAACCCAACTCACATCACCAACATCCGTTGAGCCATAGGTATGTGAAGTTCTATAAGGATATACTTTTTCTTGATCTCCAACTTTGCTTCCTGGTGAAATCATTGTTTTGTAGATTTCATCAGCAAACTCTTGTTCTTTTTTGGAGTATTGAATGCCGCCTCTTTTCACAAGATTTTTATGCATTATTTTTTGTAATACATCGTTAGGAAGTTTGGAGTAATTACCGTGCATGACTTCATGAGTAACACTTGTATCGGTTCCCATAGCAGCCCCTTCTGATGCTTTCACTACCCAGTCAAAGATTTCTTGAACCTTTTGTCTTCTTGGATGCCTTACGTAGTAATAGACTTCTGCAACATCTGGCACAACGTTTGGAGCTAAACCACCTTTAGTAATAACATAATGAATACGCGATTCTTGAGGGATGTGCTCTCTCATCATATTGACCATCATATTCATAGCTTCCACGCCATCTAATGCTGATCTGCCTTTGTGGGGAGATCCAGCAGCATGAGCTGAAATTCCTGAAAATCTAAATTTTGCTGATTTGTTTGAATTGGAAGACTCAGCGTTTGCTCCATTAGAGCTGCTTGGATGCCAGTGAAGCACAGCATCAACATCCTCAAAAAGGCCTGCTCTAACCATGTAGACTTTTCCTGACCCACCTTCTTCTGCAGGGGTGCCATAAAATCGTACTGTTCCTTTGGTTTTTGTTTTAACTAACCATTCTTTGACAGTGACAGCCGCCCAAGCTGATGCAGCCCCAAACATATGATGGCCACAAGCATGTCCTGCGCTGACGTCTTCTCTGATTTCTTTGAAGGGAGAGGCAGTTTGCATAAGACCTGGCAGGGCATCGAATTCACCCAAAATTCCAATGACCGGACCGCCGTTTGAATACTCTGCAATAAAAGCAGTGGGAATATCGGCAACACCTTTGGTAATAGTAAAACCATGAGAGGCTAATTCTGATTGAAGTAACTCTGAACTTTTATATTCCTGATAACCCACTTCTGCCCAGTCCCATATCTTCATGGCCACTTCCTCAAAAGTTTCTTGGTGCTTGTTAATGCTAGAATCCAACGAAGAATCTGCAAGCGTTGACATAGAAAAGACCAGGGCTATTAAGACAGCTGATTGTTTTTGAAAGATATTTTTTTTCCCACCCATTCTTCTTCCCCTAAATTATTTATAACGTCTTTGTCTATAGATGTTATAACTTTTCTGTGAAGATTAGAATCTTCAGCGTAAATAACTGCTTTAATGCCCTCATTCTTTTCAAATAGAGTGGTGCATCCAAGCACCTTGCCTTCACCATCTTTATCGGAAGACATTGGCACTGGTTTTTCTATTTTTGCAGCTTCGTTGGTGACGTCTTTTGAGCGAAAATCCATCGCAGGATCTTTGCCCCAAATTGCCAATGCTTGTTTTGTCATCAACCCAGAAACTCCGGTAATTAAAGCAATCTCAGCAGGATCTTTTCTAATTTTTTCTAAAACCTGTGCCGTTGCATGGATCATGTAATTATTTAAAGGACCGCCGGCAAATGGCATGCCGCCGGTTACGGTTTTATCAGTTTTATCAGAAATATTTAATGCTTCTGAAAACAGTTGAACAGCAATCGGAAAGCAACTGTAAAGTTCAAATAAGGACGGTTGGATGTCGTGTGATTGAGCCGTTTCAAGAAGATACTCAGATGCTAAATGTAAGCCTACAGGCTTCGTCAAATCTGGCCGCTGAATAACAGCAATCATATGGTTGGTCTCGCTTGAAACCAGTGGATAAACTCTCTTATTTTCTGGGATGTTTAGTTGATCGGCAAGCTCCTCACTGCATAAAATCAAAGCAGAGGCCTGATTTACGTTCCAGCTGCTGTTGTGAAGTTTATTGTAGGGGTAGGCTATTCTCTGATTTTTTGCCGTTGGATTTTTTATGTCATCTGCGCTAAAAGTATTTTGGTTCCAAGCGTGAGGATTGTCTTTCGCAATTTGAGAAAAGCGTTCGTAGTAATTGCCAAGAAATATTTCATGATCCTCTAAACTGCGTTGGTGCTTAAAACGCATTGCACTTTCAATGATTGCATAATACCCAACAGCCATCATGCCTAATGCCTCTATCTCTTCTGGAATATAGAGATCCTCTTTTGCTTTCACATATTGATCGGGGTTAACGGTTAATTTCATCTCCTCAAAGGATAGACCTTCTTTTAAAGCTTGAATTATTTTATGCCTGGCTTCACCGCCAACGATGAGACTTGCTCGAATATCACCATTGATAATTTTGTCACATGCAGAGTTAATTAGATTCTGCTGCAAGACACCAATTTTAGTGACGCTGGTTTTAGCATGAGAAAAACCATGCTTTTCTGCTATCCACTTTCCTGGGTCTCTGTAAGACCAAAAACCCTTGGGGATTTGCACTTCATCAATGTAATTAACGATGGATGGATTTTCGGTGTCTTCAATGGCGCCGAGAGCCGCTTGCTCCATAAGAATTAGAGCCTCATCAACCTCATGGAACGATCCTTTTTGCTGCAGGGATCCGATGCCTATTAAGACGGGTCTATTTTTCATATTATTTAATGTTGGCTACTGAGTAGCATCTCCGGCAATCGTAATTCTGTGCAGCAATCTCTCATGCCCATCGTAACCGCCTTCTGCCATGTGCATTACCGTTCTGTTGTCCCACATGATCAGCATATTTGGTTGCCACTGATGGCGGTAAATATACTTCTCTTGAGCCATGTGAATATAAAGCTCAAAGAGCAATGAATCTGAATCTTCTTTTGAAAGGCCCTCTATTTCAATTGTATAGACAGGATTAATAAACAGAGTTTTTCGACCTGTTTCTCTGTGAGTTCTAACCAAGGGGTGTGACATGGTTTTATTGGCCTCATCTGAGGTATGAATTTTCATGGTTCGTTTTTTACCCTCTGTTGCATAGACCCCATCTTTTGCATATGGAAGCTTGGCGCTGTGGATGCATCTTAAGTCTTTAATCTTTTCTTTCAATTCTTTGCCTAAGTCATCGTATGCATCTGCAGTATTTGCAAAGAGCGTATCTCCACCGACGGGAGGAATAATTTCTGAATACAGCATGGTTGCTGAGGGAGGTTCATGTTGAAAGGACCAATCAGAATGCCAGGCCCCACCAAAATGAGCCGCTTCTTCGTATGGCTTTCTATGAACCTTTACTATGTGAGGATGCTCTTGCATGGGAATCAAAAAAGGCTCTTTTCCATAAGACCCAAATAGTTGACTAAAGTTTTCATATTGCTGCAGAGTTAGATTCTGATTCGGGAAAACAGCAACCCCATAATTAACCCATTGTTCACGCACATGACTCACCTCTAAATTAGAGAGAGTTTCAGCAATATTGATATTCTCTATCTGCACCCCTAGGTTAGAAGAGGAGGTTGGTAGCTTAAATTCCATTTATTAAATATATCAAATAATTCACTCTACAGATATTGGTGATATATAATTCTTCTTTTTTGGGGCTATAGCTCAGCTGGGAGAGCGCTTGCGTGGCACGCAAGAGGTCGGCGGTTCGATCCCGCCTAGCTCCACCATTCTTCCACTTGGCGATTTTTTTCCACTCATAACCCTATAAGGTAAGCTAAATTTAGCGGTTCCAATTTTTCCATCTGTTACTTTGATATTTCCATCAAAAACGAAATTAAAGATAATCTTTTTAGTATTTGTGTCGGCTTGTTGCCATGCCTTATCTGGATGGGTGAGTAATGTATTTCCCTGAAGTTTAAACGTTACCAGATCGCTCTCCGAGGGCCTGTTAAGCTTTAAAGCCTCTATCTGCTTGTCAATAGAATTAATTTCACTTTCTAAAACTTTTATAACACTAGCATTAGATGCCGATATTACTTTTTCTAATTGTTGTTTTTTTCTTTTAGACAATTCATGTATTTTAGATTCATTATGGTTTTTGATATCTCTTAGGTGGTTACTATTCTTGTTAAAGGTATCCTCATTAATCTTGTCAGCGAGTTTTAAGATGCTTTTGTTGATACGAGCCTTTTTTAATAACCTGATAAAGTCTTCATGAATAACTTCACGCCTGATATTTTTGGGCTTTACATTGCAAGCATTTTTAGAACTATCGCATCTGTAGTATGGATATTTCTTATTCCTTCTTCCGGTAGCATAGTTTCCTAGTAATTTACTTGAGCATGCACCGCATTCAATATCGCCTTTTAGAGGGAAGTGATCTATTCCTGCAATACTATATTTCTTTCTTCCTTTAGATTTAATCCTTTGTTGGACTTTGTTAAATAAATCCTTATTGATAAATCCTTCATGGGTTGCTGTGATATTTAAAATACCCCATTTATGAGCATCAACGATCCCGACATATAGCTTATTTGTTAAGAATTTTTTAATAAATTCATGCTTTAACTGATAAGGCTTATTTTTTTTTAAATTAATAAGTTGCTTTGCTTCTTTTGAGTGCTTGATACTCTCATAGGTTATATATTTACCAATAGCATAATCTTCATATATCTTTTTAATTAAAATTGAATTTATATTATCAGGATAAAGAATCTTATCTCTTAAAATCATTCCAACAGGTGGCCTATGAAGCCAGTAACCCTCTGAAACCCTTTCCCTCATTCTTGAATTGACTCTTACCAAGTTATTTTCTCTATCATAGTCTGCAAAAGCAACTACCATATTCTCTTTAAGTCGGCTTATGGGATCAGTAGATTCAAGATCATCTTTTAACGAAAGAAGAGATCCTCCATATCTCCTGATCTTGGCTTTAATAAAATAATATTCTTCAGTATTTCTTGATAGTCTTGATATGTCATCAAATATTACAAAAGTCTCACATTTTCTTTGTTTAATAAATTGAATCATTGCATGAAGCGCAGGCCTATCAGATGTACTTCCAGACATAGCAGCATCTCTAAAGCTATTTATAATTTTTATATTCTTCTCTTTTGCATATCTCAAACATGCTGAATATTGGCTATCTAAACCATTCCCATCTGTGACCTGTTTCGTTGACGAAACTCTTAAGTATATAACTCCTTCTCTATCTGTAGTATTCATCAAACAACCTCTCACTTAGTTCTATTAATTGATTAATGATTAAAAGTTTATCAGAGCTAGATAGCTCAAGATTTTCTAGATATTTTAAATAGGCTTCCACGGCAATACATCTCCTTTTAGAAGCAGATTGATGTATATCAAATTGAAGCTTAATGCGTCTGCATTAACTGCGGTTAGTTAACTTAATGTTACTTAATTTTATAGCACTTTGCTATCATTTTTTGATATAGTGGATGGTGCCTATAAAAAAAACATTTTTAACTGTTTTAGCAGTAATGTTAATATCAGGATGTGGCGGCGGTGGTGGTGGCGATTCAACCCCAACGACTCCAGCTCCTGTTGTTAGTCTTTCTGCAAGCCCCATATCAGTTCTTTTGACTGAGACTTCTACTCTAACTTGGTCTTCAACTAACGCTTCAGCTTGTTCTGCTTCTGGCTCTTGGTCTGGCACGAAAACTACCTCAGGAACTGAAGCAATAACAATTTCAACAGCAGGCAATAACACCTTTACACTAGCTTGCACTGGAATTGGCGGGAATGGCTCTAGATCTGTTACGGTTGAAGGCTATAGAAATACAGATGGGGTGGTGGTTGATGGCTATATTTCTGGCGCTGAAGTATGTATAGATAAAAATGATAATTGGACTTGTGATACAAGTGAATCTTCCACCATCTCAGATAATGATGGAAAATTTACAATTAAGTATGCCAACGGTAACTTAGTTTCTATTGGTGGCACGGATTTAGACTCCCAAACCCTGTTAGATAATCTTTTAATTACTCACAAACTAACTGGACACTCAGACTTTAAAGCCATAACCCCTGTGACGTCTCTTGCAGCTTTTATGACCGATGCAGCCAACATCAATGCAGCTCTTGGAATTGATCCAACCATTGATATTTATACCTTTGACCCGGTGGCTAATAAAGGCGATGGCGGCATTTATGATTACCTCTATGAGAAGGGTAATCAGTTAACAGTGCT
>JACLAB010013233.1_pt1 | contig 10573 bp, 9 predicted proteins | sample 8027921 | NCBI WGS metagenome assembly JACLAB01 (sample SAMN15725117, study PRJNA655200) | protist metagenome | isolation source: fluorescence activated cell sorting (FACS) single amplified genomes of... | place: USA: West Boothbay Harbor, Gulf of Maine | collected 2000-07-19
TTTCTTTTTTTATTGTAAGGAGCTTTTCCTCTTTTTCCTCCTCTTGAGTCTCCTCTTGCGCCACGAGGTGCAGGTTTAAAGTTTGGATCAATTAATTTACTAATTTCATTCCACATCGATCTATCATCTGGGGTAAGAAAAGTTAAAGCAGAACCTTCTGTTCCTGCTCTAGCAGTTCTTCCAATTCTGTGAACGTAATCTTCTGGTACTTGTGGAAGATCAAAATTAATTACATGTTGAATTAAAGGAATATCTAAACCTCTTGCAGCAACATCTGTTGCAATTAATATTCTCTTAAGGCCTTTTCTAAATGAGGTAATTACACGATCTCTTTTACTTTGACGAAGATCTCCATGAATAGCATCCGCTGAATGACCCTCTTCTTTAAGACGCTTAACCATTTTATCAGCACCTCTTTTAGTTTTAACAAAAACTAATATTGATCCTTTTCTTGCTATAAATTGGTCTACTAGTTGATCGTATTTATTCTCTTTAAAAACTTGAAGAGTTTCTTGTTTAATTTTTGCAATAGGTACTGATGTTGACCCTGTTGAAATTCTTTGAGGCTTATTTAGATATCTCTCAGAAATTCTAACAATATTCTGAGGTAGTGTTGCAGAAAATAATAAAGTTTGATGATCTTTTGGAACAAATTTTAAAATTAATTCTATTTGAGGGGTAAAACCCATATCTAACATTCTGTCAGTTTCATCTAGTACTAGGTATTTAGTGGCAGATAGATTTAAACTTTTTCTTTTTAAGTGGTCATTAATTCTTCCAGGAGTTCCAACTATTATTCTTGATCTATTACCTAGTTGTCTAAGTTGTTTTTGCATTGCCTCTCCACCAATAAGTAAGGCGGTTTTAATGTTAATTTTATCACTAATAATGCTTTTAATTGCAGCCATTACTTGAGTTGCAAGCTCTCTAGTTGGACACATAACTAATGCAAATGCATTTTTATCTAATATTAATTTATTTATTAGAGGAATGCTGAATGCCAATGTTTTTCCAGTTCCTGTTTGAGCTGTTCCTAAAATATCTTTTCCCTCTAAAGCAACAGGAATTGCCATCGCCTGAATTGGAGTCGGTTTCGTAAACTTCATTTTTTCCAATGAATTCTTTAACGAATCTTCTATTTTTAGTAATTTAAAGTTTTCCATTTAGGTATTTAGATTTTTTAAAATTTAAGGAGATATGCTCTTAATCCTTTAATACGTCTAATTTATATAGGGATATCTATACGTTTTTATAACAATCACAAGAAGTGAATTTTTAGAATAATTAATTTAATTGAGTAAATATTGATTTTTTTTAAGTTTTCAAATGACTCAATTAATGTATAAGAGCGTCAAATTATGAGTAACAATATTCGTAACATCACAATTATCGCCCACGTTGACCATGGTAAAACAACCATGATTGATAATCTAATGAAACAAAGTGGTTCATTCAGAGAAAATGAAGTTGTAGATGAAAGATTGATGGACTCTGGGGAGTTGGAAAAAGAAAGAGGAATTACTATTCTAGCTAAACCTGCTTCTATTGATTGGCAAGGTACTAGAGTTAATATTATCGATACACCAGGTCACAGAGATTTTGCGGCTGAAGTAGAACGTGTTTTAAGTATGGCTGATGGTGCTTTATTATTAATTGATTCTGCTGAAGGTGTAATGCCACAAACAAAATTCGTATTAGCAAAAGCTCTTAAGCAAGGTTTAAAGCCCATTGTTGTAATTAACAAACTAGATAAAGCTGATCAAAGAGCTAATGAAGTTTTAGATGAAACATTTGACTTATTTGTAAGTTTAGATGCAAACGAGGAACAGTTAGACTTTCCAGTTATGTATGCAAGTGGCAGATCTGGATGGGCTGATAAAGAAGTAGATGGCCCAAGAGAAAATTTACACCCATTATTAGATTTAATTATAGAACATGTTAAGCCAGCAGATCTTGATAAAACTAAACCTTTCGCAATGCTATCTACTTTATTATACGCAGATAGTTTCTTGGGTAGAAGTTTAGTTGGAAAAATATCTCAAGGAACAGCAAAAGCTAACCAGCCTATTAAAGCAATAAATCTTAAAGGTGAGAAAGTTGATGAAGGTAGATTAACTAAAATTTTTAGATACGAAGGAACTAAAAAAGTACCCATTGAAGTTGGTGAAGCAGGAGATATTGTTGTAATTGCAGGTTTAGAAAAAGCTAATGTAGCAGATACAATTTGCGATCTTGAAGTAAACGATCCACTTCCAGCAACTCCAATAGATCCTCCAACAATGTCTATTACTATAAGTGTGAATAGTTCACCTTTAGCTGGGACAGAAGGTAAAAAATTAACAAGTACTCAAATCAGAGATAGACTGGTTACTGAAGCACAAAATAATGTTGGAATTTCTTTTTCTCAAAATGCAAACGTAGACGCTTTTGTAATTAGTGGTCGTGGCGAGCTAATGCTTGAAATTCTACTGACACAAATGAGACGTGAAGGTTTTGAAATGACTGTAAGTCCTCCAAAAGTTTTATACCAAAAAGATGATAATGGTAACAGACTAGAACCAATTGAAGAGATTACTGTTGATGTAGATGAAGAGTTTTCATCAAAGATTATTGACTCAATGAATAGAAGAAAAGGTAAATTACTTGATCTTAAAGATACAGGAAAAGATAAAAAAAGATTAATCTTTCATGCACCAACAAGAGGCTTGATGGGTTACACAAGTAGATTTTTAACTTTAACAAAAGGAACAGGTGTAATTAATAGAATCTTCCACGGTTATGGAAAATTTGAAGGTGAAATGGATGGCAGAAAAAATGGTGCTTTAATTTCAATGGCAAACGGAAAAGCTGTTGCATTTGCAATATTTAACTTGCAGGCAAGAGGTGAAATGTTTGTAACTCATAATGATCCCGTTTATGAAGGAATGATTGTCGGATTAGCCCCAAAACCAGGTGATATGATTATTAATGTCATGAAAGGTAAGCAGTTAACGAATATGAGAACTCAAGGAACTGATGAAAATGTTGTGCTTACACCGGTAAGACAAATGTCAATTGCTGAACAATTAAGTATGCTAAATACTGATGAGGCCTTGGAGATAACTCCAAAATCTCTTAGATTAAGAAAAGCTATTCTTAATCCTAATGACAGAAAAAAGAATGAGAAATCTGGAACACCTCTTTAATTAAAGGTTTTTCCAACAAGGTATAATCCTAAAGCAACCGAAGGTCCTATTCCAAAAGCAAATAATAAAGTTCCAATTCCAACTGTTCCACCTAAATACCACCCAATAGACATGACTGTTATTTCAAGAAAAGCTCTTACAGTTGCAATGGGTAAGTTAGTTTTTTTTTGTAAACCAACCATTAGTCCATCTCTTGGACCTGCACCTAAGTTTGCAACAAGATAAATCCCCCCACCAAGACCAACCGTAAGTACAGCAATTGTTGCTAAAATTAATTGATTTAAATAATTTTCAGGGGTTGGTATAAATTTTATGCAGACATCGATCATTAAACCAATAATTATTGCATTTAAAATTGTCCCAATTCCAGGTTTTTGTTTAAGTGGCAACCAAAGAAACAAAACTCCAATACTAATTAATACTGTTATTATTCCAATTGAAAGATCAACATTTAATGCAATACCTTGTGCAAGAATAGACCAAGGGGAAGCCCCCGCAAAAGAGACTATTAATAATCCCTCACCTAGACCAAATAAAACTAATCCAAGACATAAAAAAAAGAAAGTTGAAATTTTTGGTTTAAGGTTTAATGGTTTTTCAGAACTCCAATATACTTTAGGAATATCTTTAATTTTCAAGAACATATTTTCAATAAATTACTTCTTTTAAAACTAAAGTCTATTATTGTTACTCCTTTATGAAAAAATTTTTTATTATAATATTTTTCTTAGTATATTCACTCAGCTCTAATGCTCATATGGCGCATTATAATAAATTTAATAAAATTGAAATGGAGATTTTAAAAGATGGTGAAGTTATTGGTTATAATTATTATTTTTTTAAAAAAGATGGAGATAAGACAACCGTTACAAATCAAATTAAATTTACAGTGAAATTATTTGGTGCAACAATTTTTGAAGTTGAAGGGTTTGGAGAAGAAAAGTATATTAAAGATCAATTAATTTCTTTTAATTCTAAAACACTTCAAAATGATAAAAAAAAATATGTAAATTTAGAATTTAATAAACAAACAAATAAATTTGATATTCAGGGTTCTTCCTATAGTGGTATAGCATCAATAAATAACGTAGTTGGAAACTGGTGGAGCCATAAAATTTTACAAACTGATAGTCAAATTAGTCCAATATCAGGTAGCATCAAAGAACAAGTAGTAACCTTTGTTGCTAAAGAAAAAATCGAACTCTACGGTAAAACTTATGACGTGGATCATTTTAAATTAACCTCAAAAGACATGTCTTTACCAAAAGATAAAAGACTTAATTTTGATATATGGTTTGATAAAAAAAATTCATTAATTTTAAAGGTTACTTATTCTAGATTAGGAAATTGGGAATATAAGGTTAAAAAGTTTGAATAAAACTATTTATTTATTTTATTAAAAAGATCTTGAGCACTTATCCATCCTGACTCTAGTCTAGGTCCAACAAACCAATCCGCACAAACTCCTAGGTTTAAGGAAGAATTCCAATAACTTTTAATTCTCAAAGGTTTTGAGTTAGATGAATATTTCCAGCCATGATTTAATGAAAATAAAACTTTGGTTTTTTTGATACCTGTAAGTTTAAAAAACTTCTCAATCATAATCTTTGTGTTCAATTTTTTATTTTCTCGATTTTTATCAATTTTTTTATTGGCCCATGAGTAAGTGCTCTGCAAAGTCCAAAGATCATTTTTACTTTTAAATCGCATTTTACTATTTTCATTTCCAGCCCAACCTAAAATTTTATCATTAAAAAAATAACTACTAACATTAAGTTTACTTTTTTTTGTTGCCATCATGACTGTTATATTTGCATCCATTTTTATTTTTTGATTAATAAATGAATGTTTAATATATTTTTTTGAAAGTTTTTTTAATTGAGGAAATGGACAGGTTAATATCAATGATTTATATAATTTTTTTGATCCATCAGAAAAATATATTTCCCAAACGTTATTTTTTTTAAAAATTTTAATTACTTCACTATTAAAATTGCAGTTGATATCCTTTAATAGATATTTACTGATTGCGTTGTTACCTTTTTTTCCAATTATTTTAATATGTTTTTTGTCTTCTTTCTTATCAGTATTTAAAAATAAATGTTTTCCTGGCCATTTTTTAACAATTTTTTTTGAAATTAAACTTTTTATAAATTTTTTAAATTGAATACTTTTTGGTGAAATATATTGAACACCATGGTCAAAGCTTTCATTCTTATTAAGCTTTTTATTAGACGATCTTCCCCCAACTCCTCTCGCTTTGTCATAAACATCTAATGAATATTTTTTACTGAGAGAATTTGCAATTGTTGCACCAGAAATACCTGAGCCAATAATACAGAAATCCTTCATTTACCCGCAACTACCATGCCTTCTATTAACATCGTAGGAGCATTGGTAGAATATTTAAACTCAAGATCATCAGCCAAAGTAATGTTTTTGAATATATCTTTAAAATTTCCAGCAATAGTTATTTCACTTACTGGATATTTAAACACTCCATTTTCAACCATAAACCCTGTGGCACCCACAGAATAATCTCCTGTAACTAAATTACTTCCATGACCGATTGTTTCTGTAATATATAAAGTTCTTTGATTTAATTTTAATAAGTCCTTGTAAGAAATGGAACCTTTTTCAAAATATAAATTACTTGTTCCGCCACTTCTACCATTTGACTTAAGGTTTAGCTTTTTTCCATTATAGGTATCAACTAAATAATGTTTTAAAACACCTTGATCTACCAACTTTAATTCTTCAGTTTTCACTCCTTCAGAATCAAAATACCTTGACCCTAATCCTTTAACTATATTGGGTTTATCAAAAATATTTATTGAAGAGGTAAATATTTCCTCATTAATTTTGTCTTTTAAAAAAGATGTGCCTCTTGCAATTGAGGAGGCAGATATTGCACTTGCAAAAGTACTCAATATTCCTTTTGAAATTCTTCTATCAAAGACAATACTAATTTTTTCACTTTCTATTTTTCTTGGATCTAATTTTTGTAGTGTTTTTTTTGCTGCCATTTCACCAATTTGACTTGGTTTTAACATATCATTTAGATGACAAGTGCTGGTAAATTCATAATCTCTTTCCATTTTATTATTAGAATCTTTTGCTACAGCCACACATGATGCTGAAAAAGAAGAAGATTTATAACCATTTAAAAAACCATCACTGCTAGCTAATATAAAGTTTGATTTTGACTCAGAAAAACCAGTTTCTGTATTAATAATTTCTTTTTTTTGAAATGCAGCCTCTTCTACTTCTTTTAAATATTCAATTTTTTCATCATTCTCTATATGGTCATCATCATATAAATTTAGATCATTAATTTTATTAGCTAGTAAGTCTTTATCTGGTAATGAATTATATTCATCCTCTGGAGTAATTTTTGTTGTCTCAATACATCTTTCAACCAATGTCTTGATATTTTCTTCAGTAAGATTTGAAGAGGAAATACTTGATTTTTTTTTGCCGATATAAGTTGTAAGACTAACGCCTAGGCTATCTGACCGATCAGATTCGTCTAATTTTTTATTTCTAAAATTTACTGTTTCTGAGATAGAGTGCATCACAGCAGCAGTTGAATCTGTTGCTCCAAGTTTTTTTGCTAAATCTATACAAAAAGAAGCTGTCTTTTTTAAATAATCTTGATCTTTAACCATATGATTTATAATTGAGTTCCACCAACAGTCATTTTATCAATTAAAATCGATGGCTGTGCCACACCTACTGGAACACCTTGCCCTGCTTTTCCACAAGTTCCAATACCTGGGTCAAGCATCATATTGTTACCAACCAATGAAACCTCTTTTAAAATTGAAGGTCCATCACCAATTAACGTTGCACCTTTAATAGGTGATCCAATTTTACCATTAATAATTTCATAAGCTTCTGTACAGTTAAATACAAATTTTCCTGAAGTAATATCTACTTGCCCACCACCAAAACTTACTGCAAATATTCCTTTATCAACCGATTTAATCATCTCTTCTTGAGAATATTTTCCATTTAACATCATGGTATTTCTCATTCTTGGTAGAACAACATGCTTGTAGCTTTCTCGTCTTCCACTACCTGTTGATCTTGTGTTCATCAATCTAGCATTTAGTCTATCTTGCATAAAATTTTTTAATATACCATTTTCTATTAAAACAGTTTTTTCAGTAGGTGTCCCTTCATCATCTATTGTTAAACTTCCTCTTCTATTATGAAGAGTTCCATCATCAACAATAGTAACACCCTCACTAGCAACTCTTTGACCCATTAAATTATGAAAAGCAGATGTTTTTTTTCTGTTAAAGTCACCTTCAAGACCATGCCCTATAGCTTCATGAATTAGTATTGCTGGCCAGCCCGATCCTAAAACAACTTTCATTTCTCCTGCTGGTGCAGGTTTACTTTCAAGATTTACTGAAGCAATTCTAAATGCTTCATCACATACTTTTTTCCAATTATCATCTTTAAGATATTCATCATAAGATTGTCTTCCACCAATTCCATAAACTCCTGTTTCTTTTTTTCCATCTTTCTCAAGCATGACTGAAACATTAAAACGAATTAAAGGCCTAACATCTGTTAACACTTCACCTCCAGATCTTATAATTTCTATAGATTTATGCTCACCTGCAAAACTAGCAGTGACTTGTTTTACTATTCCACCTTTAGCTCTCGTATAGTTATTAACTTCTTTTAAAAGATCCAATTTAGATTGTAGTGATTTTTCTTCTATCGGATTCACATCTTTATAAAATTTTTCATTAGTTTGTGGAATTTCATGATTGTAAATACCTTTTTGAGATTTCAATGTTGAGCTTAGATTGCTAGCTGATTGTTTTAATGATTTTTTTGAAATTTCATTTGAATGAGAATAGGCTACTACTTCACCAGTAACCGCCCTTAAGCCATATCCTAGATCAGAACTATAACTAGAGCTCTTTATTTTATCATCATCAAGTACAATAGATTCACTTTTAGAGTTTTCTAAGTAAAGCTCACCATCATCACAACTATTTAATGTTTCTGATATAATGCTCTCAGCATCTTTTCTTGATAAATCCGTTTTAGTAAAAAAATCATTCATACATAACAAGTAATAGTTATAATTATTTTTTCAATTGTCGTATTTCGCACATATACAATCTATCGGATTCTATATAATTTTAGGAATAAATTAAAAAAAAGGACAATATAATGAAAAAATTTGATGAATTAATGAACGTTTCTAACGAGATAAAAAATATTTCGGTTGATGAAGCCAAAGAAAAATTAAATGACCCAAATGTTCAATTTATAGACGTAAGAGATAAAAATAGTTTTGAGTCAGAGACTATTGGTAATGCTGTAAATTTAGAAAGAGGCTTATTAGAGTTTTATTTAGCTGATGGTAGTCCTTTAGAAAATGAAATGTTTAAGAAAAATCCTGACAAAGAATATATAGTTTTTTGTGGTCTTGGAGGTCAAAGCACACTTGCAACAAAAACTATGCAGGAAATGGGAATAAAAAATGTGAAAAATATGACTGGTGGAATGACAGCTTGGAAAGATAAAAAATAGATTGTGAAAGTTTATTTTAATAATTCATGTAAAATTTGCCGTGCTGAGATAAATTTGTATAAAAAACAAAATATTAAAGACATAGAATGGGTAGATATTACAAATAATAAATCAGCAGAAATAGAAACTCAAAGAAATGCTAAGAACCTTTTGCGTAGACTTCATATTAAAGATGGGGAGAAAGTAATTGGAGGGGCAGAAGCTTTTTTATTAGTATGGAAAAAAATTCCTAAATATAAGTTTCTTTATAGTTTTTTTAAAACTCCAATAATTTTTACTTTATTTTCATTTTTTTATGAGATTATTGCTTTCTTTTTATTTTTAAAAAATAAAAAACAACTTTTAAAATAAGTTTTTAATGTTGAGATGAGGCACTGAATAAAATATATTTTAATTATGAAAGTTTTCATACTATTTGTATTTATATTTAGTTTTGCTTCTTCTGCACAGTCATCTCAGAAAGTTATTTTAAATAATCTTTTTGACCAACTTCAAATTATTAATAATTCGAAAAGTGCTGCTTTATTGGAGCAAAAAATTTGGTCTGTCTGGAATGAACATCCCAGTGATTTTAAATTAACTGAAAAGTTAGAGTTTGGAACAGAGTTAATGCAATATGGTGATTATAATTATGCATTAAAAGTTTTTAGTAATATCTTGGAGAATGACCCTAAATGGTCTGAAGCCTGGAATAAAAGAGCAACTGTATATTTTTTAATGAGTCAGTTTAAAAATTCATTAAATGATATTGATAAAGTTTTAGATATAGAGCCTAGACACTTTGGGGCTTTATCAGGACAAGCAAGAATTTTCATAAAACTTCAAGAATATGAAAAAGCAATTAAGAGTATTGAAAGCGCATTAAAATTCCACCCCTCATTTAAAAGTCGTGAGCTAATACCTGAAATTGAAAGATTAATTAAGGAAGATAGTATCTAATTTAATCTTTTTTAGCTCTTTTTCTTGAAATTAACTGTGTTAACGAGTCAACCATTAGATCAGATGCTTTAAATATTTCATTTGATTTGAATTCATGAGATAAATTTTTTTCAGGATCTGATTTATCTTCAATGACTATCCCTTCATCAGGAGAATTATTTTTTATATAAATTAATAGCAGCCACTCTTCATCAGGTGCTTCATCCCATTTGATAAAGATTTCACCAGTTTCAAATCTTTGATCAATGCATCTAAAAATAGACATGTGTCTAGTGATGTGCCGTTTATTTAGTTGAAAAACTAAACTACTGGCACTTCTGTAAAAGCTTTCAAGAGAAAGTTCAATTTTCTGTCTTGCAACTTTATAATCTTTCTCTTTTTGAAGTAAAGTATCTCTATCCTCATCACCTTGGATTTTTACTCCTAAAGCTTCTACTCTCTCTCTAATTTTTTGGTCTCTTATGATTCTATATTTATCTTTTAGTTTCTCTATCCTTGCTTGAAGACCAGCATAATCATCTCTTTTTTCTTTTAATGAAATCTTTTCAAGTTTTTCTAATTCTTTAATCTCTCTTATTCTAAATTTTTCTATCTGTTTTTCTAATTGTAATTGTTTTAAAAATTGTTTTTGCCTTTCAGCATGTTCAATTCTAAGTAATGCTTGCTCCTTACGTAAAAATAATTTTATGTCTCTTGCTCTTTCCTTTTCAAGTTTAATTTCTTCTTTTAATGCTTTTTCTTTAAGCTTAGTTTGCTCCTCTTCTTCTTTTACTTTTTGTTTTTGGATTTGTAATTTTTCTTGTTCTTTTTTTTCAATTTCCTCAAGTTGTCTTCTTCTTTTTTCTTCTGCTTTTAAGGTTTTATATTCAGATATTCTATTGGCGATACTA
>JACLAB010006606.1_pt1 | contig 10566 bp, 5 predicted proteins | sample 8027921 | NCBI WGS metagenome assembly JACLAB01 (sample SAMN15725117, study PRJNA655200) | protist metagenome | isolation source: fluorescence activated cell sorting (FACS) single amplified genomes of... | place: USA: West Boothbay Harbor, Gulf of Maine | collected 2000-07-19
GCAGGAGTCTTGATGGAAGAGTTCGAACCATATGTGTCGGTGTGCGTGCCTGCGCTGCTTTCCTTTTTGGAGGCAGAAGATGATGTCAAGATAGCGAATGCGGATGATGATTGTCTCACAAATGGAGGAGGGGGGGGTAGTGGAGGCACAGCGGGCAATAATCACCAGCAAAAGACAGATACAGTGTACAAGCGTGGCGAGGGCATGGTGAGTGTTACTCACAATCCCCATCAGGTTAGGGAAAAACTCATGGCGTGTCGCATTTTGTACCAGTACACGTGTGATATACCTATGTTCCTCGGACCGTACCTGGTGCGGGCCGTGCATGCGCTGGTGGCACTCACGGATTCTTTGGTGTTCGATGAAGAAGGTGCCTTGGTAGTCGCTACTGCAGTCAGTGATCTTGTGCGCATGTACGCTGAGGAAAAAGAAGACCAGGGAGAGCAATACGAGATGGATGAACAGGCCTATCAGTTGTTGGGCCTGGTTGATGCGCTCTTAGAGCAGCTATCCGGCATGGAGATGGGGGGAGACGACGTATTGTACACCCTTGGCAACTGCCTCCGGAGCCTAGCGCCCTTCATCGTGTAATGATGTAACAGTAGTGAAAATTGTAGTCGTTTTATTACAATATGAGCACTAGTTACAGCACAGAATGGGGGAGACAACACAAAGAAAAGTGACACACAGGGACAAGAAGAAAGACCATAAATTACCACCAATACTAACGTCGGTATTTTACCGAGCATTCATCTACCTGGATCCGAACGGCTTCTGGCCCTGCCGCTGCTGTGCATGGAGCTTCTTCTCTGTGAGCTTAATGCTCTTCATCACCTTGACTACGTCGGGATGATCTGGCATACCTTCTGGCATAGTGAGATAGTTCTGGAGAGTGGCTAAAAGCGTCTCAAAGCACGCCATGGCACCTTCATAGTCGGCAGCATTGAACTTTCCGAGCGCCTCTTTCCTCATGTCTGCTACAGCCGGGGCGACGTCCGCGGGAATTGTCTTCAAGGCGTCCTCCCTTGTGTCCTCCATCTCTACGCCTCCAAATAACTCTATGGACTGCGCATCTACCCCCTGGGCGCGCAGGCGAGCCACCATGCCTTCCTTGTCGTCGGCCTTCAAGCCAAGATCGTGTTTGATCACTTCGACTCCTTGTGAGCCATCTTCACGAGTGACTAGCACCCGCCGATTTGCAGAGTTTGCCGCTGTGCCCTCGCCGCCCTCGATGTGCCATGCATTGCGGATCATGAGCTCGAAGTACTCATCGTTCTCGATAGAGGAGCTGATGTTGGTGTAGTAATTCACGAATTCCTCGCGCGTCACCTTGCCGTCCACCTCCCCTCCCACATCGAAAGTATCCAAGAACTCCCTTAGTACCTGCTCCTTGCTCTTGGCGCCAGTCACAACGGCAGGATGCTTTGTTGCATCGTATAGTGTAGCAATCTCTGCTGCATCGACAATGCCGGAGCCATCGGTGTCGATTACATTGAACGCCATATGTATCAACTGCAAGCGCTTCATACCTAGAGGGTCGCGTAGTGACTGCAAGAACTCCTCGAAGTCTACGCTGCCGCTTCTATCCATGTCAAAATAATCAAATAAGCCGAAGATTTCAGAGTCTTTGATCCTCATGCCTAGATCAGCGATGGCATTCCTAAACTCCATTTTACTGAGACTCTTGCTGCCGTCCTTATCCATAGCGCGAAACTTGCGTTGCAGGCCGATAAGTCCGTTGGAACCCCGCTTTTTCATCAATTCCTTCACGTCAGTAATGATTGTAACGTAAGGATTCACTTTGGGAGGTGCCGTTAGGTTGCTTCGAGAGCCCTGGTTGCTGCTGCTGCCCTGTTGGGTCATAGATACTTGTGTGCCGATATCGCCAGTAGCGGGAGCAGTGGACACAGAGTATCGCGTTCCTTTCTGACCCGGCACCTTGGTAAGACGTTTAGGGGAGAATGAGCTAGGTTTCCCAAAAGATGGCGCCGATGGGTTGGTGGCTGGCTTGGTGGTGTTATCCACACCACCGTACAACTCAATGGTGGCCGCATCTACCCCCTGGGCGCGCAGGCGAGCCACCATGCCTTCCTTGTTGTCAGCTTTGATGCCAAGATCATTATTGATGACCTGTACTCCCTGTGAACCGTCGCGGCGGGTGACGAGCACCCTTTTATTTGTCGAGTTCGCTGCTACTCCCTTGCCGCCCTCGATGTGCCATGCATTGCGAATCATGAGCTCGAAGTAATCCTCACGGTCGATGGAGGCACTGATGTTGGTGTAGTAATTCACGAATTCCTCGCGCGTCACCTTGCCGTCCACCTCCCCTCCCACATCGAAAGTATCCAAGAACTCCCTTAGTACCTGCTCGGGTGTTTTGACTCCGCTGAGTACCATGGGATGCTGGCTAGGGTCGTAGATTAATGCGACATCTGTCGCATCTACCACGCCACTGCCGTCTCTGTCCAGCACATCAAATGCCATTTTAACAAGTTTCTTTCTGTTAGGCGGGAGCGTACCGCGGAGACCCCCTAAAAACTCCTCATACCTGTGGTGTAACAATAAGTAATGTGAGTAGTGTTGATTGATGATTGAGGGGAGGATGAGATGATGGTTAGACTTGTGCAATGTGGTGCCAGAGAATACAAGCAGGCAGCAGCGATAGATGGATAAGAGAGGGACAGAGACAGTCATCACAAACAAAAAGGAAGCAAGGAAGAGATGAATACGTACTCTATAGTGTTGCTGCCATCCTTATCGAAATACTGAAATATCTCCTCGAATTGACTCTCACTTAGCAGAACATTGATGCTTTTCATCGCATTCTTGAACTCTAGGCGATCCAGGGAGCGACTGTCATCAACATCCATGATGCGAAAGGACCGCTGCAAGCCGCAGAACCCATGGGCCCCTCTGCTCTTGAGGGCATCTCGCAGTTTATCCAGTAAAGTGGAGCCCTCCGCGGACAATGTACCGTTGCGCTGCTGCTTCACCTGTGCGCGCAATTGGTTCGCAACGCCCGCTTTGTTTGCCATAGAGGGAGGGAGATTGCTCTTAAACTTCGGTCCGCTGCTGCCACTGTCCTGGGGGACTCCGAGTCCACCGAGCTCTACCTCGATAGCACTCGTCTCAGCAGCAGCCTTCTGTGCAGCTGCAGATCCTTTTTTATCAGTAAACCCAGGGATGGCCATGACGTCCACTCCCTGCTCGCGCAGTCTAAGTACCACCTCCCGCTTATTGCCCGCCTCTATCCCCATATCGTTAAGTAGGGTCACCACTTCCTGCGTGCCGTCTGAGTGTGTCACCAGCACTCTCATATTCGCGGAATTGGCGGCGACGCCCTCGCCACCGGTAATGTGCCATGCATTGCGGATCATGAGCTCGAAGTAGTTATCACTGTCGATGGAGGCGCTGAGAGCAGAGTAGTAATTCTCGAATTCTTGTACCGTAACCTTGCCGTCCTTCTCGCCATCACCAACCTCAAATCCACTTAAGAACTCCATCAATATGTCCTCTTTTGTGCGTTGGCCACTCATGAACTGGGGGTGTTTGCTAGTGTTATAAGCTGCAGCGATATCGGACAGCTCGATGACTCCGTTACCGTCCTTATCCAGCACCTGGAAGGCCATGTGCACGAGTCTCTTACGGCGTACACTAAGCCCTCCTGACAATGTGCGTAAGAATTCATTGTAGTTTACTTCACCGTTGCCATCACGGTCGAAAGTGGCAAACAGAGCGGCGGCCTCAGCGTCGGTGAGACCGACTTTGCATTCCCGCATTGCAATCTGGAACTCGACAACGCTGAGCGAACTTGAGTGGTCCTTATCACTCAATTTGAATCTGCGAGCGAGACCTGCCAGGCCCTTTGCTCCTCTCGAGGCCAATGTGAGCTTGAGTTTGCGCATCACGGGGTCGTCACCGAGCTGTGCTTCTTCCTCTTCCCTGATGGCGGCCTCCAGTGCCATTTCTCTCTGTTTGTGCAAAACTTCGACTTTCTTGTCAAGTTCCCATGTGCCGTAATCCGCGAGTTTTAGGTTAGTGATGGGGCTGATAACCTGTGGACCCTTGCTGCTATTCTTGCTCTCCACCTTTTTCAAGCCTTGTGGTCGCTTCTTGTCTGCCACGTTCACTCCGTTGGCAGACGCCCGGCTGATAGTCTGGTATCTTTCGTTGTTATCAGTATCTTGCCCGCCGATCAAGTCGATTGGCTCGTATGTAGGTGGTGCCATGCTGTTCTTAGTGCGCACCTGCACATCGGAAAAGTCCTGATTGGGCGCAAATATGTTCTCCAGTTGACTGTCCAGGGACGCGTTAGGTCTCACCTTCCTCTGTTTGGTGTCCTCAATCACGATGGGAGGCATGTCCGAGGGGCCTTCGCCTCCCACAGGGGGAGGCACGCCGTTCTTGCCCACGAATCTGCTCGCCATGCTCGCGGCCTGCATCTCACTCATCTTTTGGCGTCCAAGATATGACCCATGGTACTGCTTCTTCTCCACGGCCTCCAGGGCGCCAGAATTGGCCAAAGTCGACTTCAACGTAGTAGACATCGTGTGTAGTGTCGATTTAATGGCGCTCAGCGAATTTTCACTCGCCAGTTCGTTGTAGGGCTCTCCAAAGCTATTGCCTTTTATCTGCACAAACAGTCTGGATCTGGAAAAGGTCCTGTCATCTGATAATTTCAATAAAAGCGCGGTTCCTCTCCCCCTGGGTCGATATGTTGATATGAACAGAGTCCCAGCTGGCGTTACTGAGGTGGAATACAAACGGGCTTTCGCTCGACTCGAGCAAGGGTCAGCCAGGGCGAGAGCCGAGTCCAAATCAGACCGAAGCTTGGTGGACGCTGCCGCCCTGCAATTGGACATGTCACGTCGCTACAACTTAGGGGGTACTGGCCCTAGAAACAACAGCCGGGGAGTTACTGTACCCAAGAGGGCAGCCAAGCAGATGTCGCGCAGCACCAACGATGCAAAGCAGCAGCAGGCCGGAGCAGCAGCAGGGGCTCCTAATGCTGGACCATGGTCCTCTTCCTCTTCCTCTTCCTCTTCCTCTTCCTCTTCCTCTTCCTCTTCCTCTTCTGCTGCAGCCCCCAAGTACCCTTCCAACAACTATGTATTCTGTATGAGTTGCCGAGCCGGCAACCTGAGCACGGAGACGGTATGCGGAGAGTGCGGCTTCTTTCTGGAGGGGCCTATGCGCCCCGCCGCCCCGACCCTGGCACAGCGTAGAGGGCTGGGGCAAGCTCCTGCACAGATGGATGCCCCGATTGTAAGGAGTGAGTGGGAAGTAATCGAGGCGCGGCTGGTTAACCGCAAAGACGCAACCTGCCCTATTTGCATGGAAGGTTTCAACCAAGGCTACGAAGTGCTGCTGTCTTGCTCACATATTTTCCACAGGTCGTGTCTGGAGTCATTTGAGGCATTCATGGGCAGCAGGGAGACTCGAACTTGCCCCATATGCCGTAAAAACAACTACCAAAAGAAGATAACCAAGTGTGGCTCAGCAGCATGGGATGAGAGCAGGGTAGCCCTGCTGCAGGCATTGTACCGAGGCCACCTGCAGCGCAAACGATTTTACGATACTTATTTTCACAAGAACTACTCGTACATGCCGGCAGCACACGGTGGAGGCAAGCTGGGAGTAGGCTTGTTACGCCGCAGGTACTTATCGCAGGAACTGACCTACCTGGACAATGCTCGTAAGAAAGAAGTTGACCGCGTTGTGTCGGGTATCGACGCTACGTTGACCGAGAATCAGCAATTAGATGCCCTCTTCGACCAGATGCTGCGGAACAGACAAACGTACCATGACGTAACTGGTACCAGTGAGGCTGAGGCGGAGGCGATGGATAGTGATGAAAGGAGGGGCACGAGTCTTGCTGATGGTGCGAGGGATGTAACTCGCCACTGGAGCGATGGAGACGGCGGTGATGATGATGATGATGATGATGATGATGATGATGGTGCTAAGGATGGTGGTGGTGGCAAAGAAGGGGAAGTGAAATACACGATAAGCGAAGAGGAATGGCCCGCCGTGGTTGCCATGGCGTGCCAAAGGGGCTTGGGCACGTGCAGCATCTGCTTGTGCAATAACAAAGGCTTGAGGGGGTTGTCGCTGTTGTCCTGTTCGCACCTGTTCCACTCCACATGCCTCCTGAGTTTCATGCGTTTTGCGAAGGACAGAAAGGTGAGTATCCTTCTTCTTCTTCTTCTTCTTCTTCTTCGCTTGACTTGTGTTGCTGTTATCATCATCAACATCATTTACACACTTTTCAACATCATTTACAACTGTCTGATGTTATTATTCTCTTCTTCTATTTCTATTTCTTATCTCTCCCTCAATCTCTTTCTATGTTCGTGCAGCAACGCAGCGGCTGCCCACTGTGCCGGTCGCCCTTCTGCACCAAAACGGTGTCAACTAACTTTGAAATCCTCGGCAGCTGATTGATTATTATGATGTCTTGAATCATACCTGGTACTGTGTTTTGCATTGTGTCTGTCACTGTAAATCGAAGCCGAAGCTGCTTTAATTAAGAGAGGAGGAGTTGGGCCCGCTTCCATCAATATCTGTGATCTCCCAGCCCTCCACCGCAGTGTCAGTGAGCCTGAAGTCAGCATCCATTTCTGTGCAATTCATAATGGCATATCGGATTTTATCCGCCATCATCTCAGCAGTTGGATACTTCGGCAAATTGATACTGAAAAAGCAGGTATGTGCACGCGGCAAGTGCTGCTCAGGCTTGCTTTTCGACTCCTCGCCCGATGCACAGCCTTGTATTTTGAATTTCTGCGGAAAGGGTACTCCCTTTGGAGGTAGGGAGGCACGCGCCCACACAAAACGTAAGAACGCGCTCTTCTCCTCTTCACTAAAACTTCGCAGCACATGCCAAAATGTCTGGATGTGTGTATCCTGTGGAGAGATGTCCTCGTCGTACTCAGTGTTATTCCTCAATCGATCGATGTCAATGGAGCTGGCCCCGCATACCAGTGTCTCGAGCTCATTCCACGGTAAGAAGGTGACTGCACTCTCTGGTATCACTGACAGAAGTCCGTTGCGGAAGGCTTCAGTGGCAGGAGCAGCCTCCTGTAGTCTCGCCTCCACGTACGCAGATAGGTAAGCACCCATGTCTACTAGCTGCACTGGCTCTGTGATACCTCCAGCTTTCAGCTCTACTACTGATCCGTCGCTGAGTACAGCACTCCAGGTGAGGTCTTGTAGAATTCCCTGGGCCTCTTCAGAGATAATAGCACGCTCACTGGCGCTCGTGGCAGTCTCCAGACGCTTGTTTACCGAGGCCATGTGCTGTACAAACTGATAAGCATGTACGTCGAACGATGCAATATCTGCCTCCGTGAGCGTCTGTCTCACCACGTATTTCCACACGAGAGAAGGGAAAGCAACGTCGACTGATATCTTGCTGCGCACCGCAAGCCCAATTATCTGACCGAAGAAAGTGAAGAGATCCATATGCATATCCGACCGTGAAGTGAGGTTGAACATGTACCTGTAAGGTAATAAATAAGTGATTTTTGAAGTTGATTTTATTGATTGAGGGAGGGGGGTGATGCTCGGTTAGACTCGTGCTATGTGGTGTCAGGGAACGAAAGCAGGAAGCAATAGATGGACAAGAGAGAGACAGAGACGTCACAAACAAGGAAAGGGAAGAAGGAAGAGCATAGAACAAAATACGTACTTGTAGCGTTCCTTGCACTCGCTGGCGGTCCAATTGGGAGTTGGCATCAAGAGGGGTAGCAGGCATTTGTCGGGGTGCCGCATGGCCTCCATCCCAATACCACCATCTGCTGCTATCCCCAGCGATCCTAGGGAGCCGATAGAGTCCATGGACTCATCCAAATTTACACTGCTGTCAAGATGGGGAGGGACACCTGTTCCACCCACACTGGTAAACGAGGTCTCGCGCTGCCTGTTGTTCAGAGCGCTGTTGGCACCACTTCCCTTGTCCTGCGTGCGATTGGCCGCAGTGGACGGGTCGCTCGCCTGAATTTCGTCACATACTTGCTGGAAAATCTCTCTGTACGGCCCACCGTAGTCATCTACACCCTCGCCGTCGAACCGGATTTTGAAGGCTCTACACTGTCCGTCGTCCATTGGATGTGTATAGCTGATGCGAAGTTTCTCCAGTGGCTGGCCGCGCAGCTCCTGCCAAAGTTGATAGAACATGGAGGACTGTACCATATCCTCGCCAGGCACTCCGAGTAGGTCAGCTGCCTCGCGTGCACGGAAGGATCTAATCCTGTTAATGCGCACTTGGGGCAAGTCTTCGGGGTAGTCGTAATCATCTTCCGTCTTGCTGGGCTTTGACGCGCTCTTCGCTACGCTTTCCATGAAGTAGCGCAGCTTTAGGTCGTGAAACAGCAACGAGCGACTGACCAGCGAGGTGTCACTATAGTGAAGTTGCTGGTCGCTAGAAGAGGAAGAGGAAGAGGAAGAGGAAGAGGTAGAGGTAGAGGTAGAGGTAGAGGGCATCGAAGCACCGATGTAGCTGACTACCCCCCATGACAATCTAACCCGCGGCCCCGCCAAACGCGCAGCGTGAGAGTGGGGGGCTCTACCGGGCACAAGTTTAGAATACAGGTCGCCGCTGCTGCAGTCGCCAGCGGTTCGAGCAGCAGCATCACTACTGTTGTTGTTGCAATTGGTATTGCTGCTGCTGCTGTTCTTGTAGCTCTCGTCTTCTTCCTTGTCCTCAACCGAGCCCGGTATGACGACACTCATGATCTTCGGCCCTGTTTTGTCGCTGCCGAACTTCGAAGGCAACACGAGCGCTTCTGGGGGTAGATCCTGCAGGGGAGTCAGCACCACGACGTTGTGTGTAAGCAGGAAGTTCAGGGCACGGAGAGTGGCCATACGTGCTACCACGGCCCTTCGTTTGGGGCCTTTAAACCCCCATTTGCTGGAAATGGCGCCATCAGAATCCTCCATGACAATTCTGCTGAGAATTGGCTGCAGGGTGCGGAATTCAGATTGTACGTCGGCAGCAGTTACATCCCAGACAGAAACATTACGCAGGGCTGCCAGGGTTTGAAAGTAGTCGATAAGAGCCGTATCCATGGCCTCGGTCCAGTATGCACACCCCACCAGGTCACCAAATGATGCCGCATCGAAAGCTGTGGTTTCGACTTTTGCGCTGCTGCTGCGACTCCTCTTTTTGGCACTTCCAGTGTAAGTGTAGGTGTTGTCATTGATGATAACGCGGTGCTGTGGTGAACCAGGGGACATCACGAACGAGGCTGGCGAGCCGAATGGAGAAGGTGATGACACCATCTCCATGCCATTGCGAGCGGGCGTAGCTGGCGCACTTCGTGTGTGCAGGGGACTGGGGCTACCGGGCTCCGAGACCGACACCGAGCTTGTATTCGGGGTGCCGCGGGGCGTGTCCATGTCCACAGGCACATACACGATGTTACCAACGGTGGAGTTCATGCCTGCAGTGATCTCTGGCTCGTACGTGCAACGCTTGAACAAGCCCTTCTTGCGGCCATGCACCACTTGGCTGCTGCTGAAGAACCAAACCCGCCTGTTGGCGTCATGTTCACTGCTACCGCCCTCCCGTGCCACCACGGGGGCAGCTGCGCCCTCCTTGTTGTCGTCAACCTCCATAGTAAACCAGAGGCGATTTAGGGTAGAACCCGCCACTTGAGCCACGCCTGTGGTGGTCCGCACCCGCTCTCCTACCACCAGCCCAAACTTCTCTAGAAGGGCTGACTTTTGGTCAAGGAAAATGGCCCTGCCCGACACCGTGGTGTATAGCTTCTGCAGACCCGAGCACCACGTATTGCATTCCTCGGCGAGCATGGCGAGCAGCCTTGGGGAGAAGGTGCAGCCCTGTCTCATGCACAAAAGCAACTCTGCCGTCACCCCAAGGTCGTATAAATTGTACTTATGTGGAGAGCAAGGAATGGGTTCTCGGGGACAGGTGGTCCGGAAGGACCCCCTGACGATCTCAAGCTCCTGGCCCATGTTGTAGAAGGCCACAGCGGGGAACAGCTCTCCGTACAAACCTCCAAACGCCACCCCCAGGGAGGTGCCGTTGCGAGAGAACGAGAGCGTCCCCTTGTCCAGATCAAGAGTCACACCCACCACATCCCCTGCACCAAATTGCTCTCCGTACACCTTGACTTTCTCTCTGTTGTGGTACAAGCTTTGCTCCCCGATGAAACCCCAGCCCCCGCCACAGCCTCCTAGGAAAGAGTTCAATTCAACCTCTGCCGTGGCGACACCGACAAAGATGTAGGCTGTGCTTGACTGAGCCACTGCTATTTCCCACGACGTCACACCACAGCTAAAGGAACGATTAGCAAGCACCGTGCTCCAGCAGTCGTCACCGGCATAGGACGCTGTAAGGCCGTCGTCTGACACCAATATGTCACAACCACGGCGAGCGGAGTCGAAAACAAACGGCACGTCTGCCTCAGTATTGAACTCAACAACCCCAGACCACTGATACCCTTGCTGCTGCTGCAGGGTGGTCTCTGCAGTGGCAGTAGTACTAGCCGCATCCACTGCTGGCGCTGACCCTGCAGGGATGACTCTACACCGGATAGCGTA
>JACLAB010007049.1_pt1 | contig 10565 bp, 4 predicted proteins | sample 8027921 | NCBI WGS metagenome assembly JACLAB01 (sample SAMN15725117, study PRJNA655200) | protist metagenome | isolation source: fluorescence activated cell sorting (FACS) single amplified genomes of... | place: USA: West Boothbay Harbor, Gulf of Maine | collected 2000-07-19
AAGCGGCCATCATCGCGTATTGCGTGTCGGAGAGGATACGGATATGCTCCACGGGTGGAGCGGGTGGAGTAGATTCGCTGAGCGAACTGCGCGCGGAGGACTTGGCGAATGTGACGTTTAATCGGTTGTTGAGCTCGACGCGAAAGACGTTGCGAAAGCGGTACGCGTTTCCCAAGGAGGCGGGTGACGGCGGATCGTTTCCGGGGGCGAATAAGGGCAAGCGTAAGTCGCAGGGGAAGTGGGGTGTGAAGTGCGTGTACGCGCCGGAGAATGATAACAAATTTAAAACGGCTGGAACGAAGGGGCGAGGCGGTATCGGTTGCGAAGGCGTCGGCGGTTCGGCCGTGTTCGTCACGGGCGCCATCGGGTTCAAGGCGGCGTCGGAAATCGTGATCGATCTCGTGCAAGATTCGATGGCGGATGGTAATTCAAGTAGTAAACGACCGTCGACGGCGACGACTGGGTGGCGCTCGCGCGTGTGGCCGCCGAATGATACGTCGGATACCGCGGACGATTCGGCGCAAACGCCGAACGAAGACGCGCAAAAAATTGTTCCAGGGCGACAAGACGAACTTCGACCGACGACGGCGAGTCTCGAAGCCGCGCGCGCGCTAGATTCCGTAGAAATGTTCGATGCGCACTGTCATTGGCATTTGGACGGCGAACACAAAGCCATTCGCAAGCTTTGCGCGAGACTCGCCGGGGCAGCGATGACGACGACGAGGCCGGGTGACTGGGGCGCTGCCCGAGCCGTTCGCGAGGGCGACGACGGACTGGAAGTGAACGTGCCGATAGCTCTTGGCGTGCACCCATGGTGGGCACACTTAGAAAAGGAAGGTAAAGACGACTGGATGCGAGAGTTACGGCTTAATATCGAATCGACGCCAAACTCTGTCGTCGGCGAAATCGGTCTCGACAAAGTCGCGACGCCGCCAGATGGGTCGCAGCCCGATTACGAAAATCAGCTTGACTGTTTTAAGCGTCAACTAGCACTCGCAACGGATGTGCGTCGACCGGTCGTCGTACACAGCGTCAAGGCGACGGGGGACATGATGGATATATTCAGGAACTCGGCCGAGTTACCACCTCGAATCTTCATGCACTCGTTCGGGGGGTCCGAGGATTTTATGAAACAACTCACGAAGATGAAGAAATTCGGCGACCGTTTTTATTATGGATTTTCATCCGTCATTAACCTTCGCTCACCGAAAACGCAGGGTGTCATAAAGGCTGTACCTGACGACAGATTGCTCCTGGAGAGCGACCTGTGCGATCCGTCGTGCGCCGAGGACGAGTTGCGAACGATGCTAGCCATCATCGCCGACGTAAAGGGGTGGACGGTGAAGGAAGCCGCGCGCGTGACGCGAGAAAATGCGATGCGGTTCTACTCGTCTAGTATGTAATCTCTCATCGATTGTTTAGAATGTGTGTCTTCTGTTTCAATCTGTAGGTTTCGTTGCTATTATTTCGTCTAAAAGTAAATGCGTTGGACTTCGCTCTCTGCGAAAGGTAACGAACATCCTGGACACTTGCGCTGACGTGACACCACGCGTTTATTGATGCACTCCTCGCAGAACATGTGCCAGCATCGGGTAATGATGACGGCTTTTTGCCTCTCGCCTTGACAGACGTTGCAGTTCATCAACGTCTTGTACGCGTCCACTTCCGCGTGCAAATCCTTAGTCCCACCCTCTTTGAGTAAGCGGTCGCATTTCTTTTTCAAACTCGCGGCGGTAGTTTCAGCCTTGACTCGAGCGGCTTTTTCGGCTTCGAGTTTAGCGATTTCGCTTTCACTGCGCTTCGTCAACGTCGCGACGTTCTTTTCTGACGCGGCGAGCTTATCGCGGACTTCAACGATTTGTTTCTCCATCGCGCGAAGCTGCGCCTTTGATCGGTCCACGTTTTCGCTGTTTCCACTAACTTCTTCTTGCATCTTTTCGAACGCCGTTGTGGCTTCGGCGAGTTGTTCCTCGAGCTCTTTGGTTCGTTGGTCTGCGAGCTCGAGATCGCGCTTGTAATACGCAGCCGTTTCGTTCGCTCGCTCGCACTCGTCTTCAAACTTCTTGGCGGAAGACTGCGCCGCAATGCGCTCGCTCGCCGACTTGTTTTGAGCCTCTTCGCTCGATGCGATGCGACTGAGGAGACGCGTGCTTTGTTCTTGCGCCTCGGCGTAGGCGCCAGAAATCGCTTCAATCTCTTCGACGTACATCATCACTTCCGCTTGCTTTTCTTCGAGCGCTGCGTTCGCCGCCGTGGCAGTCGCCTCAGCGCCAGCAAGCTGCTCCTTAAGCGTCGCGATTTGCTTCTCGAGATCTGCCGTCTTGGCGGTCGACTTCTTCGCCGCGGACTTTTCGAGAGACGCGACGGATTCGGTGAGCGACTTGACTCGTTCTTCCGCCGCAGCTTTCTCAACCTTCGCCTTATCGAATAACGCGTACGACTCCTTGAACCTAGTATTTTCATCTTTCAACACTTTGTTCTCCTTGAGCACGATTTCGAGCATTTTGAGCTTTTCCTCTTGCGCTACCGCGCCGCCTTGTTTCTGCGTCAGCGAGCGCACTTTGTGATCCAATTCATCGCGCAAGCCGCTGATGTGCGAAATGCGCGCTTCCAACTCATCCACGTGCGCTTCCATCGAGCTCAGACGCTTCATCGCAGCTTCACCACGCTCCGCAGCTTGTCTATCGCGAATCGATTCTTGCATGGCACCGTCCATTCGGCGACGCACCGAGCGCAAGTCTTCGTTAAGCTTGTCGTTCTCTTGCTTGGCGCTTTCGTATCGAGTGTTGAGCGCGACGTACGCGGCCGACTTTTCGATGTTCACACCAAAACTCTCCGCGTCACCTTGCGCGCGCACTTGCACCGCTAAGGCTGACTTCTCCTTGTTCAACTCGGCGATGGTCTTCTCTTGAATCTTCACTTTGGCTTCGAGCTCGGCGATTTCACCGTTGAGCTTGGCTAGATCTCCGGCGGCGGCTTGCGGCGCCGCGGGTGTTCCGGGACGACTATCGGGACCGGTACTGACCTTTGAACCCTCTGCAACGGCAGCCGCCTTCGCCTGCGCCTCGGCACCCGCCGCGCGAGCGTCCTCCGCCGTCGCCATCTTGGGCAACCCCTCGATGGTGTCGTCGCCCCCGTTCGCCTTGGCGATGGCCAAACGTCGTCGCGTCCCCAAGAGCTGCACCTCCATCTCGTCCAATTCAGCCTGCAACTCCTTACAACGCGCCGAATCTCGCAAGTACGCGTGCGTCAACGCGTCGTAATCCCGCATCGTCTTCAACCGACTCGCCTCGAGCGCGTCGATTTTCTTCTTCAGCTCGGCGTCCCCGACCCCCGAAGTCTTCGCCTCGATCGCATCCAGCACCGCGGCCAATCGTGCCTTGGTATCGTCCGCTTTATCCCTCAAACTCTTCACCAGCTTCTCGCGATCCTCATCCTCAAACCGCGACGTGCCGTCCTCCAGTTCGTCCGCCGTCTCGTTCGTTCCGCCCCGTTCGTCGCCGTCGCCCCCGCGTTTCCGTTTCCCCGTCCCCTCCACCACGTACTGATCCCCCGCCAGCTCAATCAATCGTTTCACGAACGGATCGACGTACGCGCCCTCGTTCCCGTCCTCTTTCTTCGCCGCGCTCGCCCCTTTCGTCCCGCACGCCTTGGCCGCCAACGCGTCGATCGCCGCGTTCGCCGCGTTCCACTCATTCGTCACGATCCCCAGCACGCTCTCGTACCTCTCCCGCAGCTTTTCCCGCGCCGCGAGCTTTCGTTCGAGGTCGCGCGCTTCCTCCCGTCGCGCTTCGAGCTGTCGCGCGTCCATCGTCGTCAGTCGCGCCGTCGCTCGCGCTCGACTCGAGTTCGATCGCGAATCTTTCGCCGTCGCCGTCGCTCTCGCGCCCGCGCGCGTCGGTCGCGCGCGTCGGTCGCGCGCGTCGGTCGCGCGCGCACCTGTCCGCCGAGCTGTTGGTTCTTGAACCGCAACAGCGGCGCGTCTTCGGCCATGCTCCGCGGATTCGCGTCGTCGAGTGCCGCACTCGCATGCGCGTCGCGCGGTGCCTCGCTCGACATCGCGCGCGCGCGCGCGTCGAATCGTCGACGACGCTCGCGGGCGCGGCGTCGAGCGAGGCGTCGCGCGCGCGCGGGACCGCGAGCGACGCGCGCGAGCTCGCGGCGAGGGCGAACGCGACGACGCCGACGAGGTTTCGAGGCGGCGGCGGCGACGATCGAACGACGCCGGCGCGCGAGGAACGCGAGGCGCGGGGCGAGGCGCGCGCGCGAACGCGAGGGTTGACGGCGAGCGGCGACGCGCGCGCGATGGGCGACGGCGGCGGCGATCCGAAGGCGCCCGAGGGATTTGAAGTGATTCGAGAGGGACGGGCGCGCGCGCTGCAGCGCGCGGGCGGCGACGACGTGTTTTATAATAAGCCGCAGGTGGTCAATCGCGATCTGTCGCTGGCGGTGATACGCGAATTTCAGAAGGTGCGAGCGAAGGAGCACGCGAACGGGGAGTCGAGGCGGAATAAACGGGCGAAAGGGGCGATGTGTCTGACGCCGAGGGACGACGCGTTGCTGCCGCGTTTGCTCGACGAGGACGACGGAGCGGCGTTGTTTCGAAGCGCGGAGGAACATCGCGCGTGGGCGGCGGCGCGGGAAGAGGAACGCGCGAAAAATGGCGAACAGGCGGCGGGGGAAGAGAAAGCGGTGAAGCCGTTGACGGATATTACGATTCTGGAAGGGATGTCGGCGACGGGATTGCGAGCGTTGCGATACGCGCAAGAGCTCGAAAACGTGGGGTGCGTGGTGGCGAATGACATGGATCCCACGGCCGCGGAGGCGATCGAGAGAAACAAAGCGTACAACGCGCTTTGCTCGCCAGATAAGGCGGAGGCGATCTCGCGAGTGATTCCCCACAACGAAGACGTGCGAATGGTGTGCATGAAGCATGAAAAAATGTTCGACGTCGTCGACTTGGATCCGTACGGAACGCCGTCCACGCTCCTAGACAGCGCGGTGACGTCGGTGAAAGAGGGCGGACTTTTGCTCGTCACCGCCACCGATATGGCGGTGCTTTGCGGGAACAACGCCGAGGTTGCCTGGGCCAAGTATCAGTCGTATCCGCTTCGCGCAAAGTATTGTCACGAAATGGCGGTTCGTACGCTCTTGGCGGCGGTGGAAAACGCCGCGATCAAGCACCGACGGCACATAGTTCCGGTGATTTCGTTATCGATCGACTTTTACATCCGTGTCTTCGTCCGCGTGTACACGAGCCCGCTGCAAATGAAACAGACGCCGAGCAAGCTCAGCTACGTGTTTCAGTGCGTCGGTTGCGACGCGCACGAGCTCCAAGCCGTCGGTCGTCAGCAGACGAAGGGTAACGTCACCAAGTATCAGCCCGGCGTCGGACCCGTGGTGCCGCAGCGATGTCCTAGCTGTGGATGGCACTACAACATGGGTGGCCCGATCTGGAGCGACCCAATCCACGACAAGACGTGGGTCACCAACGTCAAGAGCGAACTCGAGCGAAACAAGGACGCGTACCCGGGGTACGGGAAAGTGCACGCGCTGCTCACGATGGCGAGCGAAGAGCTTTTGGATGTGCCGTTGCACTACGATTTACACGCCATGGGTGGAACGCTGAAGGCTACGCCACCGAGCTTTTGGTTGTTCAAGTCAGCCGTAATGAACGCCGGGTATCGCGTGAGCGGAAGCCACTCGAACCCGCTCGCGATTAAAACCGACGCCCCGGTGGACGTGCTTTGGGACATCCTGCGATGCTGGGTGAAGGAGCACCCGGTGAAGCCGCAGTCGTCGCCGACACCAGGGGAGGCGATATTGGCCAAAGAACCGACGGTGATCGCGAATTGGACGCGGCGCACCGAAGCTCAAAGCAAGGCGCAGAAAGACGGCGTGGCTCGGTTCCCGCAAAACCCGACGGCGGATTGGGGTCCGAAAAGACGCGCGGGCAAGTATCGGGAGGAAGAATTAGAAGCCAAACGGCGAAAAGAAGAAGAGGAAGATTAGAATAAAGTTTTGTCATGCACAAATAAATGGGGTAGTCAAACAAAGAAGACTTCGTTCGACAAGAAGGATGCAAACTCGAGAGGTTTCGCGATGAGGGCGCGATGCGGATGTTCGCCGCCGTCGTCCCACCAGCGGCTGCAAAACGCGCCCGTGGTGTGCTCAGACCATCGCGCGATCATTTCGCGCGTCGTTCGCGTGTCGTTTTCGATACCGATCGCCGTCAAAGGCACATGTAGTTTCTCGTTCGATCCCTCGTACGATTCGCTCATCCAGAAGTCCTGTCGAAAGGGAGTGATCATGGACCTGGACGTGCATCGTAACTCGTCGCTCATTCCGTAGCGCCGCTCGAACGCTGCCCAAAATGCGTCGTCGTCATCCAACTTTGACAGTCGAGGCGTCTCGACGTCGGTATCGTTGCGCCAGTGCGCCAAACACGGCGCCCTGGCGGCCGACACGTACACGCCCGAGACGCGCTCGCCGAGCGCTCGAGCGCATTCAAACGCCATCCACGCTCCAGCGCTATGTCCGTACAAATAAAGCGAGTCACCCTTCGAAACATAATGTTCGACGTGACGCGCCACGTCTCTCGCAAAATCGACGAGATTCCACCTTAGATTTTCTACCTCGGGAAGGCGTTCCTTCGACGGGCATGGTTTGTCCGCGGCGAAGCATCGCGCGTCGACGGCGCGCGTGAAATCTCCATTAAAGCACGACGCCGTCGCCCCCGCGGGCGGAAAGCAAACAAGAACTCGATCCGATTTCCGTTTCTCCGGCTGGCACTTCAACATTCTCGACATCGTCGGCGTCGTCAAATGTCGCGTTCGCTTCGCGTTCGCTTCGGCGACGACGCGACTCGCGGCGTCGCCCGTCGCCCATCGCCCGCGCGCACCCGCGCGTCCGCGCTCGCGCGTCCGCGATCGCCGCCGTCGAACGAGAGTCACGTCTCGCGCCTCGAGACGCGTCGCCGCGCGTCTCGCGCGTCCCGTCGCGTCGTCGTCGCGTCGTCGTCGTCGCGCGCGTTCAAACCGTCGCTCGACCAATCTTGCGGCGGCGCCGCGCGCGTGAAGAGCGCGAGCGCGCTCGCGACGATCGCGAGCGCGGCGGAGATGATCGCGATGTACTTGCGGAGCGGACACGCCATCGCGATGGCGTGTGCGGACGGGGAGGCGTCGATGTGATTCGGGACCGGGCGACGCGTCGGCGCGACGGAATCGACGTCCGATACACGATGATTAATAAAGGAGGTTACGCGCTGTTCGCTAGTGGTGATCGAAAAACGATCGTGGGAAATAATTACGACGGAGCGCCGAGGTAAGCGCACACGCGCAAGATGTCGCCGAAGACGCCGCCGGCGGTGACCTCGGCGCCGGCGCCCGGACCGCGAACGACTAAGGGTCCGGCGGACGTGTAATACTTTGTGGTGAAGGAGACGATGTTGTCGCTGCCCTTGAGCTGGGCGAAGGGATGGTCGGCGGGGTAACGACGAAGTTCGACTGAACCCGTGCCGTTCTTGACGTCGACGACGCCGACGAAGCACAAGACTTCGCCCGCGGCGGCGGCTTCTTCTTGCTTGGACAAAATATCGCCGTCATACTTCGGAAGCTCCTTCATGAATTCATCCACGCTTTCGATGTCACGCAGCGGCTCGGGAACGAGAGATTGAATCGGGACATCGCTCAGCTCGATGTTCAAACCGCATTCGCGCGCCAAGATGGTCACCTTGCGAGCGACGTCCATACCGCTCAAGTCGTCGCGGGGATCGGGTTCGGTGTATCCCGCTTCTTTGGCCTGCGCCACGATGTCGCTGAACTTCTTTCCCGGTTCCAAGGTGTTGAAGATGTACGAAAGCGTACCGGAGAAGATGCCTTCGATGCGCTCGACCTTGTCGCCCGAGTTGCGCAAGCTTTGAAGCGTGGCGATGATGGGCAAACCGGCGCCGACAGTGCCTTCATAAAAGTAGTGCGTGTACGAATTACGTTGAATGGAACGCAATTCCTTGTAATACGCGAGCGGGCCGCTGTTCGCCTTCTTATTCGGCGTGACGACGTGCAAGCCATTGGACAGCCATTCCTTGTAGTGACCCGCGACGACGTCGGAGGCGGAGCAGTCGACGATGATTTGGTTTGGCGCCTCCGACTCGAGCACGTGCTTTGTGAAGTCGTCCATGTTCGCCTGCACACCACTGGCGTATTCATCTTCCCAGGAATTTAAGTCGATCGCGCCGTCGCTGAGCAACATCTTACGTCCGCCCGTGATGGCAACGACGCGTAGTTCAACCGCAAACTCTTCTTGAAGCGTTTCGAGTTGCTCCTTCATTTGGCGAAGCAACGTCTTGCCGACGAGGCCCGGTCCCACGAGACCGACGCTAATCGCGGTCTTGGAAAGGTAGAACCGACCATGAACGGCTTGAAGGGCCTTATTGATGTCCTTCTTGGCGACGACGACCGTGATGTTGTACTCGGACGCCCCTTGCGCGATGGCGACGACGTTGACGGCGCTCTGCGCCAACGATTCAAACAACATCGCCGACACGCCCGGCGTTTGGCACATGTTCTGCCCGACGATGGCCAAGATGGAACAGTCCTTCAACGGAAGGATTCGCGAGATGCGACCAGCGGCGATGGCTTTCTCGAACGTCTTGTTGAGCGCCGCCACTGCCGCGTCCGCCTCGTACGAGCGAACCGCAAAGCAAATGGAGTGCTCCGAGGAAGCTTGAGAAATCATAACCACGTTGCAGCCAGCTTCCTTGACGGCTTTGAACACAGCGTTGGCCGTGCCCGGCACACCAACCATACCCGTACCCTCGACGTTGATGAGGCACACGTCGTCGATGGTGGCGATACCCTTGACGAGCTCGCCGCTCATGTCGCGAGTCTCAAACTTGCCGACGTTGCCCTCAACCCCGGCGGGCAGCGAGCACGTCATGCCGATGGACGTCCCCGGTGCGGCTTGGTTGAAGTAGTTGCGCAACGTGACCGGGATGTTGTACTTCATCGCCGGTAAAGTCGTGCGCGGGTGGAGAACGTTGGCGCCAAAGTACGCGAGTTCCCACGCTTCGTTGTAGGAAATCGAGCTCAGGCACTTGGCCCCCTTCACGCGGCGCGGATCGGCGCTGAATACGCCATCGACGTCGGTCCAGATGGTGATATTTTTCGCTTGCGTGAGCGCACCGAAAATGGTGGCGGAGTAATCGGAACCGTTACGTTTGAGCGTCGTCGGCACGCCCTCCGGCGTCCTCGCGATGAAACCCGTCACCATGACCACGGCGCCCTCTTGCATGTGCTCGTCGTACCACTTATCCAAGTTCGCGTTGGACAAGCTGTAGTCGACGTCCACGCCGCCGTCCTCGGAGTCCGTGACGACGAGAATGTCTCGCGCGTCGATCCAGACCGCCTTGCCCCCCTTGCAGCGAATCGTCGCCGCGCACAAGCGCGCCGTCCAGAGCTCGCCGTGTCCGACGACGAAATCCCCGAACGCATCGGTCGAGCAACCGGCGATGTAAATAGCCTTAAACATCGCTCGTAAATCGTTCAATTCCTCGTTGAACGCCGCGATGTACGCGTCGTACTCGGCTTTATCCGTTAACAAAGCCTTCGCCGTGGACACGTGCTTATCCTCGAGCTTCGTCAACTCCACCGCGTACGTCTCGTCCCGTTTCGACGCCATCTCCGTCGCGTTTATCAGGCAATCCGTCACCTTCGGTTCGCCCTTCACCGCGACGCCCATCGCGGACACGATCCCCATCGTCAACTTGGAATCATTCTTCATCAAGAGCTCGCACACGCCGCCGATGCGCTCCGCGCTCCCGACGCACGTCCCCCCGAACCTATCGCCGAACCGTTCGCCGTCGCCGTCAGTCACCGCGCGCCTCGACGCGTCCACTTTTCCCCCGCGATCCCTCGCCGTCGTCGCGTCGCGTCGCGCGTCCTCGCGCCCGTTCGTTCGCTCGCGTCGTCGTCCCGTCCCGCCCTCGCGTTCAGGTTTTCATCGCCGACGGATCATCCATCGCCCTCGCGTCCCGACGCCTCGCGCGTCGCGCCGACGCCGCCCCCCCGCTTCCGCGTCGTCGCGAGATCGCGCGCGTTCGCGCGTCGCGTCGCGCGCACGCACTTGTGCACGTCCCAATCGCTTCCGCGCGGGATCGCCGCGCGCGTCTCGAGGTTTCGCCGCGTCGCGCGCGCGCCTCGCGCGCGTCGCGCGTCGAGCGCGCATCGGCGCGCGCGCGCGCGTCGCGGCGCGCGCGCGAGGCTCGCCGAGCGCGCCTGCGCGTGCGCGGACATCGCGTCCCGAATCCGCGGCGCGTGCGCGGCGACGAATGGCGACGCGGCGGCGTCGGGACGTCGGATAGACGCTTCGCGTATGGGTAAACAGTGCGGATGCGCGCGATGTCCACGGTCGGTCGCGCGACGGCGCGAACGGTCGCGCGACGGCGTCGCGCGTCGCGTCGCGCGCACACCGCGACGCCGGTCGCGCGGTCGTCGCGCGCCGGTCGCGCGGTCGTCGCGCTCGACCGCGATCGACGATGGCGAGCGTCGCGCGCGTCGTCGCGCGCG
>JACLAB010013620.1_pt1 | contig 10561 bp, 14 predicted proteins | sample 8027921 | NCBI WGS metagenome assembly JACLAB01 (sample SAMN15725117, study PRJNA655200) | protist metagenome | isolation source: fluorescence activated cell sorting (FACS) single amplified genomes of... | place: USA: West Boothbay Harbor, Gulf of Maine | collected 2000-07-19
GCAAACTGATTTTACAGTTTCAGGTGGATATCGCATCAATGCCCTTAGTGTTTATAGAAATGGTGTAAAACTTGCTTCTGGTGTTGATTTCAGAGCAACTGATGGATCACTTGTTTCTTTAATCATTGCTGCATCATTGGGTGATGAGATTCAGTTTCACATCTTTGATGATTTTAGAGTAGCAGATGCTATTCAATCTGATGTTGCTGACCAAACCATCAATGGTAACTTAACTGTTACTGGAACCCTTACAGGTGCTAGTGTTGGTATTCAATCAGGTGGGACTGCTATTGGTGCAGGAAAGACGCTAAACTTTGTTGGTTCAGGAAATACTTTTCTTGATAATGGTGATGGAACAATTGATATTTCCATCTCTGGTTCAGGTGGAGGAGGTGGTGGTTTAGGAACTGCTATCAACTATGATAGTGGTGGATCATCACCATTCAGTTATATTGATAGATATGCAACAGTAGGTGAAAACTTACTTCTTGATACCACTAATGCTGGTGTCTCTACATCTATTATTATTTCAGTTGTACCTAATATTGAAGTTGCATCTGGTGTAGCACTTACAGTTGGAGCAGGTAAGACTATGGTTATTGATGTACTTCAAATCGGAGATCTCTGATGTCTAACTTAAGAGTAACAAGTTTAAGGGGAAGAACAGCAGGGGTTTCACCAACACTACCTGATGGTGCTATTATTACTGGTGTCACTACATCCACATCTTTTGATGGTAACTTGAATGCAACCCAGTTAGCATCAGGAACTGTGCCAGATGCAAGATTTCCAGCAACACTTCCTGCAGTTGATGGTTCTGCACTTACAAATCTAAATATTCCTGCTGGTTTTAGCGAACTAGACGCCGCATTGTTTAACTAAATAACTAAAAAGATATACCAATGGGACTCAAAAGAACTAAACTATTAGGAATTCAGGCAGTTACTGGAATTAACACCGTTGGTATTTTGACTGTCGGAGTTACTCCAACTGCCGGTGGAGTTGGTATTGCATCAACCACATACCTGAGAGGTGTGGTAATGCATAATACTGGACTTTCTACTGCAACTTCATCCCTTTATGTGTATCCTGCTGCTGAAGCAGCAACTGGAGTAGGAAAGACTGCATATAGATTAGCAAGAGTTGACTTGAGTGCTAATGAAACGTTCTTCTATGAGATGAACTACCCATTGGTTCTGGTAAATCAAGAAAAGATTGTTGTAGAAGTTACGCAACCAGCAGCAGTTGGAGGAGCAGGTATTGGTAGTGCTATCAACTATCAAATCCTTGGTGATACGGATATCTGAGGTAATTAAAAATGGGAGCAAGATCTACTGGTAGTCATCCTACAACAACAAAGGCAGACGGACATCTTTTAGAGTATTTTAGAAGTGGTATGGGTGCTGGTGGTGGCGCTGCATCTCCAGCAGATATTGTTGACTTTATATCAGCAACTGGTGGTACTATTAATGATTATACTGATGGTGGAGTTGATTATAGAACGCACACTTTCACCTCATCAAATAATTTTATAGTCAATCAAATATCTAATACACCTTTGTCACCAACACGCAATCAGTTGTCTGTTCTGGTTGTCGCAGGTGGCGGTGGCGGTGGTACTGGTGCCATTGAAGGTGGCGGCGGTGGAGGTGGTCTTCTCACTGGAAATACTACTATTAATAGTACTGGAACCTACTTAGTTACAATTGGTGGTGGTGGAGCAGTTGAAACAAATGGAGGTCCCACAGAAATTTTTGGGACTACTGCAAATGGAGGTGGTGCTGGTAGTGCGTCAGGTGCTGTAGGTGGTTCTGGTGGTGGTGGCGGACCTACTGCTGCCTCGCGAGCAGGAAATCAAGGTCCAGATGCTACAACATTTGGACAAACATTAACTGGATATGGAAATGATAGTTCCGGTCCATCGCCATCGAACGTAGGACATGGCGGTGGTGGTGCGGGATCAGATGGTGGACCTACTGCTCCAACATATCCTTGGGGACCTTCCCCAGATCACACAACTGGTGGTGCTGGTCTTGAAGTCAATTTAACAGGAACACCTTATTATTGGTCTGGTGGTGGGGCAGGTGGTGTTTCATCTGGTCGTGACGGTGCCGGTGGTATTGGTGGCGGTGGCGGTGGTGGTAATGGTACTCCTGGAGAAGGAGGACCTGGATATAATCCTGGAGCAAATAAATCTGGTGCAAATGGTGGTGCTGGGGGTGCAAACAGTGGAGGTGGTGGTGGATCATCTGGTCCGGGCGGAACCGGTGCTGCTGGAGGAAGTGGTATTGTTATTATCCGATATCCACTAGCATGATAAATAACTAAAAATATAAACTCATGTCAAAGTTACAAGTAGATGACATTGTAAATAAGGAAGACACAGGTTCTGTGGGATTTTCTCGTGGAATAGTTGTAACTGGTGTAACTACATCTACCAGTTTTGATGGTAACGTAACTGGTAATCTTACTGGAACTGCATCAGAGGCAACAGAAGCAATTGCTGCTAAATCTGGTAGTGCATTAGAAACATCAATTAACGGAAAGACATCACCAGGCAAGGCAATCGCATTGTCTATGGTCTTCGGTTGATAAATAAACAAAAGAGGTATTATAGGTAATGGCTGCACCTAATATAGTAAATGTTACAACTATCACAGGGGTAACCACTTTTCATGCTGGTATTGCTGTAACGACTGGAGGAAAGGGTGCTTTAGGTATCACCACTGTAGTATCAAATGCAGCATCCAGTGGTAAAGTATTAAAGATTAATTCACTGGTTGCAGCAGGTATAGGAGCAACTACTGGAATCACTCTTCAGTATTTTAATGATACCAATCATACATCTGCTGGTAGTACAGTATCAATTGGTATGACAATATCTGTACCAACATTCTCTACACTTGCAATCATTACCAAAGACAACTCAGTATATCTGGAAGAAAATACTGCACTTGGTATTTTTTCACAACCAAACACAGGAACTATTGACGTAGTTTGTTCTTATGAAGAAATTAGCTGAGGAGAATGAACAATGGGATACATTGGAAGACGCATAGGTTTATCACAAGATCAAGGAGATTCTAATCCAGGAGCAGCAGGTGGTGCTGTTGGTGGTGGATTATTAGATTTATTTACACATGGATATTTTGAGAGACAAGGAGATATTTACAATGCTCCTGGAATAGCACCACCGCCACCAGTAGGTTTAACAGCAACGGGTGGTATCATTAGTGATTATACTTCTGGCTCTGATGTTTATAGAGCACATGTCTTTACATCATCAGGTATTTTTGATGTAACTGCTCCTGGTACTTTTGGAGATACTGTTGAGTATCTTGTAGTTGCTGGTGGCGGCGGCGGTGGTGAGAACGACACTGATCGTGGTGGCGGCGGTGGTGCTGGAGGTTTGAGGTCAAACTTCCCAACAATTCCAGCACCATTTAAAACACCAGTTTTAACATCTACAGTTCAATCATATGCTATTACAGTTGGTGCTGGTGGGGTTGGAGCATCTCTAAGTGGAGCAGGATTTATTAATCCAGGAAGCAATTCAAGTATTGGAAGTATAGTTGTTGCATCAGGTGGTGGTGGAGGCGGAAACCGATTAAATGATCCTGCGCCCGGAACTTTTCCTTCTAGTCCAGAAATGGCAGGTGGTTCTGGCGGTGGTGGTGGATCAGGTCCTGGTGGTGGTACTGGTGGTCCTACAGTCAACTCTCCAGACCCATTAACACCGCAGGCACAAGGATTTGCTGGTGGGGATGGCTCTGCGTTATCACCTAACTATGGTGGCGGTGGCGGCGGTGGTGCTGCTGCTGCTGGTGCCGATGGAACTGCTCCTGCTGGTGGTCCTGGTGGTTCAGGACTTCAAGTTCTCATCGCAGGAACACCAACATCAGTTCAACCGGTTGGAACACCAGGCACTACTCCAGGTGGTGGATATTTTGCTGGCGGTGGTGGTGGTGGAATAAACACTGGAGGTTCTGCGTATGGAACTGGTGGTGATGGTGGTGGCGGAGCTGGCGGAAACAATACTGGAACTTCAACTGCCGGAACACAATCCACTGGTGGTGGTGGAGGAGGAAACAAAGGTAAATCGGGTGGTTCAGGAATAGTAGTAGTTCGTTATAAAATAGCAGAACTCACAGCAACAGCAAAAGCAACTGGTGGTGCTATTAGTTTCTACGGTAGTAAGACTATTCATGCCTTTGTAGGTTCTGGTACTTTTAATGTAACCAATGGTCCATTATCAGTAGAATATGTTATAGTTGCTGGCGGTGGCGGTGGTGGAATGAGTGGCGGAGGAGCAGGCGGCGGCGGTGGTGCAGGAGCAGTTCTCGCAAGTACAGGAACTGCCAATGATTCAACTCCATACACAGTAATAGTAGGTTCTGGTGGTTTTAATGGTGCTCCAGCGAATGCAGGTGGTGCCGTTTATGGTGGTGTTGGTGGAACATCATCTATTGCTGGTACTGGGTTGAATGCCAGTGCTATAGGTGGTGGTGGCGGTATGCAAGCAGCTGAAGCATATCCATACAGCGATTATGCTTCAGCTGGAGGAGTTGGTGGCACCAGCACCTCACCCCTGGCAGCAGGTCCTGGTGGTGGTTATGCTGGCGGTGTTACAGCAGGATCTCCAGCACCTAGTAATGGATTTGCTAGCGGTGGTGGAGGTGGTGCCGGAGGTGCTGGTGCTGATGCAACAAGTTCATCACCAAAGGTAGCTACTGGAGGAGTTGGGGGCATTGGTGTTCAAATTCCATCAACATTCAGAGATCCTGCATCAACAGTAGGTGCTCCTGGACCAGGTGGTGGTACAGGATGGGTTGCTGGCGGTGGAGGAGGTTCTGCTGGATCATATGCTCCCTCAGTTGGAACATTTACTCCTGGTGTTGGTGGCGGTGCCGGTGGACCTTATGCTGGTGGCGGTAATGGTGGTTTAGGATGGTCTGTACCATACGAGGGAACTGCTGGTGGAGAAAACACTGGAGGCGGTGGCGGTGGCGGTGGATACCCCGGAGATGCAAATACATATAAGGGATCTGCTGGTGGTTCCGGTATAGTCCTCATCGCATATCCTTCCTAAATAACTAAAAAGTAGATAAGATGTCACAGTTATACGTTGACAATATAAAGAATAGAACGGGTGGTGCTATTGGAGCACCATCTGGAGCAGTTGTCACTGGAATTGTAACTGCGACACAATTTAGTGGTAATATAACTGGTGTTGCTGCAACATTTACTGGTAATGTATCAGTTGGTGGAACTCTTACATATGAAGATGTAACTAACATTGATTCTGTTGGTGTTATTACTGCCAGGACTGGAATCAAAGTTCTTGCTGGTGGTATTAATGCTGTTGGTGTTGTTACTGCTACCAGTTTCTCTGGTGATGGTTCAGCACTTACAGGTGTTGAGAGTTGGAATCAACAAGACACCTGGTTATATGGTGGCGGTTAATTTACTAAATAACTAAAAAGAGAAGTCATGGCACTGGAAAGGGGAAAACTTACAAATATAGTTCAGGTTGCTGCAGGTACAACTGTGGGCATTATTACAGTTGCCTCTTCCAAAAAGGTATATGTAAAATCAATCATTTGTCATCAACCATCAATAACTAACGCAACTGCACAGGTATATTTTGTTCCTAATGGTGGTGCTGTAGGAACATCAACAAAACTATTTGATGTTAATGTCAATGCAGGAGAAACGGTATTGATTGAACCATCATATCCTCTTGTATTGGATACGACTGGAGATAGTTTAAGAGTTGGCGCAGGAGCAACTGAAATCAATTTCCTAATCACTGGCGATAAAGAGGCTTGATACATGGCACCATTTAAGTCAACACAATCTTTTTCTGTTGGAACATTTTTAAGAACTTTTAGAAATAGAGATGCTGTTGGACCTGCAGCACTTAATAGTCCAGTAAGAAGTGATAGAACTCCTTTTGAAGCAACAGGTGGAAACATAAGCGCGGCAATTCCTGGTGATGGTTATGCATATCATCTTTTTTCATCTAGTGGAAGTTTTGTTATTCCTGGGAGCAAACCAGCTGGCACTAGATTTGAAGTATTATTGATTGCTGGTGGTGCTTCTGGTGGATCAAATGACACATCAAATGGTGCTGGTGGTGGTGGTGCCGGTGGTGTTGTTCATCATTCACAATTGGATACAAGTGGAACACTTACCATAACTATTGGTGCTGGTGGAGTACATCCAAATGATCAAAACACAGCAGGTGTTGCCGGAAGTGACAGCACGATTGTTTCACCAGATGGACCCTGGACACTAACTGCTAAAGGTGGAGGTGGTGGTGGACGGTTTGGAATAGCAGGATCTCCCGGTGGATCTGGTGGTGGAGGAGGTGGATATGGGGGAAGCTATAGTAATGTCCATGCATCTTCTACTCAAGCAACACAAAATCCATCATTTGTTCCACAAACAGGATTTAACCAATATGGTAATGATGGTGGAGCTCCTTCTGATAGTAATCCAGGTAATGCTGGTGGAGGAGGCGGTGCAGGTGGTGTAGGTGGTAGTTCTCCGTTGGCAGAAGGAGCTCCTGGTGCATCTGCTGGTGGAGTTGGAAGAGCATTTCCAGGATTTCCGGGAATCCTTTCGGGATTTTCACCAATGCCGACAGATTGGAAAACTGTTTCAGGACCAACAGGAATATTTGCTGGTGGTGGTGGTGGAGAAAATCCATATAGTTCAGCTTCAACTTCTGCTGGAGGACCCGGTGGTGGAGGAGGATTTCCTGCACCTTATGGAGCAACAGCTGTTGCTAATACTGGATCTGGTGGTGCTGCTGCTGGAAGTGGTCCAGGGACAGGTGACGGTGCATCAGGAATATGTATGATTAGATATCAACTTTAATATTTTTTTTTTATATAATGGACAAATTTATTTTTAGAAAGCGAAAGGCACTTACATCAAGTGCCTGTCATAATTTGATTGATTTTTATGAAAAATCATCAAATAAGACAAGAAATCCTAGACCAAGTAGAAACTATACAATGCTTCAACTTGCTTTACTTGAGTATCCTGATATAACAAATTCTATTAGTGAATGTATGAAGACATATATTACTAAACATAAATTTTTGGAAAATCTTTATCATTCATGGGGATGGACAAACTATTTTTTACTTCAAAAGTATGAAATTGGAGAGTGCTATAGTGGTGAACATATGGAACATGGAAGTAGGGAAGATGATTGTAGAAGAATATTGGGTTGGATGGTATATTTGAATGACTGCAATGGAGGTACGAGGTGGCCCCAACAAAGATTTACCACCAAACCAAAACGAGGAGATTTATATATTTGGCCTGCAGGGTGGACTCACAGTCACTATGGATTACCATCTAAAACAGAAAAATATATATTGACTGGTTGGTGTGAAATGATAAAGAATTGACACTTCCAAAAAGTTTCTATATAATATCGTTGAACACATAATAGGAGATTGACAGTTGGCATATCAATCGGTCTGGTATTATTCGGACCTGCCTGAAGATATTGTAGATATCCTTGACAGAGATCTAACAGAAAAGTTTGATGAGCAGATGGCAGACTCCAAGTTACATGGAGATGCACTTAACAAAGACAAAAGGAATTCACAGAATGCATGGATTCCTACCACACATTGGGTTGGTGGTTTTCTCTGGCACTATGTGCAAAGGGCAAACCGTGAGAACTTTTTGTATGACCTGAGAAACATTGATGGTGAGTCAATGCAATATACTCGGTATAGTGAAGGTCAATTCTATGGATGGCACAATGATGCAGGATTGGCAACACAATACAAACCAGTAGCAAATGGTAATCGTGCTGATGGTATTGCACAAGACTTTGTGAATGAGAATATCGAACTTGTAAGGAAACTTTCTTTCTCAGTCCAACTCTCTGATCCTGATGATTATGAGGGTGGTAATGTTCAACTGCTAGATGAAGCAGGTAATTCTTATATTGCTCCACGAAAACGTGGTTGTATTGTACTCTTTGATTCTCGCACACAACATAGAGTTCTTAAGGTAACAAAAGGTACTCGTAGATCTATTGTTGGTTGGGTTGTTGGCCCCCGTTGGAAATAAGAGGTAAAAATGGCAGAACAAATGAACGAACTGCAGTTGTTGTTTCAAGAGAAGCAAAATACTGGAACTGCATGGACTCGTAATGATAGTTTTGATAAGAATGGATACCTAGTCATCAAAGACTTGTGGGATGCAGAAGAACTGTATCATCCAGTTCCAGAACAAAGGGGTCAATATAACTATTGGGATAAGAACCCAGAGCATTTTAATCATGTGCCTGTGGAACAGCAGGTGGAGGGTTCTACATCACGTTATTGGCACCCACAATATCGAGTAATTCATACTGGTATTCGTCTGAAACTGGAGGAAATCATTGGTCGTAAGTTGTATAATACCTATTACTATGATAGATATTATTTTCCTGGACAAGAACTAACAAAACATGCTGATAGAGATGCATGTGAAATCTCTGTATCAGTTCATGTCAGCACTAATCTTGAAGGTGATGATGCTGATTGGCCCTTCTGGATTAAAACCCCAGATACATATACCGACAAGAAGAAGACAACTGTTCTTGTTCCTGGTGAGAACCGTTCACTGACACTCAAACCTGGTGATGGTTTGCTTTATAAAGGTTGTGAGCGTCCACATTGGCGTGAACCTATGCCTGGAACAGCATTGAAGGGTAAGAAAGGTAAAAGATTGTTTGGCAAACCTCAACAAGTTGAGCAGTACTACCATCAAATCTTTTTTCACTATTGCTTGCAAGACGGTCAGCGTGCTCACTGCGCTTGGGATAGAGCACGATGAAGGCACCTCTTTTTGAATATCCTACTTATCAGTATCAAATTAAAGATTGGGATTTTAAGAAGAAAGGATTGATGAAAAGGTTAAAGGAGGAGAAGTTTGTAAGAACCACTCTACAAACTTTTGAAACAGATCGTCAAACGAATCGCAAAAGTTATATACACTATTTCCAAGACCTCATCAGACCTCAACTCTTTGAGTTCTGTCAGGAAGCACAAGTTACTTGTAGTATGACTGATGTATGGGCAGTTCGTTATCAAAAAGGAGACCAGCAAACAATTCATAACCATAAGAGTTGGGGATTTACTGGCATTCTTTATGTTGATTTTGACCCTAAAGTTCATACTCCCACTTGTTTTGTGGCTCCGTGGCAAGACCCAAGAACTGATACCACATCATTAGCATATCCACAGAATGTAAAGGAGGGAACAATCTTTATCTCTCCATCATATACCTTACACTTTGTACATCCCAATCAGGTAAGAAAACATAGGACTATTATTTCCTTTGACTTACTACCAGCACTTCCAGATCACCAGTCAGTAGACTAAGTGGTCTTTTTTTTGTGAGCTAAATAAGTAAAAAGAAGCTGTGTGCGATGTCAAGGGCACGAGAATTATCAAAATTAGTCAATAATGCTGTCTTTAGCGTTGATAGCAGTTATAATGTAGGTGTTAACTCAATCACACCTACTGTAAAACTGGATGTTGTTGGTGTTGTAAGTGCAACAAGTTTTAGTGGTGATGGTTCTGGTCTATCAGGCATTACAGCTGGTGCAACACTGAGTGCAGGATCTGGTGCTCAAAGAGTTGTAGTTACTAGTTTAACTAGTGGTACAATGACTAGTGCTGCAACAGATGCAGAACTAACTTATAACTCTACATCAAATACATTAAGTGCTACTACATTCAGTGGAGCATTGACAGGTGATGTAACTGGTAATGTCTCAGGAACTGCTGGTGGACTGACTGGATCACCTGATATTACTGTTGGGTCAGTCACTGCTAGTGGCAATGTATCAGTTGCTGGAACATTAACATATGAAGATGTAACCAATGTTGATTCTATTGGTGTTATAACAGCAAGAAGTGGTATTAGAGTTGGTGGTGGACAGAGTATTGGTTCTGATGGAGTATTAACTTATTATGGTGATGGTTCACAACTGAGTGGTATTAGTGCTGGCATTAGTACTGGAGCAGCATCAGGTGGATTAGTTACACTTAATCTCACAAATCAAGATCATAAGATTACAGCATCTGGTATTACCACCATTACAGTGTCTGGTGGTACAGAAGGAGATAGTCATTCTGTTAGAGTTGTAAACTCTGGTATAGCAACTGTTGGATTTAGTACATACTTCTTGTTCCCATCAGGTTCTGCACCAAGTTTACCAACAGCAGATGGAGCAATTAGTTTGATTTCATTCACGGTAAATAGGGTAGGAGCAGGTGGAACACAACTACTTGCTGGCGCATCACTGAACTTTAGCTGAGGAGTAAATAAATGGGAGTAAGTATTCCTCAGGTAGTTACCGAGACCAAAGCGTCTGGTGCTCAGGTTATTGATGGTAGTTTGACTATTGAATCCTCAAAATCACAATTTTTAAGCAGATTGCCTGCTTCAAGTGGTAACAGAAAAACTTGGACTTGGAGTTGTTGGGTTAAAAAACCACAGGATGAAGGTCTTTCAGATTCTGGAGTTCTTTTTGAAGCAA
>JACLAB010014415.1_pt1 | contig 10559 bp, 6 predicted proteins | sample 8027921 | NCBI WGS metagenome assembly JACLAB01 (sample SAMN15725117, study PRJNA655200) | protist metagenome | isolation source: fluorescence activated cell sorting (FACS) single amplified genomes of... | place: USA: West Boothbay Harbor, Gulf of Maine | collected 2000-07-19
CTCTCTTTCTCTTCCCTCCTCTCTTCGTCGCAGTCTTTTCTTTTCGTATCTCATTTTGCTGCTCAACGACTTCATCAAAAGCGACATCTTCCTCATCATCATCCTCATCATCATCATCAGGTATTCGCACACATAACAACACCGGTCGTTCTTCTTTCTCTCCCTTCAAAACCGTCCTCGCGTTTTCCGCTCGTTTCGGATGTGGATTCTTCCGCCGGCTGCTCATTATCAGACTTCTTCTTCTTCTTCTTCTTCTTCTTCTTCCTCTTTGTTCTTCTTCTTAGTCGTAGGAGTATAAGTGCTTTTCATGAATGAAGCATTTTTCCCCTACACGTGAGCCTCAGAATAAAACACACGACATAACAACAACAACGTAAGGGTGTGACTTTTGTGACGCGACGAAGGAACGCTCACTTTTTGCCGCTCGCGAAGAAGAAAACGCTTCGACTGCTTTTAAAGTCTTCGTCGCATTCTTCTACGTTTTTTTTGTGATGAGAGAGGAGTAAAGAGAACTATTAGTTCTTCATCATCCTCTAACGAAGAGCATTATTCTCTCGTCGTAAACCGATGGTGATGCGACGGAGCATTTTATGCAACGCGTTTTCTCTCGGAAGAAACCACAGAAGAAGAAGTTTTCAACAACAACAACAACAACAACAACAACAACAACAACGAACGAGAGAGAAAAGCTGGAAAAGGAATTCGCTGAAAAACGCTTCTTCTTTGGCCGCTTTCGGTAGTCGAGGAGAAGGGAGCAGAAGTGGTGGTGATACGATGGGTTCGTCGATACTAAGCGAGAAGGAGAAAAAGGAGGAAAAGAAAGACGACGATGAAGATGAAGAAGTCGTCTGTTACGAACACGACGACGGTAAAAACACGGGAGACGCGCGAAAATTGGAAGCGTGGTTGACACAGCGCGGCATCAACGTGCGCGAGACGTTTTCTCCTTCTTCTTCTTCCTCGGCGTTATCGCCGTCGAAGAATGAAAACGAGGATACGCAAAACGGATTGAAATCTATCGATGATTTGCTCAAAGAGATTGAAAACGGCGAAACTGTTTTAACCGAACACGAGACAACTCACGACGACGGCACCGTGAAGCTCTCGTGCATCCGCCGCGTCTCGGTCGTCGTCGTCGAAATAACCTCAAAATCGAAACCGAACAAAAAACTCGTCGAATACGAACAAACGCTCCCGTCCGGCCTCGCGCGAAAACGAGAACGATTTTTGAGCGAGAAAATCATGTCCGGTAAAGGTGAAACACCTTTAGAAGCCGCAAAAAGAGGCATACGCGAAGAGTTAGGCGACGCGTTATCGCCAAACGCAGTCATTGACATCGACGAAACGTCTTTACGAAGTCTGCCGCTTTCGTCGAAACCGTCCTTTTCTCAAAGCTATAAAGCTTTGCCGACGCGGTATCGATTTTACGAGGTGAACTGCGAAATCGATGGTTTAGCTGAAGATAAGGATGAATTCACGAGCACAGAAAAGTGTGGCACCAAGGCTGTGTGGAAGTGGGTGTAAAATGAGTAATACTAGAGTAGTAGTCGTAGTAGATAATAGTAGTTCGTTGAAAGTATTTCGGTAATAAGAAGTAAAAATACTAGTACTAGAGTTTTACAACAGCTTTTTACGAGTCTTATCCCGTGCCTCAAAAAACTCCATTCCAAAAGAATATCTCGTGTACACGACATAAACATAAACAACATACAAAACAGATCATCTCACTGAGAAGAAAAGACGACTAAAAATGGCTGGCGCAGGAGAACTCCCGCCTGGATTCGGTGGCATGCCCGGCGGTAACGGCATCCCCGGCGGAGGAGCGCCGTTCGACGTGGAAAAAATCCGCCAAATGCTCGAAGACCCTTCCATAAAAGAAGCCGCAGAAGCGATCGCTTCGGACCCTGCGTTTAAACAAATGCAAGAGAACATGGCTTCACAAATCGCAAAGATGCAACAATCCGGCCAAGCGTTAGGCGCAGGACCATCGTCTGCAGCTGAATTGCAACAAATGATGATGCAAGGCGGCGTTCCCGGTGGTGGGATGATGGGGCAAGGCGTGGACCCACAACAAGCGATGCAAGCGATGGAAGGCGTGATGAAGAACCCGGCGTTCGCGCAGATGGCGCAGAAATTGGGCGAGCAAATGATGCAAGACCCGACGATGCAATCGATGATGAGCGAGATGAATAACCCGGAAACGACGAGAAAGATGAAAGAGAAGATGGATAAGTTGAAAGAAGATCCGGAGATGGGACCGATTATGAAAGATATCGAACAAGGCGGACCGCAAGCGATGATGAAGTATTGGAACGATCCGGAGACGTTGAAGAAGATCAACGAGGCGATGGCGGATGTCATGCCTGGGATGGGAGGGATGATGCCACCTGGGTTTGGAGGTGGTGGTGGCCACGCGGATGTCGCCGAACAGATGAAGAATTTGAACGTAGATAATGAAGAAGAAGAGGAAGAAGAAGAGGACGAAGAGGACAGCGTGTTGACCGCGGCGAGCGCCGGCGACGTCGAGTTGTTGAAACAATTGATCGAAGAAAAGGAGGACGTGAACAAAAGCGACGGGGAAGGGCGAACGGCGTTGCACTTTGCCGCTGGGTACGGAGAAATGGAGTGCTGCAAGATGTTGATTGAAGCCAAAGCAGACGCTTCAGCCAAGGATAAGAATAACAACACGCCGATGCATTACGCCGCCGGATACGGGAGAGTAGATATCGTCGAGTTGTTGGTTGAAGCCGGTGGAAGCGTGACGACGAAGAATGTGGACGGGAAGTCGCCGTTGGACGTGGCGAAACTGAACGACCAAGAAGACGTCGTCAAGGCGTTGGAGAAGGACGTTTTTCTTTAATCATTTTCATCATCACTTTTGATATTCAGTCGTCGAAGAAGAGAGAGCTTTTACTTACATTGTACTAGATTTAATAATAATAATAATAATAATAACACATCGAGTATCAACTCGATAAACAACAACAATAACAACACGTTCTTCTTCTATTAGTAATTACAACTTTTCTTTGTTTATCAAATAAGATCTTTACACATCAACACCTTCCGTTTCCTCAAAATGATATCCAACGGCGACTTTAAACTCATATCTGTCAACAACTCTTCGTACCCTAACTGTTTATACAACGAAATCCCCGGAATGTTATCTTCGTAACAGTGCAAACAGAGCAAATTAAACCCCCACTTCTTGGCGACGTTTTCACTCTCTCTCAATAACTCCGTCGCGACGCCCATTTTCCTATACTCCTCGTCCACGCACATGCACGACACGTACGCGTATTCGCTATTCGCTTCCTCCAAGTCTTTAAATTTCATTATCGATCGTCCAATGAGAACGTCTCTTTGCACCGAAACCTCCGCCACGCCGACGATGTTACCGGTATCGTTTTCGCCTTCCTTCGTTTTGTTTCCTCCCATGATATTCTCGCTGTTCGTTTTCTTCATCACCGCCAGCGGCGCGAACCGATCTTGTTTCACGTATCTAAACTTTTCGAGTAAAGTTTCATCCACGTCGCCTTGGAATAAAAACATCGACAGTTGATCTAACGGCGAGTTTGGTCCTAAAATCGGCGTGAAAAAACACTTCGCTTGCAAGTTGCTCATCTCTTTCAGTTGGTTTTCGGTCACGTGTGTTGCTTTCGACAGACTTTTCTTCTTCGCGTTTAAGTTACTGGAAATGGTTTTCGTGGTTGTCGTGGAGGTGGAGGACGATGCGTTTGCTCCTTTTATTAACTTTTGCTGATTCGTAGTAGTATTGCGATAGTAATAAAAACGAGGAGCAGGAGGACGTAAACGACGACACGTCGTCGCAGTCCTCGCAGCAGCAGTTGGTGTTGTTGTTCTTGGTGTTGGTGTTCTCGTCGTCGTCGTCTGAATCATCATCCTCGTCATCCTCGTCCAAAGTTTTTTTTGTAGAAGAGAAAGAAGAAAGGAAAACGAGAAAAAAAACGAGAGAGACGAACGAGAAGAAGAGAAATTTTTTGTCATCCTGAAACTCTCGATTTTTAAGAAAAAAAACACTTGAAAAAGCTCTCGTCGTCGTCCGTAGTATTCAGCCTCTCTTTGTTTTGAGAAGAAGAAGACAAGAAGAAGAAGAAGAAGAAGAAGAAGAATCCTCCTTTTCCTCCTTCTGTCCTTCTTAACTTCTCCGAAACGAGTTTTGTTGTCGTTCGTCTCTCCTCTCTCGTCCTCCTCGGTGTCGTCTGAATCGTCTGAATCGTCGGGAATTTTTTTGTTTACGAGGCGTTTGAAGCGCGGAGTACACGCGCGAGGACATCATCCACAACAACAAGAACAAATACGATTCAGACGACGATTCAGACGACGACCGGTGGTAAAACGAGTGACGATGAATAACGCTCGCGCTGTTTCCTCTTCGAATAATGAAGAAGACCAAGAAGCGAAGAAGGTGGTGACGTTTGTCACCGGAAACGCGAAGAAACTGGAAGAAGTAAAATCGATATTAAAATTAGCCTCAACAGACGAAGAAGAAGAAGAAGAAGAAGACAACAAAGGAGGAAAAAAAATGATGATGAAAATTAATTTAATCTCACGATCGATCGACTTACCGGAACTCCAAGGCGATCCGATCGATATCGCCAAAGAGAAGTGCTTGTTAGCTTCGAGAGAGATAGAAGGACCAACTTTAGTGGAAGATACGAGTTTATGCTTCAACGCGTTGAAAGGGCTACCCGGGCCGTACGTGAAGTGGTTTTTAGAAAAAACCGGATTGGATGGGTTGAATAACATGTTGCTCGCGTACGAGGATAAAACGGCGTACGCGCAGTGCGTGTTCGCGTATTGCGAGGGCGGCGAGAAGAGCGCGGAGGAAGTGGAGGTGTTCGTCGGGCGGACGAACGGGAGGATCGTAAAAGCGAGAGGTAAAACGGAGTTTGGATGGGACGCGGTGTTTGAACCGGACGAACAGAGAGATGTTGACGAGAAGAAGACGTACGGAGAGATGGAGAAGGAGGAGAAGAATGCGATTTCGCACCGGTTTCGAGCGTTGGAAAAATTGAGAGAGGCAAAGTTTCGATGATGATACGTTGTTGATAAAAGAAAGATGACTGACCCTCGAGAAATGTATGGTAGTTCAACGACGACGATTCTGATTCTGATTCTGACGAAGAACGCGTGTATTTGTAGTATTAATATTATTAGTATTATTAACTGGTAATAGTACGTAGTTATAGATGGTAGTTAAAACTTAAGTAGTAGGTATTTACATTTCGGCTTTCGCGTCGCACGCTTCGGTTTCGCCGTTACCGATGAAGCAAAAGATAGTCTCTTGCATCCCGTTCGGGTTACGGCAATAATTAGATTCTAAACCTTGATGAGGGTTGTCGTTCGGCGTGATCGTCGTTTGGACCCAATTTTTGCACTCCATCCCGGATCGAGTGTGGGTTTGTTTACCTCTGTACGTCAACCCGTTTTCGATGACAGTTTCGTCGTCTGGATCTTGCACGTCCAAGTCCGGATCCTCGCCATCTAATTCATTTTGCAACTCTTCGATGTGGCTTTGCTCGGAGGTCGCATCGACCGAATCCGCATCATCTTCCGGCTCCGGCCCCATTTCAGCATTGGTTTCTCCTTGTTCTTCTTGTTTTTCTTCGGCGGTTTCGGGGGCGGCGGTGCTGTCTGTGGCCTCTGTTGGCTCTTTATGCTCGTCTTCATCGATCGATTGGTCCGACTCTTCGTTCACTTGAATTTCTTGAACATCGCTTTCGTCCGCAACGTCGGCTCCTTCGTCTAACGATTCGTCTTCACCGAGTTGTTGTTCCGCCGTCGCCATCGTGTCTTTGCACGTCGCCGCCGGTCCCATGTCCGGCATGGCGCACTTGAATCGCGCGTGGAACGCAGATGCACCGGAGAACATCATGCCTTGGTTTTGTGTCGACGCTTGGCCGGTGAACGAAGACACGTCTTGAGCAAACGACTTGGCGCGTTGGAACATGCCTTGCATGCCGTCCCATTTCGAAGAGCCGGTGTTCCACTTCCCAATGGCTTGGTTAAACTGCTCGGCGCCTTCAAATTGGCTCACAAAGCTTTCCACCTTCGACGTGTCCCAATCTGAAATGTCTTGGTTGAAGTTAATCGCGTCTTTGAACATGCCTTGCATGGTCTTCGCTTTACTCGTGTTCCATTTGGAAATGTCCGCGTTGAACGCGGCGTTGCCGTTAAACATGCCTTGGAAGCTTTCCACGTTCGAGACGTCCCAGTTCGAGATGTCCGAATTGAACAACCGACAACTGTGAAACATTTGGTACGCACTGGTCAACGAGGACGTGTCCCATTCGGACAAATCACCGTTAAATGCTTCTTTACCTTTGAACAACTCTTGCATGTTCGTGACTTTGGAGACGTCCCAATCCTTCATGACGCCGAATTGCGACTTGGCGGCAAAGTGTGGGCAATTCCCATCGTTCGGCGCTTCTTGTAAGCATTTGTTCACGGCTTCTTTAATGTTCGCGTTGTTTAACTCTTTCGGCGCTTGCAACGGTTCGCACAATTCCGCGACGTTATTTCCAACGTAACAATAGATGGACTTTTGGTTGTCCGGGTTACGGCAAAAGTTACCGGACAAATCGCCATCCGGGTATTCGAACGCGGTGCGTTGCGTGAATTGCCACGCGACGCACTCTTTGCCAGTTTTGGAGAACGTCTGGAAGCCTCTGTACGAGGTACCGTCGCCGTCGAGGACTTCAACCGCCGGGTCAAAGTTACCTTTTTTCTTCGCTTGTTTTTCTTCTTCTTCGTTTACTTCCGGAGTCTCGTCAAACCCGACGCCGGCTTCGTTATTCGGTGGGTTCAACCTTTGCTCTTCCGATTGTAAAGCGTCCGCTTCCGTCCTCAACGCGTCCGCCGTTTTCTCCACTTCTTGCAAAATATCAGTGAACGAGTTTTGTTGTTGTTCCGTGGTGGCTTGTTGCACAGACGCCGCGACGACGTTGGCGTCCGGCTCCGCGGATTCCTCCACCGAACCGCCTCCGAGCGGGTCGCACAACTCGGATTGGCCACCGCCAACGTAGCACCATATCGATTCCTGAGCACCGTGTGGGTTACGGCAAAAGTTTTCCTCTAAACCTTCGGTCGGGTTATCGTCCGGAGTGGAGGTGGTTTGCACCCACTTCTTACACTCGACGCCAGATTTCGACTTTGTTTGTTTCCCTCGGTACGCTTGACCGTTTCCGACGACGCGTTCGTCGTCCGGCGATTGCGGTTGAACCATTTGTCCATCATCGGCAAAAGATCCGTCCGGATCGTTGTTATTTCCGCCAGTTTCACCTTGGAACTGCATCGGCTCTCTCGACCCGATCGTATCGTCCATCTCGTCCGCGGTTGGCCCGTCCGTCACCGGCACTTCCTCCGTGATGATAATCTCCCCGACTTGCGGCTCTTGCGGGTTTGAAGACTCGTCGCCATCCGCGCGCGGCAATTTTGCCTCTTCCTCGGCTTGCGCCAACTCCCGTTCTAATCGTTCCACTTCCTCTTCGTCTTGTGTGAGAAGAACGTTCTTAAAACCCAGCGGTTCGCACTTCTCCGTTTCGCCTCCGCCGACGAAGCAAAAGATAGTCTCTTGCTGTCCTTGCGGGTTCCGACAATAGTTCTCGTATAAACCATCGTTCGGGTGATCGTCTGGGTGCATGGTCGTTTGCACCCAGTTCTTGCAGTCTTTCCCGGTGACTGATTTCGTTTGTTTCCCGCGATATTGCGTGCCTTTTGCGTCGATTAAGAGTTCGCTTTCGTCAACACCATTTTCAGAGACGTTTTGTGTTCCTCCCGCGGTCTCAAATTCTTCTTCGCCTCCTCCCAATCTGCTGGTATTGAACATCCTCAAAGACGAAGAAGACGAAGACGAACTGGTGGAAACAGCCAACGCGCTGCCGCCGACGCACAAGGCACCAATGGCGACGACAAACTTCTTCGTCGTCGCGTGGTACGTTTTTGTTTTCGTTTTATTCAAAATCGAACCACGGAACAATTCGTCGTCATCGGGAGATGGAGCGACAAAAGTATTCGATTCGAGATCATCGCGTTGGTGATGTTGCTTCTTAGAAAGAAGCGAAGAGGTTTCGTCGTTAAACATTATATTCTCTATATATTCGCGCGAGACTACTCGACGCGTGTGTGTGTATATATAATAATCAGAGAAAGATAGAAAGGTCGTCTTCTGTTGTCAAACGCGAATGAAGAATGAAGGCAAGAACGACGCGCGGCTTTTTTAACACCAACGCTGCTCGAACAAAAAAAACAGAGAAGGCGAGGAGTTTAGGGTATCAAATGCTCAGAAAATCCGAAAATCAGAAAAAAAAGGAGAGAAAAGAGAAGAAAATTCAAAAAAGGAGCGAATGCAGAAAAGTAAAGCCAGACGAGTTCTTCTAAACACTTTAATCGTTTTCATCATCATCGTACTAATAATATAATAACTTTGTCAAAGTGGTGAGAGGAAGACAACCTAAAGAAGAAGTGTATTGAGGATGACGACGACGACGAATGCTATACACTCGAAGTCGAATTTTTTAACCGAGTACGAAAAAGAAAGAAACGCGCGAGTGATGCGAAACGAACTGTTGATGCGTCGTTTAGGATTGTCCGACTTTGATTCGCACATGCATCGTAACGCATCATCTTCTAAAAACAAAAGAGAAGAAGAGGATGATTCATCCGATGAGAAGAAGAAGAAGAAGAAGAAGGAGAAGAAAAGGCGCGAAAGAGAAACTGACGACGTTGAAAAAGTTGTCGGTGTTCGAAGATCGTCTTCGCGATTAAAACGAGGAGGAGGAGGAAAAGGAGAAACTGACGAACAACAACAACAAGAAGAAGACAAAGACATCAAAGAAGACAAAGAAGAAGAATTCAAAGAAAGAGACGAAGAACAAGAACGAAAACATCGCATCGCAGAGCAGGAGTTTTCGTACAGAAACAAGATGAAACAGAAGAAACAGACCATCGTGGGCACGGCGTCGTATCAACACACGTTGATGAGAGTGCGAACGATGACGGAACCGAAATTAAGGAACAGGATGCATGCGATATCGCGAGCGGAAGGGCAACACTGCGTAACGAAGATGCGTTTGTTCGCGAGGATATTGTTTTTAGAAGGATACGAGGAACTCGCCGAGGAGTGCGCGGAGGAGTTAAGCGAGTTGATTGGGATTCTAGGAGACGCGAAAGATGACGAAACGAGGGAGGTTGAAGAAGAAAAAGTTTTGGAAGAAGAGGAAGAAGATGACGAAAACGATACTAATAACAAAGAAAACGAAGAAGAATTTTGTAAGCAATTTCATTGCGGGCAAAAGACAAACGATCCTCAGATTTTTAAGTGTGTCGTCGACATCGAAAGTCACGCGAGAACGATGAGCAGCGGCGGCGAGAATAAAGACGGAGAAAAGGACGAAGACGTTTACCATCGAGCTTGCCTATCGATGTCGAAAGGCAAATCCGGGATGTTGGATAAAACAGGGGGGGTCACTTTTGTTCTCAACGAGGACGGCACGTACGACGTGGTTAAATCGTCGGTATGAAAGACGAAAAAGAAGACGAGGAAGCAAGAAGTCTCTTGTGTAAAATCAATGTTAATAATCAGTAGCAGCGGCGGCGGCAGCAAACAGTAGCGGTGAAATACAGCAATCTGTGCATAACGAACAAGATACTACAACCTAAAATTATTTCTAACATCTATTATACCACTACATCTACATTTCCTCTTCTCTTTCTTCTTCCTTCTTACTCGTCGTATTTCGGACAAACGAATTCGCGCTCGCGAAGGACATCATAGCCATAGCCGAGAAAACAGCACATATCACGTAAGATTCGTACACCGCGTCTTTCAGAACCAAATAATCCAACGCCCACGTCATCGCAGGTTGTAACAAAAAGTACCTCGCAGTTATGTTTGGGCCTAAAAGTTTCGAACTCTTTGCGAAAATGATCAAATTCATCGCGCTCGGAAAGAACGCGCCGAAGAGCACGGCGTATAAACCATCGGAAGATAACGTCCAAATATCTTTCGCGGTTCCGTGGGCGATTAAACCAACGATGAGTAACCAAAACGCGCCTATACCGGTCATCGCCGCGTTGACTACCTCGATTGGTATCTTTGCGTTTATAATCATTTTTTGCATGACAATCGCCACGGAGCTCGCCAACGTGTTGGTCAACATCCATATCGCGCCGACGACAACGTTCGGCGCTTCGTACTCTTTCGGGTCCCCAAACATCAACGCACCTTTATACGAACACACGACGGCAACGCTAATCGTCACGAACAAAATCGCCAAAACTTTCATCACGTTTTCCGGATGCTCTCGATTCACCTCTCGAAACGAAAAGTGTTCCACTCGCAACAACGCCGAGAAGAAAAACGTCAACACGGGCGTCGTCAACACCAACGCCGAGGTCACGTCCGGCCCCGCGTTCGCGTTCGCTAAGACTACCGATCCTCGTATCAGAGCTAATATTGCGCCTAAAACTATGGAAACTGCGACTATTTGCATCGATGTCACCCCATTTTCATCTTTTGTCTTCTTTGTTGCATC
>JACLAB010007574.1_pt1 | contig 10555 bp, 5 predicted proteins | sample 8027921 | NCBI WGS metagenome assembly JACLAB01 (sample SAMN15725117, study PRJNA655200) | protist metagenome | isolation source: fluorescence activated cell sorting (FACS) single amplified genomes of... | place: USA: West Boothbay Harbor, Gulf of Maine | collected 2000-07-19
GGGCGCGCCATGGCGGCCCTGCACATCACTTGCGCGGCGCGACGCATCATTTCTGTCCTTCCTGGAGGCGCGTGAGCGTCACCCGAAGTGGGAGACGTGTGGCCCAGACCAGATCGATTAAGTCGCAAAAAATCTGGAGGCGGACCCGTGAGAGCTTGAGAAAAAGTTGGAGGTCGGCAGTGACGAGAGAGCGACGAGGCTGGAGACATGGCGGTGCTCTTTTTGTGGATCCTCGCCTTCCTGGTGTTGGGCGCGGTGATGGGGATCAATCTCTACGCCCTCATCTGCCTGTCGGACCTGCAGGCCGACCTGATAAACCCCCACGACTGCGCGGGTCGAATCAACAAATTGGTGATGCCCGAGATCATCGCGCACGCCGCCGCGGCCGGGTTGATGCTGCTGTGCGGCTCGTGGAGCATGGTCCTGGTGAACGGACCGCTCATCGCATGGCACGTGAGGCAGATCGGCAGGAACCAGCACCTCGCGGACGTGACGGAGATATTCAACCACCTGGACAAGGAGAAGAGCGTGCGCATGGGCAAGGCGATGCTGTACGCGCTGGTGTTCCTGACAGCCGCGTACAGGGGCACGGAGAGGGGGGTGAACATGTTCCTCGACCCGGAGGAGAAGGCGAAGATGGCCGAGTTCTTCAAGGATGCGGTGGCGTCCTCGGTGCACCACTTCTGAGCGTCTTTCACCGTAGCGGCGGGGAGGAAGAGGACGGTTCTAGAGGAGGGTTCCTTCGTCAGCGCCGCTACGGTGAACACGACGCCAACTGAGGGAGACGCGAACCGGCAAACCGTATCATAGGCAAAGAATCGTAATATTAGACATCGTAAAGTACGCTACACCACATATCGCCATCACCTGCCGGACGCCGAGTCCGGGTCGTTCCTGGTCTTGACGAGGCCGTAGACGGAGGAGAACAGGAGGAACCCGATGACGATTGGGGAGTACGCCGGGTAGAGCGTCTCGGTGACCCAGTTGTCCACGTTCTCCGGGAGGATGCCGAAGGCGGAGACGGCCAGGAACAGGCCCGCACCGAAGATGACGACGATGTAGGCGAAGAGGAAGAGGATGTACGCCTCCTCGGACGCGGACTGCAGGGTGACGGGCGCGGTGCCCTTGGCGGCTTCGATGGCCATGCCCTCCACCTTGATCTTCGCGCGCTTCGTCTTGGAACCGTCGCGGCGTGGGCGGATCTTCTTCTTGGGCTCGAACGCGAACTCGGGCTCCCCGGCGGCGGGCGCGGACGCCGCCGCGGGCTCGTCGTCGGCGGCCCTCGCGACGACCGAGCGCGCGCGATCGTCGTCTCCGATGAGGCGCATCGACCTCGCCGCGGGCCGGCCACCCGCCACGGACGGCGCCCTCGCGACCGTCATCCTGCTCGCCCCGACGGCGACGCGCCCCACGGACCTCACGGGCACGGCCGCGGTCCTTCCCATCACAGCGAACATGGCTCCTCACGTACTCTCTTCTCTACACCGACGTCCCGCTGATGCCCACTTTCCTCTCCTTCGAGATGGAAGCTTCGCCTCTTAGTGGCGACCTTCTTCCGCTGGTTAAACGTCGATTCGACTCGGCGACGCTGCGTGCGGCGCGTGTGCTCGAACCTGGCGTGTGCGTGCTGGGTCTCGCCGGACCGATGCGCGCGTCTCGTGTGTTCTCCGAGGCGGGTTGAGGATAAAAACCGTCGACGTCGAGTGAGATCGGGCTGAGAGTCCTGATTGGTCAGACTCTCTCTGGCAGGGCATTTAGACTGGAGAGAGGGGCCGTGGAAAAGGCCGTGCAAGGCGATTCTGTTCTTACGCCCTGTGCCGGGGTCCCAGAGCGCGCGATACTCGACGGCGCGCGGTTTCCACGCGCACAAAGTCGCCGCGAGTACCTTTCCGCGCTATAGTCCGCGCGCGAGGTCGGGCCGCACTCGCGCTGCGTCGTGAACTCGAGTATTGATACGCAACGCCGGGCTGCAATTCGCCCTTGAACACTGGGACTGGCAAGATGGGCGAGGCTGGCGCGACAGTGCCGGTTTCTCCCGGCGCCAGCGCGGGGACCGCGGACACCGCGAACGACGGAAACGCCGCGAACGACGACCTCGCGCATGATATCAAACCGTCCGAGCTCCTGCAGTGGCTCAGGTGCGTCATCGTCCCCGCGACGCGCGAGGAAAGCGCGCTTCGGCGGTGCCCATATTTGTCCAACCGTGCGCCGGTGACGGGTCAAGCAGCTTCCAACACAGCCCACGCCCTTCGTTCGACCCACTCTCGCGCGCGCGATCCGCTCACGCGCCCCTTCCGCACCCCTCTCCTCGCAGGTCGGTCGCGTTACGCACTGGTAGGCAGCCCGTGAGCGCCGGCGGGGTCACCGGGGTGAGTCTCGAGCGCGCGCGACGCGCCCCCCCCCGCGCCCAGTATTCAAAAAAACCCCTAAAACGTGGCGGCCGGGAGGATATTTTCCGTTCGTCCTTGAGCCCTCCTCCTGACCTCCGCTCCCTTCCTTTCCACGCGTTCAGGGCGACTCCGAGGAGGTGAATTGCATCGTACTCGACAGGTACAGGGTCGCCACGGCGGTGGTCCGCATGCAGCCCCGACGCGGCGCGCGCGGCGGCGGCGGCGGTAGCGCCCGCGCTCGAGCCGCGGCTTGGAACTTCCTCGGCGGCAAGGCGACGGTGACGAAGCCCTCCGTGATCCGCGTCGGTCAGCAGTACCAGGCGGAGGTGCCCGCGTGGCACGGGCCGGTACCCCTGGACGGGTCGGCGCCGGTGACGACGGGGACGATCGACCTCACCGCGGACACGTCGGCGCTCCCTGAGAAGGAGGTGACGGTGTACGGCGTGCCCGTGCCGAAGAGCAAAAGGGTGGACGCCAAGCGGGAGAAGGAGGAGGCGGAGCGGCTCAAGGTGGCGCGCGAATTGCAGGAGGCGGAGCGGGCGAAGCGCGAGAGGATGAAAGAGATCGCGGAGGAGATGAAGAAGGTGGAGACCGAGCCCGAGCGGGCCGAGCGGCTGGGCGGTATCAGGGTCTGGCCCCCGGAGGGCGTGGCCAGGAGGACGTACGCCGCGGGTGGGTCCATGTCAACCCTGCAGAGCCTGTCCGCATCCGCAGGGTCCGTTGGTACCCCACTCGCGCTGCCGTCTACACTCGCGCTGCCGTCCACGTCCGAGGACAAGAGGAAGGCGTCGGAGATATCTGAGGGCGACGCGGACCACCCGTCGAAGCGCGCCAGGACCGACGAACCCGAGGGCGGCTTCATCGACGGCATCAAGAGCGTGCTCGCGGAGGGATCTTTGGCGGTGATTCGCGCCGCCGCCGCCGCGCGTGCCGCCGCCGCCGCTGCCCGCGCGCTGGCGTCGTCCAAGCTCTCACCCCGCAAGTCCGGCGCTAGGGACCTGTCCAAGCCGGATGATTCGGACGACGAGGGGGACAACGTCAAGGCTGCGCTGGTCCGCGCGGCTCAGGCCCGGGCGGATGCCGACGTGGCCGGAGCCAACGCCGCGCGCCTCGTCCTCGACACCATGATGTCCACCCCACGCGCCGAGCCGGAGAAGAAGACCGGTGTTCTGTGGGAGGAACCCACCGAGGTTCCCAAGCCCAAGCGCCCGACCGCGGAGGAGGTTGCGGCGAAGCGGTCCAAGCTGGACGAGAAGCTGCGCAGGAGGCGGTCCAGCCCCGCGCTGTTGGGACTGGAGAAGATGGGGATCGGCAGCGCGGACGCCCGGGGATGGACCGCGATGCAGGCGAGTGCTTTCGAGGAACAGATGGTTGCGCACAAGTACAACCTGTTTGCCGTGTCCAGGATGGGTCAGAAGAAGCCCCCGAAGAAGAAGACCAGCCCGGAGAAGGAGATGCTGAAGGAGGGTAACGAGTTCCTGGGCAAGGACAAGGAGAACGACAAGGCTGGGGACAACAAGGTGGACGAGGAAAAGACCGAGGAGAAGCAGGCCGAGGAGAAGCAGGCCGAGGAGAAGCAGGCCGAGGAGAAGCAGACCGATGAGAAGAAGAAGGAGGAGCAGCCCGGTACCGGCGATGAGGTGGACGACGTGCCGTGCCTCAAGTGCGGCGAGACGGACGGCGAGCCGGATTTCGTGCTCTGTGACGGGTGCCCCAAAGGTGGACACTACCAGTGCCTCGGTCTCCCTGGCGTGCCCGACGGGGACTGGTTCTGCACTGACTGCGTCAGGGACAAGGAGACACACCTGTCCCCGGGGCGCAAGGTTCCCCCCGCCGACGACTTCGACGAAGAACCCCTGGACGAGAGGCTCAAGGGCAAGACGCTGCACGACATGGTGGACTACTACTACAACAACTGGCTCACCAGGCCCCACTCCAGGGACGACGACGACGACAGGTCCGTGTGCGACGACGACGAGCACCCCCTGGGCGCGCTGCCCGCCAAGCGTAAGGTGACCATGTCCGCCAAGCTGGCTCGGACCATGAGCCAGGAGAAGGAGCTGGCGCGGCTCGGCATCGGCGACTCCCCCGCGAAAAAGTCTGCGCCGAAGCCCAAGACGGTTGACCACAAGAAGGACGCCGAGCGCGCGTCGAAGAAGACGGACGAACTGCTCAAGTTTGTGCAGAAGTCGGCGAGGAACCCGAGGAAGACGGCGAAGACCCTGGCGCCTTCCACGCTGTCGAGCAAGCAGGCGTTGGTCAGGCGTTGGCGGCGTGTCATGATGACCTCCGAGGCGGGTGACGGCGCCGGCGAGGAGGTCAAGGCTGAGCTGGCCAAGAAGAAATCGGAGTGCGTCGAGGAGACGCTGACACGGACGTTCGCGAACCCGCAGTACCCGAAAGCGGAGATTGCGTTCTCGGACGTTACCGCGTGATGTGAACGGATGGACGATACGATTTGTTGAGGGACAACGAGCCCCTCGCACTATTTTTATGTTGATTATTCTCGTTAAACGTTTCGTCTGCGTTCTAATTGGACGTCCGCTCATCCTCTCCGCAGCTTGCCCGCCTTGTTCATCTCGCGCATCCTCTCCGAAATTCTCGCAGCCTCCCTCATCCCTGACAGGAACGCGCCGTGCATGGTCGCCGGGTGCCGCCGCATGGTTGCCTCCCCCGCAAAGTACAGCCCGTCGCCAACCGGCTCGGCCAAGGCGTCGTAATCCTCCCCCGTCGCGCCCACGCTGATGTTCGAATAGGACCCGTACGCAAACTCATCGGATCCCCAGCACGCGCACTTGGAGTCTATCGGGTCCGGGATCGTCACGCCCTGCCTCTCGTAGATATCCTTGAGCACCTGCATGGTATCCTCCACCGCGCTTGCGTGGCCGTCTCTCTCAAACTCCAACGCGGCTTCGCCCGATACCAGCGCGATGAGCACCGCCCCGCCGCTCAGGTTGTGTTCGTCCGTCTTGGCGTAGTTGTAGAACATGAAGTACCTGCCACGTCGCTGTCTGTCCCCCTTGGCGACGTACCCGAACGTGTCCACGCTCGTGTCCCAAAACGGCTTGGGGAAGAGCAGGATCACCTTGTCGAGGACGCCAAAGCCCAGCGCTCCAATCGCCCGGGTCTTTCGCTCGGGAAGCGGTGGTTCGAAACTGACGCTCCCCTTCTTGAGCACACCGAGCGGGACGGTGACGAGCGCCGCGTCCGCGCGAAACTCCCGACCGTTCTTGCACGTCACCACCACGCCGTCGTGCCGCCCCTCAGTTTTATTCTGGTACTCGACGTTGGTCACCGCGTGCCCGTAAAAGATTGGCAGCTCACGCGCCATGGCGGACACCAGCCGGACGTTACCCCCCGGGAGCCACACGTGGTCTCCGTCGAAATCGTACGGGTCGTCCTGGTCCCACTGCCCGAGCGAGAGGACCTCGAGGCGATCGGCGTTGGCGAACTCGAGGTTGGCCAGGTGCCAGTTGAAGAGATCCGTCTCAATCTGCGGCTTGTTCTCTTCCCTCGCCTTCTGCGCCCACGTCCATTCCAGCTCCTTACCGAGAGAGAGGCGATCGGCACCGTGCTCGTTCGTCTCCGTGAGCTCGTTCCTTTTCTCTCCAACCTCGTTCATGCAGTCCTCAAACTCCCGAAACACCCTCTTGTCCACCTCGGCGTCCACCGGCTCTCCACCCTCCAAATACAGTGGGCACTTGTCCCTGATCTTCCAGAAGGGCAGCGCCATCTGCTTGGCGATGACCGCGACGGGGTTACCGTCGGCGCCGGTCAGCACGCTACCGCCCATCTCGCACGCGGCGACCACCTTCTCGTCGGTCTCCGGGTCGACGCCCTCGAGCCGCTCCGTCCACACCCTCCCGCCGGCCCTGTCCCTGGCCTCTATGACGACGCACCTGTGCCCGAGGTTTTGCAGCTGCCTCGCCGCGGCTAAACCCGCGAACCCGGCTCCGATGACAACCACGGTCCCGCGGGACTCGCCCGGCGCGGGGTAGTTCCCCGTGAAACCCACGCCGAAGTTGATGTACCCCTGCACAGTCAGGAACCTGTGCGCGCAGTGCACGACGGCGCGGTGCTTGGGCATGAACCAGGAGCACGCCTGCTCCACGGACACGAACACGTTGGGGTTGGCCCTCCACCGGCACAACACGTTGTTTCGAACGGTGATGTACACGCCGAGGTCGGCGCCGGGGAAGAGAAAGTTGAGCTCGAACGGTTCGATGGAGTCGTAGAGGCCGAGCGTGTGCGCAATCTTTCTTTCATCCGCATCGTCCATGTTGTACGCGGCGTTGGCCCTCGTCTTGTCCAGGTTAAGGTGGACCGTGGGCGGGGGTACCCCGAGGCCCACGTCGAGGTTGACCTGCTCCCCCGGTCCGCCCGGGATCTTCCCCTGCATCCTGCTCCACTTAGCGGACCACTCGCGGTTATTCGCGATGGCGTCCTTGACCAGCCCCAAGCTGCGGCCGTGCTGGGCGAACTCGTACTCCAGCAGGCACCTCTCGTAGTTCTGACGCATCTGGTACCCCGCGCTGGTCTGTCCGGAGAGGTCGTGGCCCAGCGTGGCGCAGACCTCTTTCCATCGCCGCGCATCGCACACTTCCTTGTACCCGCCCCTGGCGACAACCTCCCTGTAGACGTGCCCGAGGTCGAGCGGATTCCTGCAAAACCTGGGCACCACCAGGGCTCGCCCGTCCAGCTTCTCCTGGAAAAACATCCGGAGCTCGACCACGAACGGGTCGTCGTCGCCGTGCTGTCCATTGTGCGGCCCATCGTCCAGCCTCGGGCGCTTGTCGTTGGGGGATGATTCCAGCAGTTTCTGCGATGGCTGGCGTACCCTCCGGGAACCTACCGGATCCGCGACGTCGTCGTCGACCGCCTGGGGCGTGATACGCCTCGGCGCCTTCGCGACTAATTCTCCGTTGACCCCCGCATTCACCGGAATGGTCATATCGCCGCCGTGCCCCCGCCCGAGCCTCGCCCCTGCTCTGCGACGAAAAAGCAACGAGATTTCTGTTGTTGCGATGTGGCGATTTGAAAAGTTCAGATGGGTAACGAAGCGTCAAAGCCACTCTTAAGGACGCGACAAGCGCCCCGCTCGACGGTCTAAGTACAGTCAGTCGATCGAGTCACCCCAGGGACGTTTCTTTACGATCGAGAGTCGACACGGTGAGTCCCCGAGCGCCTTCCTGCCACGCTGAATCCGCCGCCATCGCCAGATCCCAGGCCGTTGAGTTTCTCCCGCCCGGCTTGATTCTTGATTCCTCGCCGCCACTCCTCACGTGTGCTAATATCCATCCCATCTTTCCGCGTATAGAGTGAACGATGACGTTCCAGATTTTCGTCGGCGGTGAGCGCGTCAACAGCGATTTCATCACGTCGACTCCCGCGTGGTCTTCCCAGCAGGTGAGCCTCCCAGCCGTCAGGTTTTCACCCGCCTCCAACCACAGCTGTGTGGAGGGGTGCATCGAATCTCTCAGAAGAACTGCTCACTGACCCGCCTCGCATCCCTCTTCGATCCTCGCAGGCGAGCAAATCCCGCAAGCGATGCAGCGACGACGCGGATGAGGCCGCGATGAGCGCGGCGAACTCGAAGCGTCAGCAATCGTCTCCGCTCGGGTCGATGACCAACCTGCTGGCATCCGAGCAGTAGTTTTGTTGTTGTGTGGCGACCGGCCCTGGGTCAGGTCACTGGCTCTGGGCGATGGGCCCAGGCGCAATGAGGAGGACGGGCCGCGCGCGACGGGAATATCGCGGCAGGCTCTACACGATAGGAACGATTCATTTAGGTCCGAACAGGGCAGGCATTGGGCAGCCGGAGGCTGCCAACACATAGCTTTAGGAGTTAGCAGTTCGAGAAAAAGCTCTCGTATTCAGAAGATCTCTCGTCACCGTCTTCACACCAAGGGAAGCGGGATGTCCGCTGCTCCAACTTCTCGTGGGCCGTGCGCGGTGGCATCGACGTCCGAGTCGGTGTCACGGGATCGTGCGCGTCGTATCGCCTGTAGCAGGAGGACCGAACGCGGGGCTCATCCGAGGCGTGCCACTGGGAGTCGAGCCCAGGTGTCCACGGCCGCCTCGACGTTCTCCTCGCTCCCCGTGCTGCAACTTCCCGATAAGGACTGCACGCCCGAGGAGGAAACGGCGTTCTGCGGTCGACTGAGGGACATATGCCACACCGTGGGCTTCTTCTACGTCACCAACCACGGCATAGATGCGTCGACCACCGCCGATGCGATGAATTCGTCACGCGCCTTCTTCGCCCTCCCTCACGACGTCAAGCAGGGAATCGCCAACATCAACTCACCGGCGTTCAGAGGATACGTCCGCCTGGGCGCGGAGAACACCGCGGGCAGGCCGGACTGGAGGGAACAGATCGAGATGGGGGTGGAGGCGGACGCACCACACGGCGGTGTGGGCGGTAACATCTACGACGTGCTCGTCGGTCCGAACCAGTGGCCGGACGAGACCCAATGTCCGGGGTTTAAGACGTCGATGACCTCGTTCCTGGACGATATGGCGACACTGTCCGCGCGTCTCATGGAGCTCCTGGCGGTCAGCCTGGACATGCCGCGGGACTATTTCGAGGACGACTTCCGCGGTAGACCAAACGTGCAGGCAAAAATCGCGTTGTGCCCGCCGGCGCCCGAGGGTTCGCGGGATCCGTCCTTCGGCGTGGGCGCGCACACCGACAGCGGGTACCTGTCGCTGCTGCTGCAGGACGACGTGGGCGGACTGCAGGTTCAGAACGGGGACGGGACGTGGGTCGACGCGGACCCGGTGGACGGCGCGATCGTGGTCAACCTCGGGGAGATGATGCAGCTCAAGACGCGGGGGTACTATCTCGCGACGCCGCACAGGGTGGTGTCGAAGGCGTCGCCGTCGCCGTCGCGGCTGAGCGTTCCGTACTTTTGGAATCCACGTCTGGATGCGGTGATCGAACCGATGGAGAGTCTTCCGGCGACGCTGACGTGGCTCAGGCGAGAGCCCGAGGCCATCGCCGAGACGGGGTCGCACGGGAAGGGAGGGAACAGACTCATCGGGGAGTACGGGGCGAATGCTCTGAAGTCTCTGGCTAGGTCGCACCCCGAGGTGATGGCGCGTCACCACCCGGACTTGGAGGTGAAGCCGGACGGGTCCGTGGTGCGACGCGAGTGTTCGTGATTAGGTACCACCTTCGCATTAGATTAGATAGCAATGGACACGCGCGTTCACTTCTCCTCCGTGGGCACGCGCTGCGCCAACTCCACCTTCACCTTATCGTCCTGGACGGTCATGCCCACCGTCACCACCGGGGCATCGCCCTCGTTCGCCTGGGAAGGAGGAACCGCTGCCGCCGCGGGCTTCGGCTTAGGCTTTTTCGCTTGTTTCGGCTGTTTAGGCTTCGCGGGTTTGGGTGCCTTGTGCTCGGTGTTGACCCCCGACATCGCCTTGTCCAGCCCATCCATGAGAACCGCCCTCACCGCGTCGCACGCCTTGGTCCACGTCCCCTTGCTCTCCAGCTCCGTCGTCTCCTCGCCCCCGAACCTGGTCAGCACGTGGTCGTACACCTCGACCCCACCCTTGGGCCGACCGATACCGAACTTGAGCCGCGCGAACACCTTATCGCCGCACACCTCGTCTATGATGTTGCGTATGCCGTTGTGCCCGCCGTGCCCCCCCTTACCCTTGAGCTTGATCGCGCCCACTGCCGTGTCCAGGTCGTCGTACACCACCAGCAGGTTCGAGTTGGGAATCTTATACCATCGGCACAGCGACCGGACCGACTCCCCACTTAGGTTCATGTACGTCTGGGGCTTAGCGAGGAGCACGGGGACCCCCGCGATCTTACCGACACCAACTTTGGCGCGGTGCCTCGACGCGTCCGTCCACGATATACCCTCAGTCCGCGCCAGGATGTCCAGGACGTCGAACCCGGCGTTGTGCCTGGTGCCCTCGAAGCGCGATCCGGGGTTGCCCAAACCGACGAGGAGCCAGCGGCCCGCCTCGGACCCGCCCGACCCGTGGCCGCGCACCTTCTCTATCAGCCGCATCGGCGCGGTCACCACCTTACGGACCACCGCGAGCAGGCCCATGGGCGCCGTCGCGCGAGTGGTGAAGCGGTGAAGGTGAGTGCCGTCTTTGTAGTCTATAAAAACTATTGTCGTGTCCGCCGACACAAGATG
>JACLAB010010655.1_pt1 | contig 10549 bp, 9 predicted proteins | sample 8027921 | NCBI WGS metagenome assembly JACLAB01 (sample SAMN15725117, study PRJNA655200) | protist metagenome | isolation source: fluorescence activated cell sorting (FACS) single amplified genomes of... | place: USA: West Boothbay Harbor, Gulf of Maine | collected 2000-07-19
GGTGCGTGAGAGTGCATGTCTGGGTTCATGGGCAGCGAGGAATGGGTTGGCTGCCCCAGATGCGGTTCCTGAGATGAGAATACTGGCATTGGGTACTGCGCAGAAGTCTGTGTATTATGTGTATTGTGCGTGTCCTGGGATTGTTGGGAGCTGTGGGATGCCACCCTTTTCAGCTCCGGGGCCGCATTCACGCTCGTATCCGCATAAGGGCTGATACCACTGGAATGTCTTGCTTCCGAGCGCAGGGATTCGGCGGACTGGATGAATCCACCATCTTGTTGCACTGGTGAAGGTTCTCTACTCCCCGATGAACCTTGATCATTGGATCTTTGGGATTCCTGTGTATCAAGCTGCTCTTCATCCCAGCCGGTCACAGCCGCTAAGTCAGCAAAAGACATGGCATTGTTTTTGTTATTCATGGGACTACCGCTATCCGCCGTGCTATTAGAGCCAGTACTACTAGAGGGAGAGGAAGAGGATATGCCGTACTTGTCATAACCATCCTCGCATTTGCTGCCGCTGGCGCTTAACTCATCCTCTACCTCTTCCCCTTCTCTGCTGAAAGATCGACTCATAGCTGGTACCTTTACATGTGATACAGAAGATATGTGGACCAGTGTGCGAGCACAAGGATTATTAGTATGGGGTTGGTGGAGGTGTGATAGAGCTAGACAAAACCGTTATTAGCAACACCTTGCACGTACTTCCATGCTCTCTTGTCCTTCTTCATCCAAATGGCCTATGTCATTGTATGCGCCCACGCTTTCAGAGTTGTTGTCGAAAGAGACTCCTAGTCCCTTCTTATTGCGACTTATACCGGTACTAGTAGCGGGACTGTCTTTTCTGCCACCTCGGTTGGCACTTTTCAGTCTATCAACCCTCGGAGACTCGTTGTGCCTCGCTTGATCTAGGGAGGTCAGTAGATGGGAGTTGCCTAGCTGGTCTTCCTCTGAGGATTCTTCACTAGTGGAAGTAGAGTCTTCGCTTAGACCGATGGAACTCTGTTTCAGACCAAGGACATCTATGGTCTGCAATGTCTGTAAATGGCCTCCTGTGCTGCGGCTGAGGCCCCCAGGACTGTTTTTGGTTATGGGATATGAGAGGAGCCTGAGGGATACGGTACTCATGGGGCGATGGAGCTATCTAACTACCCAACCATCCATCCTGCCATAAGCCTACACACACGTACCTGTTGTCGTAGGAGGGGTATGCGCGGTTGCTTTCTGGAGGAACCCCTGTAGGCGGTGGTGGACGTTTGCTGGCGGACAAGGTGTGTACCTATATAGCAGTAAGTAATATTGTGGAGGGAGGCGTCATCAGTATGAGTAGCACTAGCACGTGTTCCTGGTGCTGATTGCGGCAGAAGTGCGCAATACCTGACACACAATCTCTTCAATACCCATTCTATACACATGTCTATAGCACGTCTACTACGAACGCACCGCCGCAGGGGTGAGGCTCTTCTTGCCCAGGTGAAGTGGGGAGGGCTTTGTGCTCCTGCAACAGGGATCAAGGTGAAATGTAAGGGTTGATATGAGTATGATAAATCTGAGTGATAATTATGATGCTTATGCATAAGATTCAACTATATAGCTTTCACTTGAGCTCCAAAACATTGTATGGCACAGCCATGGTACAGGGCGTTGACCCTCTGAAGTCAAACTACTCATACCTGCCCTTATCCCCTCTATCCCTGTCTTCCCCGGCCACCAGCCGTTCGTTGAAGGCGTCCATCTCGCTTCCACTGCTGGAGGAAGAAGAGGAGGAATAGGAAGAGGCTTTTATTGAGAATACGGCAGATACTTCTCCTTCCTCCTCGGATAGTTCTATGCTGAAATCGTTGCTTTCGTCCGCTTTCGTCTTTTTTTGGTACTTATTCTTATTTGCAGCGGTGCTCTTTGTCTTATTCGCGCCTTTTCCTACTTTGGTTGAGGTGTACTTACCGTTTTCTGAGTCGGAGGAGCCTGAGCTGCTGCCCAGACTATAGTCGTCCTCATATGACTCCGGAAGGCGGGTTTTGTGGCGTACCCCGCTAGCGGCTTGTTGTTTATTTTCGCTATTTCTGTTTCCATAGGTGTTGAGCATCCTCTGCGCCTTTTCAAGGGCAGTCTCATCTCCTTTCACGGCGCTAGTGCTCTTGGACACCGCACCTCCTGTGGAACCCCTCTTAAATTGCTTGTCCTTCCCCATAGAAGGGGCGTTGTACGAAGACCGTACGCCTTTCCCTTTGTTCTTGCTATAGTCCATGACTTCGAAATTGTAAGCATCCTCCTCTTTGTTACTACTCCCTCCACCAAACATACTGGAAAGTCCTCCTCCTCCGCCACTTCTAACAGGCGCTTTGGACGGCTTGTCATCGATCCAAGACGTCTCGAAGTCCTGAGAGCTATCTTCTCCCTCGATTTCAAAATCACTCATTACTCACCAATGTAGATATATGAAAAGAGAGGTGCACTGAGCGTATTTGTAGCGCTCGATCCAAACCGGCGTTCGACGTGCGAAAGAACGTGCGGTAGGTCAAGAACGTGCGTTAAAACATCGTTAGAGGGTAGTACCATCCCACGATTCTGAGAGTCTCACCCGATTTGGAAGATTAAAACCTTTTCCAACGCTGAGATACAGACAGTGAGTCGTAGAGAAGTGATATTTTATCGCTCATCTACTAAAAGACGATTGAAATGACAGACGTCGAACCCGACCTCACTAATGTGGATTACGAGGACGTATTGCACCTGTATAGAGGATGGCGCAAAAGTGAAGGTGCTTTGAAGGAGAAGACAAAGGAGCTCAATGCCCTGAAGATCCGAGTGAAGCAATTACAGGAGTCCCACATCAAATTTCGCGGTCAGATCCAGGCCTTGGAGAGTGTGAAAGAGTTGACTGTAAGCCTGCAAACTCAGCTATCTACAGTACAACAAGAGAACAATGCACTGGTCACTGAAAATAAAGAGCTGATCGGCCTCAACACGGAAGCAGAAGACAAGCTGCGAGAGAGGCAATCAGCAGAAACACAACAGACCAAATCGTTCCGAGATCAGCAGATTGAATTTGCCATGCTTCGCGGGCGATACGAGGAGCAAGCTATCTCCCACCGCGAATGCGAGACCTTGGCGGCCAATGAGCAAGCCATGCGCATGGCCGCGGAGGCGAGACTGCAGAGCGCAGAGGGAACAATCGAGACACTTCGTCAGGAAAACAGAACCCTTCGCATGAAGCTCGATAGCACCACCTCACGCATGACAGATTGCGACGAATCCCTAGCTCAAGCTTCAGAACAACTCGCATCTCTATCTAGAGAGGTGGCTGGCATCGCTGAGACCAGAGACGACCTGAGCACTGCACAGGCAGAGGTAGGTGTGCTTAAGGGTGACATTGCCAGGTTATTGCGTCTACTGGAGCATTACCCCGCAGCCAAAGGCTTCCTCAACAAGTGGAAGGATGGTGATGGATTGGCCTTTATGGGCATCCCAAACAAAGACGGCAAGGCCACCAAAGTGATCGTGGAGAGCCAAAGGGACGCTCCGGGCCAGGATCCGTTGATCAACCAATCTGAAGTAAACCACCTCAAGCGCGTACATGGCACAGATACCTTTCCTGTGCTGTCCACTATGCTGGAGGAGAGCGAGTATTGGGTACGTGCATGGCTGTATCTCAATACCATAACTGTTATATTCATTTCTGAGTGTGTCTTGTGAAAGGACTCATCTAGCTCTATCGCATCCTTGGTAATTATGAACGTGCGCTATAACCGCATTCTTATCACAACCCTTACACTAACGCCGTGATCAATATCACCACAGGTGCCCAGAGAGGCGGCACACATCGGCATGAACTTCATGGCCTCCAAGATCCCTCACGCACCTCCAGGCACTATATACGAGTTCCTGAGAAATATGAACAAGGTGTGGCTCAAGAGGGAGAAGAGGAAGATCGCACGTATCCGAGACATCTATGAGCAAAAGATCGGCGATCTAAAGCGTAAAATGGACATGGCCAAGCCTTACAAGGGCGTAATGGCAGGGCAGCAGATTAAGCGCCTCAAGAGTCAAGTAAAGGCCTCTACGCAGAGAATGCTTGCAGGCCACCCCAAACCGAGACCGGATAGCTATGGGTTAGAAGCGGAAAATTATGACCAGTTTGAAGACCCAGACACAGAGATCGAGCCCATCCCTCCCCACGAGATGCGCGACAGGCGGGAGAGGGCCGTGCGCAGAAGTCTTGAGGGATCCATGCTTGAAGCCAAGGACTCATACGACAGCGAGGGCCGCCAGCCCGGTGACCCCGGGTACGTGGATGCTTGAGATTTTGAGGGGTATCTCTATTCATCACTATTGACGTGCTATAGATGTATGGGTGGATTACGGAGGGGGTATCTATACACAATTAGTATCGTATTCAATACTGAATGGCTCATGTGAAAGGTCTAATGCAGCACTATCACATCGTATAGTATGAATATACAATACAACACGATACTTACAATGACCCTCAAACATTACCATTTACCACAGGTACGTCATGAGACGTTCCATAGATGAGGTGAGCGCGGAAAAGCTTCTAGAGGCTTCCTTGATAAGCCTGGAAACTATCGGCCGACAGCGAGCCACGCAGCAGAAGAGTTCCGTGCGGGATAATGCGGATAGCGTATATGTGGGTGGGTCCGAGTCTGGTAAGTTCCCCACTGAGGGATACCTGAAGGGAGCGCTGTGGATTGGCAGGAACCTCACGCTAGTGGTAGAGGAACTGGCCGATTCTTTGGATATCTTCCGTAACAAGCATCTGGTGGAGATCAGTGCTGCCGCCCAGGACGCGGATGCGCGTAGAAGTTCTCACAGGCTCAATCTGCTCGCAGGGGCCGGCATCACTGAGGCACTCGCCTTGGCTAACACCAGTCGTATGAGAGCGCGGAATATCTTGCAGGTATGGGAAAAGGCCTGGTAGTTTTTAGAGTGCAGTATCTTAACACCATTAATATGTCCATTACCATGCAATGTTTCGTTGCTTGCACGAAAGCTGTCGTACAGATTTATCTCTCCATGTACCGTGGCCATTTCACGCCATACGCCATGATTATACTAATGCCGCCCTGTGGCCACTTCACGCCATACGCCTACAGGGAGCTGCGTCTATCCTGCCTGGGGATGAGGGCAGCATGCGTAGGTATGTGCTGTGAGGGCTGTATATCTATGACATCACTATTGACGTATCCATGAGTAGCATGACCAGCACAGCTAACCATTATACTCATATCGGCCCTTTCATTCATTTTTTACCATGTGCAGCTTGCTTAACACCATGCCTATAGAGGTGCGCCATCGAAGGGTGATGTTTAAAGAGCTGTATCTCTGTGACAATATTATATATTCAATGTTGAGTGCCTCACATGAATGATCGCGTCTATAGCTCTATCGCATCCTACAATATTTTCTGCACGATATGAAAAGTTCATTCTTATAATGTCCTCAAACTCCACTATCTATCGCTAGGCGGCCATCTACAAGGCAGAGGAGGCCCCTCTCAGCCCTCGGCAGCTCATGCGCAGTCAAGCCTGGGAATAATTCCTGGGAGCAACGGAATTTCCTACCAACGGAATTTCCTACCTAATGATGAGCTAACTAAGAAGCTAATGTACTAAAAGAAAGAGCGGCGCATTCATATTGATTATAATAAGAGTAAACAGTAGATAAAAAAACTTTGGTCTACATAGCTTATATGCTTCCTCAATTTATTACCTATAAAACTACCTAATTCCTTGTTTTCCACCGTCAGCTTTGTTTCGGTAGTGCATGACCTCTACCACCACGTTTCTGAACAGGTTCCGACCAGTCTCACCCTCCTGCTCGATGTCGCTCTGCATTGGAGCTGCGCAAGAAGTTTCGATGGCTAGAGTCCTGCTCGACGCGAGATACCTGAAGGATGAGGTTTGAATTGGTTTTTGTTAGTACGATGGTTGCACTGGATGTTCATAATAATCAAGAGTGTAACAACACTGAATTAGGCCTTCCACACGAACCAACCAGTACTGCATTCGATATCAGTGCTGCGTAGATTTAAACTTCACAAGTCACGTACGGGTGGGCCAGGGCAGAGTCAACTCCGATACGATCATCTGCACTAAACGAGAGCATAGACCTGAGCAAGTCCAGATCGTCTATCGTGGCTCCGGGGTATTTTGCTGGTAGGTCGACCGCATTAGTTTGCGGTCGATGCGTGAGGATGTAGTCACGCGTATCAGCGTCCAAATGAGCCACCTGCTCCGGGGTTGGAGTTCCGATGACCTGCAAGACGAGGCAAGCGAGGAGTGAATGAAACGTACGGTCCGATAAGAGTGCGGAGATTACGTGCATGGCTATGATACGCAAAGATCGAACGTGCATCTGTAGCACGTCAATAGTGATGGTGTGGAGATACAGCCCCCATAACAAAGATCTATCGAGTCTCATAACACGCACACAAACATACCTGTAAGATGAGATCTAGTTGCTCTCTCCCTCGGCGGCGGTGCATACCATGTGAGCCGGATCTATGTCTATCGTCATCGCTCAGCTCGCCGCAAGATTCTCCCGGAAACATGGGCTCCCTCAGCGCGGGGTCCCGAACCTGTGGATAATGAGATGAATATGACATGAAATGATATGAATTACATGATAAGGCACGATGGATCGGGCGTTATTGGTATGGTGACGTACGATAGATGGTTTCGGCTGATTATTAGACAGTTGTGTGAAGATACAGTCCTCTGAAGCAAGCCTCGCACGTACGTTCTCCTGCTGCATGCCCAGAAGCTCCCCAAAGATACAGCCTACACTCCACACATCAACTGCGCCGCTGTATGGCAGGGACAGTATGACTTCGGGTGCGCGGTACCAGCGGGTGACGACATGTCGGGTGAGGCTGTGGCGTAGCGTGGGCTTGCTGAGGGTCTCGGTGGTGATATCCATTTCGCGCTGCATTGGTTGATGGATAATTACGGATGATTATCAGGGATGTTTAGGGGATGCTACGATTATGCTAAGGTTATACTAAATGTTCGTGATTATCAAGGATACGATAGAACTGGACAAGGTATGCAATAGTGACACGGTGGCGGTCTTACGTACGTTTGTATCGCCGTCTGCGGTCCCAGTCTTGCCCATATCCAGGGACTGCCGATCCACCTCCGGGTGGTAGTTAGCCACGTCCTCTCTTACTACGCGAGCTAGCCCAAAGTCGGCAATCTTGATGGTGCAGTCTGTGCAACTGATCAGGATGTTGGCAGGTTTCAAGTCTCTGTGGATGACATTTGCACTGTGCAAATATTTTAACCCCGCTAAAATTTGATATAAAATGAACTTGACGTGTTCCGCACTCATGAACTGTGATGAACGCATAATCTTCTGTAAATCAGTGTCCATAAATTCGAACACTAAGTATAAATTCCCCGTTTTCACACGATCCAAGGGTGATCTTGATGCACCGCCACCAGCTGCTCTCAGATTACCCCATATATCCGCTCTAGGGCCTTCCGCCTCCGCATCTGTAGCACGACTCGCTTCTTCGCTTTCCAGCATCTTCTGTCCCTCCTCCGCTGTCTGCACAGTCGTTAAAATAACATCGAATAATCCGATAATATTGGGGTGATGCAAATGTCTTAATATGTGAATCTCGCGATAAGCCCGCTTCGCATCTGTCTTCTCATCAAATATACGCTCCATTTGCTTAATAGCACAATGCACATTGTTATTGCGATGTGATATCGCCTCGGCCACTTCTCCATACGATCCTTTCCCGAGCTTCCGGACCAAGCTGTACTCCTTACCACAGCCCCAACTCTCAAAATTGTCTTTCTTACGACCGTACATGGAATTCCTTTACCGAAAAAATAGGGTGCACAAGCTACAAGATCATAAAAAAGCAAGAATCCGGTTTCGGTATCGAAAATTTCAGAACGTTCGAGAGATTTTTCGCACGTCACGAGTAAAATTTCCGAGTCCTAAACAGATGTATTGGAAATCGACAAGCAGATGTTCTGGGCACCGTCTCTGGGAGATTCACTGGTGCAATGTGATTAAGGGAGAAAAATTTTTCCACGAAATTTGTAACCTATAGCAGACATCTGCTTCTACTGAAGGCGATCAACGCGAGCCAACATAGCATATCAGCACGTGGAAGAATAAAAATGTCAATAAAATGGACGAGTTTCCGCATTATATAATAACCCAGGAAGTAGGATTTAATTTGTCTTTACTCACATTACGCACATCTTCACAATATGTAATATGTTTATGACCTATGCATAGCCAGCCCCCTAAACATAGTCAATGTGCTGCAGATGGTGCTCGGCCCCCTTTATCCCCGGATGGTGGAAACCCGTCTTCCATCTACTACACGTCGCCGTCACCGCATCTAGCTGGCCCTTCATGACGTACGCCCAGCGTTCCGCGCTCACGTGGGACCCGATCCCGTTCACCAGCTGGACAATAATTGTGATAGTTTATATTATATTTTTATTAGTATGGTGGTTGCACTGTATTCATGATAGAACTAGATATAAGACCCATAAACATACCTGAGTGAGCTCAAGCACGAGCCTCACTTGCGTGTGCAGATCTGAGGAGCGGGTCACAATCGGTGGAGAATCGTCCAGCTCACGTACGCAGGCAATCCACGTGGTGAACAAAGAGTTCACGAGCGCGGGATCCATGTTATTCGCATTTTCCAATAAACATTTTCCTCTCTTTCGCCCTTGCCCCGCTGACCCTGCTACTAGCGCACTATCCTCGCATTCTTCTACAGCAGCCATTGCACTATCACTGTTATGAGTATTATGGAACTCTTTGTCCATGGCGCTCCCATTTCCACTATCGGTACTAGGCCTAGCGAACAGAATGGCCACAAACCGCTCCCCGTGCCTCAGCAGCAGCTCATTCATGAACCTCACGATGTGCAGCTGCAGCACCGCTAGCGGTTCTTCGCCCCCCCCTCTATCATAGGCCGCAGTGCAGGAAGCCGCAGTGCCACACCTTAAAATATCTGTGAGGTACGAAAGGAAGCTCTTACGACTGCTCTCCTTACTACTACCAGGACTATTACTCTCATGCGCATGGTCAGGAGCAGCACTAGGACTGCTACCCAGGTGATGCGGCCCTAGGCTGCACTGCATACTGCTAGCATCTACGAAGTGGTACAGCCGGTAGTAGCGGGTGCTCGCGTGCTGGTATGTCAGGAACTCTTCGAAGGCCATGCGAGTGTACAGAAGCTTGCCCAGCATCTGCAGTGTAATGCAGGTGAATATAGCGAACGTTCAATGTGAGTGTGATGGTTGTGTGTGCACATAAAGATTCAACATTTACAGCAATGACTACGACAGAGTGATAGCCCTCTACAGATCCTTAGATTACCAACCTGCAGGGCCATAACTCGGGTGGGCACTCCTACCCCACCATGCGCCGCCAAGTGCAGCAATGGCGGATACATATCCCCCACCCTACGCACGGGACCTGACAGGCTGGACGGGCGTACGAAGGAGAGCAGAAGTCCGTCGATGCTACCGCTGCGGCAATTACCATCCTCATCAGAGCTAGCATGAGAGTGGGTCAGCACTGAAGCTATGCAGTGGGCCAACGCCTCCAGCAACTGCACGTCCGCCTTCCCCCCCCTACCAGGAGCAGTGCTCGCAAGCAGCGCACTAGTAAAAGTGTCACGCAGCAAGAGCACTACCTGCTGTAGCACCCGCCCCAGCCCCGGGATATACGCCGCTCCTTTATGGCTGCTAAAGGCGGTTGAAGTGGTGGGGGTCCTATGGAGGGAGCGGCACCGGCGCACTTGGGCCTCCGTAAGGAGTGGGAAGCGCACTCCTTTCGAAAAAAAGGGGGTGCCACTGCTACTTGTATCGCTGCTGTTACCACCCGCAGTACCACCGGTATTGGTAATGCTATTACTCCCGAGCCCTTCCTCCGCTTGGTCGTTGACGGAATTGAACTTTTCTCGCAGGTCGGACACCCCCCTATCATTGGCCTGATCGGACCAGAAGCCTATAGCACGTTCGTTAGAGCTGGAAATGTGCGAGGGGATGCTGGGGAATTGCACTGCCTGCAGTATGGTTGCGATGATGCAGAGACAGGTGCTCATGGCATCTCTCAACCCATCCAGATGAGCCTCCCCTTTCTGTCCAATCAACAGCCCATTCATCTCCCTCGCAGTCCTGGCTCTATCCTTTTGCATGGCAGGGTCTGGGAAGGCAGGGGAGGGGGTACTATGCGCTCCCATACTCCCAATGGATACACTGCCACCGTAATCGCTACTGCCGTAACCATAACTGTGAGGAGCAGCACCACTAGCATTCGTGACACCAACAGAAGGTGCAGTACCCGTTACTCTAATAGTGCTGAGTCTGAGCAGGACCTGAGCCAACGCCTGGGCGGCCTCCACCAGCGGTCGCAGATCCACCTTATAGCCCTTGATATCGTCGTAATCGGTACTAGTATGGGCTGCGATGTGTTTCGTATTCGCATCTGATTTTGGTTGCCCCATCAGTTTGCTGCGATTACTGCGTATATTGAGTTTATCG
>JACLAB010002989.1_pt1 | contig 10548 bp, 10 predicted proteins | sample 8027921 | NCBI WGS metagenome assembly JACLAB01 (sample SAMN15725117, study PRJNA655200) | protist metagenome | isolation source: fluorescence activated cell sorting (FACS) single amplified genomes of... | place: USA: West Boothbay Harbor, Gulf of Maine | collected 2000-07-19
TTAATCAAATATACGATCCAAATCACGTGATTTCTAACTGATTCCCATACAAAAGTGACATCGCCGCGCACGGCTAGGAAAACAGCTGCGCAAAACCTCAGACTCCATTTCATCCGATTACGTCACTGTGACGAATGTATTTGCCGTTGAGTTTGAAGTTTTGCGCAGCTCGGTTGTTCCAGGAGATCCAGAAACATATTCTGTCACGTTGCGTCACCGAATCCAAGGGTTCCTTATTACCTCGAAGGACGAACGAGCTACGTACCTGCTGGTGTTGTTAAACTATTAATATCGTCATTGTAAGAACAGTCGATAACTGGCGTGGTATATTGTGTTCTAATAAACAGTACTTGATTTGGTAGCATATTAACAGTCACGATACTTTTAATTATTCTTGCGTTCATTGTTATGACACAAAATACGCTGGTCTTTGTAATTGACTAAATTTATTTGGTTTAGTTTATTACAGTTTGATATACATTAAGATTGTAATTAGTTAATTTAATGCATATATCATACTATAATATAATTAACCATCCCCTCTGACGCTATGCCGACCCACATAGAGCGAACCTCCGTCCCTCGTTCGCTCCTGTAGGATTATTATTAATACATTATGTATGAATATATTCGAGCACATACTGATGTAATTTTATTTGATGTAATTTTTTACATGTTGTGACCAAAAGCAAGGTATCCTCGCATGCTCCCTCCGTAAGGCTTGCGCTGTCCCCATTCCTTGGCGATATCCTGAGTCAAGGGGTACCAACTAAGTCGTTTCATATACAGTGCTTTACGGCCAACGCCTTCGCAGAAGCGTCGGAGCAGTCAGTTTCTCAAAAATGCGAACCAAGCTTACGCGACCTTCTGTGTTGAAATACAACAGTTCGCAGGTTTCGTGGAAACCTTTTTCTACGCGCGCGGGTGCTCACAAGGCGTCGCTCGATCGAAAGGGTCATTCTCTCAAGAATGGCGTTCAATTGTCGAGGCGAAGTATTTTTGAACACTTGACCCTGCCCCTCACAGCGATTCTCATTGCTCCATCTTTGCGGGCTCAGCCATCTCACGCAGAATATGTTGACCGGGAATACTTACCGAGCATTGCTGACAAGGATTACGGAAAGTCGCGCTACAACTATCCTGACTTTACGCTCACAGAGAGCGGTCTTCAGTACAAAGACATGGTGAATGGCGATGGCGCCGTCTTTACACATGGTCAAACAGCTTTGGTTGACTGGGATGGGTATACTCTCGGTTATTACGGCCGCCCTTTTGAAGCACGCAACAAAACAAAGGGAGGTGCGTTCACCGGGGATGATAAAGATTTTATCCGGCTCTCAGTGGATGATGCGAAGGTGATTCCTGCATTCAAAGAGGCCATAATGGGTATGCGGGTGGGCTGCATTCGACGAATAATCGTTCCTGGCGGTTCGGATCTTGGTTATCCAAAGGGAAAGAGCTGGACTTTGGCAATACCTCAACCAAGCACTTTTTCAGGGAAGAGAGCGCTTGGTTTTGTGCTTGAAAATGAAGGAATGATTGATAAGACGCTGATGTTTGACATCGAGCTGATTAGAATTCTAGATGCATGATGACCGATTTCAACTGATCAGGAATGCCAGGACCGCCTTTAGTACTTGCCAAGCGAAAGTGACCTCCTGCACGAGGAAAACAGGGTTATTATTACAAAAGTCTGATTGCGCGAAATAAATTAAACTTCAAATGCGGATGACCGAATTCGAACGAGAGATCAAATTCATACTTAGCACAAAACGACCCCCCGCTATTCGCAAATACTACGAAAGTATCAATGAACATCTTAAGGACCGAAGGTTCAGACCAACTTATCATTTTCAAGCCTCAAAGATTACTGCAAAAGTGCACAATAACAAAAGCGATGCCAGATTCAAGAGTACATCACGAGTTTCAGTGGCTTCTAGACTTTCAGGCTGTTGTTTAGTGGCTTTAAGGTAACCTCGCGAGATGATTGCATCAGATATTGCCCCAGAAGAGTTGAATAGCGAGTCAATCATTCGAGAAATAAGTGCTCCAAGCAGCCCGATGATTCCTTTCCAGCCTATTGCACTCCAATCGATTCCGCGCGCAATCAGCCCAAGACTTACATTTCTCAACTCTTCGAATACAATCGCAGTAAAGCGCAAAGACATCAGCATAGAGAATGTCAATTCATCAGTCGGGACTCTGACAATTGACAAAGGCTGAAGGTACCATCGAACACCTTTTGCCATGTCCTCAGGTGTTGTCGTGCAAAGAATCAAAAATGTTGACTGTAAAGTAGTGAATGCGAGACAGGACGCTCCAATTGCAAGGCCAAGGCCTTTTCGAGTGATTTGTATTGGCCCGTAATGCCAAAGGACATACTCATAGCTGCCCTCTAAATGTTGAAGAAAGTCCAACCCTTCGACATAACAGTTTGGTTCGCGAGGTTGTGCAACAGGCAATACTCCATCCGCGCTGATGAACAATAAGAGAAACAACACCACGATAAAACCTGCGACCGTTGTCAGCTGCGGGCGCCAGGATCGAGGAGGAAGGACGACCATAGTTAACAAAGTCAGAAAAAAACACACCAACATTTTTTCTTCTGAGGTGCCATTAGGCGGTAAAAGCAAAAGGGCCGCGAGCCACGCTTGCTTTAACCGGGGATCGAGGCGGTGAATTGCGGAACGCTGGCCGCTTATATAAGAGCCGATTGGATTCGCTGGAAGCTCAACAAGTTTTGTAATTGTCTGCTGAACAGCTGGGAGCTGTTTCCAAATCCCTCCTATCGAACGCCTCGGATTTTGAGCTGACGCTATCGCCCGTTTACTCAGGGCACGAGGGGAGTGGATCAAATTTGAGCTTGTCTTTGGTTTAGCCTTTCGGAAGTGACGAAGACACCGAGGTTGACCGGTGTAGTATACCACTATCCAATCGCGCTGTGCATTGCTAACTACTTTCATCCCACGTGCGGAGAGAGTTACAATCCACCCGCCTCAGGCAAGGCAACTTTATATTCGGGCCAATAGACCTAATTTTCAGTAAAGGTAATAATAAAAACCTTCCAGCTGCGCAGGGACCGAACGAGCAGACGGAGGAATAAACGTGTTTTCGAGGGTTGTTCCCGGATGTGTCGGCATAGCCGACGATCGACGTCAATGATGAGAGTGTGTGCGATATACAGATTACAATAATCGTAAATAAACGAGTAAGTGTTATATAGATGCCCTCACGTATGAGTAAACATATATGAAGAAATTTTGTCACCTTTAAAATCTTTATAATCGATGACCACAATGGCTTCAGGTTTCAACTCGTACGAAAACTCGATATTTATTTGCTGCGTAATCTAATTTATTTAGACGAAACTACATCCCATACATGTAATAATTAAAAATAATATACCTTCGAAGGTACAAAATATATACAACCCTCCTGCTCTACACCTCGATCACACACATCATCGGCCAGGCTAAGGACCCGGCGAGCCAACCTCAGGCCCGCCAAGGCAAGAGTCACCCCAAAGCCAACCCCATCAAGGCCGCGGAGACGATCAAAGATGGCAAGTACAAGGAGGCTGCGCTCAGAGCGCACAAGGAATTCATTCCACTCGTGATGGACACCTACGATCGCATGGGCAAACCGTTCCTCAAGCTGATAAAAGACATCGCCGACCATCAAGCTCACCGCACATCCGGAGCTGTCAACGCACACACACAGGGCGTACACACCGAGGAGCCTCCACCCCTCGAATTCCGGAACAAGGCGTACCTCCACAGCATCGCCCTCGTCCACGCCTCTCTTATCAGCACCACCACAATGGCTTGCAGGTTTCAGGTACGAAAGTTCAATATTTGCTGCGTGATCTAGTTAGACGAAACTACATCCCATGTAATAAATATATATATTGAATAAATAAAATACATATTATATAATACGTATACAATCGTATACATCAGGTTTAGGTTTAGGGTTTAGGATTCGAATACCTTCGTATATAATAATAAGGTTTGCCTTCGTTCGTACAATATCTTCGTCGTCGTCGTGTTGAGTAACCTTTATTTCGGACGTGATAAAAAACAGATAAAAAACAAAGTAGTGTCTATCTGCAGACTCACCCGTCATCCGTCAGCACTGTCGCTAGCTTAGCTAGAAGCTTAGCTAGAAGGTGAGTCGCATATGATGAGCTTTGCGTCTGGACCAAGCGCATGCAACGATTTTCTTCGTGATCTGCCGAGACAATTGAAGGTACGCTACTATTTTCTTCACAGAGCACCCTTTCAACGCAAGAACAGAGTTCTTATCGAACGTTTCGCAGAGTTCCGCAAAGAACAGCCTTCTGAACCGTTTGAGGTACTGCACTCGACAACCACGACGGTGTGTATTTGCATATTCCTTCAAAATAGTTGTTACGATTTCTGGTTCGGGCTTTCATTATCTATATTGTTCGTTGACCTCAAAGGCATGCACTGATCTGTGGCTCAAATGCCAACGATAACGACCCTGAACTTATCGAGTTGGACACAACTGAGCGTATGGAGAAAACCATTACTTCGATTCGCGGTAACATGAACACCGTGCGCACGGGGCGAGCCAACCCCGCGATTCTCGAGCGTATCGAAGTTGCATATTATGGCTCGGTGGCGCCGCTGAACACGATCGCAAACGCAAGTACACCTGACTCCCAGACTGTCGTCATAAAACCTTTTGACTCGAGTATGGTGGCTGAAATTGAGAAAGCAATCATGAACAGCGACCTCGGCCTCACGCCAAGTAACGATGGAAATTGCATTCGTTTGAGCATTCCTCCGTTGACTGCGGAACGCAGAAAAGAACTTGTCAAGTTGGTCTCAAAACTTGGTGAGGAAGGCAAAGTTGCGTTGCGTAACGTCCGACGAGACGCGCTGAAGTCTGTCGGGAAGCTCAATGGGATTCCAGAAGATGAATTGAGGTCGCTAGAGGAGTGCATCGATAAAATAACCTCAAATTTCGTGAAACAAGTTGATGAACTGGTGACCCAAAAAGAAAAGGAGATCACAAAAGTTTGATTCGAGTTAGCGTCGGGTTGTGCACAGGACGGGCGTCTTTATAGTTATGCGAGAACGAAAAAAGAACGAGAAAATAGTTGACATATATTTCTTAGGTCCACCACTTTATGAGTCTGTTACACGGTCCTTTGCAGCCGAACAAGTCATCGAATCCATATTTGATCCCTTGTCGTTCATCAGAAAAATTGTCGACATCAAGAGAATTACTATTCGTGCATTCGCTGTTGCATAAGGTTGTTCGCTGCTTTCATCAACACATCAATACCCGATCCAGTTGCGGCGCTCACTGGAACAAACGCAACAGGTTTGCATCCTACTACGTTCGCGTCCAGTGCTTTGATGTCAGCGATCATGTCCTTCAATCGAACGGCGGCCCATTCAGTATCCATCTTATTCAGTGCTAGAATGTGTGGCCGCCTGATGTATTCTGGATTGTAAAGTCTCAACTCCTCACGTATGATTGTATAATCGCCTACTGGATCTTTTCCCGACCCATCAATGACCACGAGTAAAGCGCGTGTACGTCGTAAGTGTCGGAGAAAAGCGCGACCCAGACCTCTGCCCTTGTGTGCGCCCTCGATGAGTCCTGGAAGATCAGCGAGGACCGGTCTGCATTCATCTTCACCGTTAATAGTCAAGTCAGCTTTCCGACAATAATGGTTTGCGGTTTGCGGCTTGATGACACCAAGGTTAGGCATCAGCGTCGTGAATGGATAATTCGCAATGGTCGGAGAAGCACGCGTAAGTGCTTTCAGTATAGATGACTTGCCAGCGTTTGGGAGCCCGACGATCCCAATATCGGCAACAACACGCATCAAAAGTTCAACTGTCACTGCCTCGCCTTGATCTCCAGTTGAAGATGTCGTTGTAGCTTCTTGAAGGTCAATGTCACTAACTTCCAGCCCAACATCTGTCTTTCTCACTTTATGGCTATGTATCTGTGATCGATTACATCGACGAGCAGCAAGCCCCCCGGCGCCACCTTCGGCGATCAGCACTGACATCCCATGCTGTGTCAAGTCACCAAGGAGCTCTCCATTTCGTTTGCGACGCACGACTGTTCCAGGCGGCACGTCGATGAATAAATCATGTTGCTCGGGTGCCACGCGGCGACGCTCCCGACCAGGAGCAGCATTGGGGGAAGCGGAACCATGGTATCCTTTTTTGGCCCGCCATACGTTTTGCTCATGAAAGCATAATAGTGAGTCACAAGTTCTATTGACACGAATGTAGACACTGCCTCCTCGGCCTCCATCTGCAGGCTCTGCTGCAGGCAGCTCGACGTACTTTTTTATATTTCGCCCCCAGCGATATTTAAAGTTCTTCACTACCTTGGGCTTCGCGGAATCCCAAGCTTCGCCATCACCGCCCTGCCCAGCGTAGACAGTGATGGTGGCCTCGTCGAAATACAGATGACGGTTTTTACTGTCGAGGACGATGCCGTTCAACTGCGAATCAGAACTCTTCACGCCAAAATCACGCACCTATAGTAGATTAAAAGTTGTGGCAAATCAAGATGACATCAACACGACCAACGTACCTTCGCCTCCGGCGCCACATCCCTGCTGCCTTCAAAACTTCCCTGCTTTTGTTGGCGCCCGTTGGGTCCTCTACTCGTGGTATTGCGTTTAGAGGTTTTCTCGCGCCGCCGAGCAAATGCGACGAGCTGCACCCCGCGATGCGCAGAATAGGTTGTCAACATGGTTTGCGCATGATGGACGCCCGACCACGATGCAAGTGTGGAAGACAGAAAATATGTCATATATGTGATGTGATGTACCTTCTCTCAGGAGCGGATGATGAATTCAGGTCGTGTTTAGGAACTGAACTCCCAAAAGTACTTTATTTGTGATGATTATCATACTTACCCTCATTTAAGGGTCCATTTAATACCCTAATACCCTCATTTAATTACATACGTAATAATTTTAAAATCTTACGTTATTAATTAATAACCATCATCGTTTGACAAGCATGCTGCGATGGATATATTTGTATTTGGTATATTTGGAAGATCATTTTGGAGGTATCCGAACAATCGTCTGGCAAGCAGCTTGGTTTCGTGTGGAACTTTTAGTGAGGCTTACAGTCTGCATTGGGCGAATCAATCATATTGACGGTTCGCACTTATTGAAGGAGCAGTTGTTCAGCAATTATTGTGTGATGGAAATCCCAACAATTGTCGGTCTTGGACTTGGTTTTGACGGGACATCGAATTGGATAAACAAGCACGTTGTGGACCCATACTTTTTCGGCATAGAGCAGTTCGAACCGGAAGAGTATACTCTTATCCGTAAATTCACAGTTCTTTGGATATTTTTGACAGTTTTCACTTTCTTGCTGTATTTCACGCTCTGCCCCTTTCTGTACTACGTGTACTACCTGAAACGCAACGTAAATGGCAAAAACGTTGCCGCTTGGGACCGGAGGGAAGGGCGCGACCAGGTTGCGAATGAGATCAAACTTAGTGCATTTTCTATCGTCATCATGGCAGCTATGACGGCCCCTTTCGAACTACTCGTAGAGGCAGGCTATACTAAGATATACTGGGTAAGACTAAAGGGTGCCTAAAAAGTCCGGGCATCTTGATATTTTTGGCTTCCTCTCCACTTCTTTCCTTTCCTGGCAACTAAATGACAAAAGTAATTTAACTTCATCCATCATTCTGTTGTCAACCCAGGATCTTCCCTCGACGTTCTTCGGTTGGTGCTATCTGACGGTGATGGCCCCAATGATGTTTTTACTGTTTTCTGATACCTGCGTTTACTGGATTCATCGAGCCTTGCATCATCGGCTACTTTACGCACCTATCCACAAATTACATCACAAATACAAAGAAACGACGCCTTTCTCGTCCTATGCTTTTCATCCCTTAGACGGCTGGCTTCAAGGCTGCCCCTACCACATCTTTGTGTTTCTGTTCCCGATGCACCATGTGAGCTACTTCTGTGCCCTTGCTATCGTTGGATTATGGACGATCAATATACATGATCGGACCACCTTTAAATTGCCTTTTGTCAACGGCGCCGCGCACCACACGATCCACCACACAGGTTTCAATTTCAACTACGGACAATATTTTGTTTTCTGGGACTTTCTTGGTGGTTCCTTCAGGGACCCTTTCAAATATGCCCCTTATGACAGTGCTGAAACAAAAAAGGACCGCGGCGACCGGGCAGATGTTCCTTTTGTCTCGCGGGCGCTTCACTGATAAACAATATTTATAGCAAAAGCATGATACACATACTTAACGTGAGTCCGTAGGGATAACAGCTTCTACATTGAGAGGCAAAACCTTCCTGGAACACAAGGCACACCTCTAGCAGTACTCTTAAGCTATTCTCTGATGCATTCTCACTATGAGATTTCGTGTATTTATACAAAAGGAAGACAGTAAGCATCGCACTGATCGTGTGACACCACTGTCGGACGCATAACATTTGATTATTACACCAAAAGCCACTTTTCTCAGCCTTATCTCTGTCGTATATCACATGTGGGTAAATTCAACACGAACTGTAGTCACAAAACCAAACCCCTCCATCGGATCAGAGTGCGACGTGCAGACATCCTATGTCAGTGCAAGTTCCTCAGGTATACAACCACTGGCCTACAGATACTTCTCAATGGTGCCAGTCAGAGTTGACTTTGGCACAGCACCGATGACAGTGTCAAGCTTCTGACCACCCTTGAAGATCATGACTGTTGGTATGGAGCGTATGCCATACTCAGTTGCGACGCTGGGGCTCTCGTCCGTGTTTAGCTTGACCTAAGTAGGATACAAGATATCAAGACCGAGTGCGACGTGTCAGTAAGTGTGCAATTTTGTGGACAATATGGAATCATATTGTAAGCTAGAAACTGGGGCTATGTCCATCGAATAGTCTGGAGACAATCCGAGTAGACATGAATTTTAGCGAGAAGACGTGCATTTGAAGCTGGCGCACAAGGAAAACGATAGCTTGTCCTTTGGATCAAGCCTTTCCTGATACTGGAAAGGATAAGCAAATGACTCACCGCCTTGAGTTTGCCCGAGTATTCCTCTGCGAGCTGGTCGATAAGGGGGGCGATCATGCGGCAAGGACCACACCAGGGTGCCCAGAAGTCCACAAGAACAGGAATGTCGCTCTTCAATACCTCAGCTTCGAAGGTTGCGTCAGTCACCACCGTTGCGGAACCTATACGAAAAAGTTCGGAAGAGATACAGCGGCCGAATGACGGTTCAGCGCCGACGCCACAAAAATGCTTACGTGGACAGAAAAGGAAAACCCGGAAAAGCGTTCGACAGAAGGATGTGTTTGCGTAAAGTAAAAAGTGGAGATAAAGAGCGCGTCACGCACCGTTGCCATTGGTCACTTCAGCGTTCACTGCGACATTACGGCGGGCAGCGCGGCTTTGGCATGGCGTCCGGCGTAGGCGAGTCCGGGAATTTCTCAGAGAAACCTTTGAGCTAAGCTTCGTTGTCGCGGACGGTGAGGCGACGGCAGACATGGATGTTGCAGATTACTGTATGCGATAACAGCTGGCTGATAGATTACGGAAATTGCCGGTACGTGCCCACACCGGAAAAGCAGGTAACTTCTGGCAGAACTCACGTTATTTCGCGGCTTTTCAGTGGAAAGAAGTTGCAAGGACTGGTGGACCGGATTTTGCCAAGGGCGTTTACGCAATCAAGACTTTTGATCCCGGCTCCAGCTCCCGGCTCAGATATTCACAAACTAATCAAATCAATCTAAAGGTATTGTGATGGTGTTTTATTCATTAATTGGACCCGTTATTCATTAATTGGACCTTAATTAATTGTACGGTCGAAGCTTACGTATTCTGGATTTCAACCACGCACGCAACGAACAAATAAAGGTGTAATAATATTTTATATTAATCATAGAATATAGATACCTTCGCATAGAATACGCAACGTTACTGTAATAAGATATCATATCATATATATCTAGTATATATATGTATGGTAGCTGTTTTGTAGAGACTCTGACTGTTTGCTCTGTGCGCGAATATAATTAGACCGCCAAAAGTTGGAGTTAAATCTCCCATAGAAATCGAGGATTTAATAGATCATACTGCTCTCATACATGGAAGCCGAAGCGTCGCCTAACCGTTTGACTGTTAAAGTCATACGTAAATCTGGAGGTTGCGTTTGTATAAATGCTCTGGTAGTAGCCGTAAATACGACGATATTTCTGTAGAATAGATACGAACTAAAACTGATTCTTTCGAATTTTTATGAAGTTTATTGATATATATTTTAATGTTGCCGATCCTTTAAAACATATTCCCATTGTATTTAAAATTCTGTAAAATTATTATTACCGATCATTAAAATTTAGATAAAATAATAAGTTTTAATAAAATAATATAATAATCAGTGATGATGCATGTATTAAAAAAATATAAAAAATACATAAGATCTTAATATTAATGATATTTGTTTTGAAGTTTGGCGCGTGGCGCATGTCAGTATTTGCAACCGACCGACGTTATA
>JACLAB010014110.1_pt1 | contig 10546 bp, 9 predicted proteins | sample 8027921 | NCBI WGS metagenome assembly JACLAB01 (sample SAMN15725117, study PRJNA655200) | protist metagenome | isolation source: fluorescence activated cell sorting (FACS) single amplified genomes of... | place: USA: West Boothbay Harbor, Gulf of Maine | collected 2000-07-19
TTCTGTGCGTGTGTGGGTACGTGATTACGAACGTGATTTTGACCGCGTTCATTCTGTTTTGCGAACGAGGGGTTTTGCTTTGGGGGGAGTTTTACGACGACGACGACGAAGAGGACGACGAAGAGGAAGAGAAACAAGAAGAGGATGAGAAGGATGGGAAGAAAAAGACTAGCATTAGCACGAACGCAGCGTTAATAGGGCACAAAGTGTGCGCGAGAATACACCACATGCGGTTCTCGCAAAACTTGACGTTAGAGCTCGTCTCGCGGGAACTGTTGTCAAACGGAGTGGCGAAGAAGATGGACAAAGAAAAGAAAGTGAAGACGAAAGACGGGGTGGTGATTTTACCAACCACGAGAGGAAGAGTGACGAAAGTAGTGAACGTCGCGGAGTACGTGTATACGGACGGGGTCTTCGCGGAGACTTCGTACTTGAACATGGTCGAGCAGTTAGTCGCCGAGTACGAGCAGTCGTTGGAGAAGAAGGATAAGTGAGAGAGAGGAGCGTTAGTTATTAATAGTTTTATTAGATCTAATACTGTCCACTACTACAAAGCACTATTGCTACTACTACCAACACCATTATCTAATAATATCGTTTTCAAACTACGTCTCGGTTTCGTTTCGTCGATAGTTTTTGGCGGCGTCATGCGCGCTAACCAAATGCCGTCGCGTCTTGGCTTTTCCACGAAATTGGTCGCGTTGTTATACGATATGGAGTACGTCACGAATAACTCTTGATCGTCGTAAAACGCCATGGTTGGATAGTGGATCATCACACCAGGAGGTGTGACACCTTCGTCGATTCGCGCGAATATGTAAAGATTTTCGCCGTCGTCGTCAGAGTGCGCGATGACCAATTCGTCGCGTTTCTTACCGCCCGCCGTTTGCTCTTTATCCTCCGAAGTGCCTTTGATGGCATCCGCACCACCCTCGCTCGCAGTCATTGCAATGGTTTCGTCGTTAAACGCGACGTAGAGCCGTTTCGTTTTCCGATTGACAATCGTGTTTAATTTAGAGTCTGGATTGACGAGCGCTGAAGGCAACGGCGCTGACCACGTGACACCCAAATCACTACTGATGGATTTAAACGCGACGCCTTCGGTCGAACGCATGAGCATAGTCAAATGATGATTTTCGCCGCTTTTAAATATAGAACCTTCAATAACCCATCGGCCTTTTGCACCAGTTTGAAACTGAATCGCACCGTTTGCTTTCCACGTTTCACCTTTATCGGTCGATCGCAAAACGCCCGCCGCGTTGCGAACACCTCTCGCCGTGGAACACGTGTGTGGACTTCTCTGTCGCCAGAACGGTAAGAGCCAAACTTCTTCGGCGTTATCTAATGTAACAACCGTCAATTTATTCGCGATTACTTTCGGAATGGCGACGTTATCCGTGGTCATGCGATATACCGTTTTCGCTTTGCTCCATTCTTTCAAATCCCCCACTCCATCATCGTTTCCGTTTTCATCCTCTGTCCCAGAGCCGTCGGCGAAACTTCTCGTTCGCACTTTGATATCACCACCAATAATCCATCTCTTCGGTATCGCCTTTCGCACGATTGGAAACTCTTGCGCTAAAATTCTCGGTCGCAAACACCTCGGCGGCGTCTCCGCGTAAAAGAGATACTCCGTTTTTGTTTTCTCGTCTCGATGTAACACCGGCGCCCATAATCCGTTCGAATACGTCCTCGGTTGTAAAGTTTCTCCTCCAATTTTCGTCGCCGCGCTTTTCTCACCAACCGCCGGTGCCGGTAAAGGCTTCTCTAAAACCCACGCAGTATCCGCTAATTTTCTTCTATTACTACTACTATTACTACCACTGCTACTACCAAGACCACCGTCCTCCGTCTCGTTATACACGACAAACGTACTCTTCGTCGTCTTCCCGTTCTTTTTCGTCATCACTCGCACGGTTTGGTCGAACCCGCCCTCGATATCCGGCGCGGTTTGAAACGCGACTGAAATTCCTTTCCCGTTTTCACCCGAGTTTGCGATTATGGTGCCCATGTGCGCGTATTCTAATCCGTGCAGAAGAGGATCGAAAATCCGTTCTCGGAAAACTTTAATCCCTTCGCCCGGGAACAGTCGCTTTTGTTGCATCTGATATTGTCCAAAAGCCAACTGGCTCAGACTTTTTCGTTGTTGTTGTTCAAAACCACCACCACGAAAGTCGGCTTTTAACGACGACGACGACGAGGAGTCTTTGTTATTCTCGAGGTCGTCCTCTTCGATGATTAACCCGAAAATCTTGCTCAAATGATCCTCTCTTTGCATTTGTTTCCTCTCTCGGCGAGAGTGTCGATCGACTTTCGCGTAGTGCGAGTTTACTTTTCTCATCGATTTCTCGTTCTCGTCGTTTTGTCGATTTAAGATTCCATGGAACGCGTTGTTCAAGAAGAACGAACACGCGCTGAGAAGGACCACGAGAAGGAGTATAACACGAACGCGTCGTTTTTTGATCCATTTTTTGTATCTTTGTTGTTGTTTGATTCTGATTGATTTACCACCACCACCACCACCAGTCGCTCCGACGCCGGGGAACAACGTTCCACGACTGTGGGTGTTGCCCCGCAACATGATGGATGGATGGTTTTTGAAGAATTCATTCATCATTTTTATGCATGAAAAAATAGAAAGAAACGAGTGATGATTGACTTTATAACTGTGCGCATACGTATGTATTTTAATCTACATCTCTAGGCGACGATCGAAAACCACCTCTGCCTTTTTGGGGAGGAGGAGACGGCGAACGAGATCGAGAATACGAGCGACCTCGGCTACTCTTTTTTTTATAGTCGTCGTCTCTCTCTCTCCCGCCGCCGCCGCGAGGAGGAGGAAGGGGAGGCTGAGGACTGCGGCTGCGACTCCTACCGCGACGATGAGTATCGCTTCTGCGCCTTTTTTCTTCAGGTGAGAGAGACCGAGAGCGGGATAAACTTCTCGATCGCGAGCGACCTCGTTTCTTACCGCTACTCTCCTTTTTGCTGTTAATGTTGTTGTTGTTTCTATAATCGTCTTCGTCGTTCGAATACCTTCTTTTCCCACCTCCTCCTTCTTTCTTAAAACTCTTCAAATCGCACTGGATCTTCGAAACGCCAAATCTATTTTCAAATTCAATCCCGTCGCAATCGTCGCACGCGTTCTCGGCATCGGTTAAATATTCGAAATCTACCTCGCCGATTTGCTCTCCCGTGTTTGAATCGATGAACGCATTCGCGTACGTCACTTTCCCGCTTCTTCTAAAGAAGTCTTTCAAGTCTTGCCAGCTCGCGCGAGGTGGTAAATTTCTCACCACGACGCAAAACTCCGTCCGTCTCGGGCGTTCGAACGACCCTCTTCCTCCTCTTCCTCCTCCTCTCTCGTCTGCGCTGCCGCCGAACCGGCCTCCTCCTCTTCCTCCCCTTTCTCCTCCTCCCCGGTCATCTCTCGTGCCACCAAAGCCACCACCACCAGACGACCCTTTACTAATCTCCACTCTCAATCGATTCCCATCGAATTCGTACCCGTCTCGATAATACTGCGCGTCCTCCGCGTCTCGTTTATCTTCAAACTCGATAAACGCAAACGCCGGCGGGTGGTTACATCTCGGCAGTTTAATGTGCACTATGCGTCCGTATTTATAAAACAAATCGTCCAACTCTCGTTCGCGAATGTCGAGTGGGAGGTTCCCGACGAAGATTGTGTTGTTGTTGTTGTTGTTGCCTCCTCCTCCTCCTCTCGACATGAGATGATATTGCTGCTTTTCTGATGCTGATGAAATTGTGATGATACTGTGATTCTCTTTAGCTCGCTTTAAAACGCGACGACGAGAGAAGAAAAAGGAACAGACTTTCAAACGCGAAAGAAGCGCAGATTTATTTGATCGTGTGTGTGTACGACTGACTCTTTTTATAAAGTGTTGTGTGAAATACATTGAGAAATTGCACTCGCGAAAAATTCCTTCCTCAAAAGAAGAAGAAGAAAAAGAACAAAAAGAGAGATGAGAGCGAGTGCGAGTTTTCTTGTGTCCTCCTCGTCGTCGTCGATGATGAGAAGAGCGACGAGCAAAACGACGACGCCGACGACCGTTTGTAGTTTTGATGGAAGAAGTAGACCCGGGAGAATACGTAGCAATGCTGTGAGGATTAGGAGTAGAAGTAGGAATAGTAGAAGAATAGAAACGAAGAGCAGCAAAACAGAATTATTGGATGATGATAAAGAAGATGATTTCGCCGCTTTCGACGACGACGATTCAGACGATGATGAGAATAGTAATACTCTTCTTCTCTCAAAACTGAGCGTCGTTTCGTTGAGCTCGTTTTCGTATTTTCAATCCGCGTGTAACGAAGCGTACGCGGACGTGTACGCGAACCCAGACTGGCAAATGGGCGTCCCAACAGAAGAGGCGACGCCGTTGCAAAATCTGTTCGGGTTTCTCTTCACCGCGTTTTGTGGATGGTATTTTTGGAGAGTGGTTAAAAAGAGAGGGAAACGCGCTCAAACGTTTCGAGTGGCGAATCAGTTGAGTCCGGAGGAGTTAAAGGAACGAGAAGAGGAGAGGAAATTGAAGGATAAAAAATTAAACGCGAGTCAAGCGTTTACGGGCGGTATCACCGGGATCGCGATATCTGCGGGTTTGTACATCTTCGCGAGTAAAATATCCACCGGGTTCGATAACTCGAGTTTGCCGGAATCGTATACCGCGAGACAGATTTCTATAACAGTTCGAACGATCGTGGAAGGTTTGGTGTATTTGGCGACGTTCGTGTACGCTGCCAACGGGGTTGGATTGACCTTGCTCGGGTTTAAAAAGTTGAAGAATAGGTATTTTGACATTTCGTTGGAAGACGCTTTGGAGGAATCGAGAAAGGAGGAAAGCGAGGACTCGGAACAGTGAATGATAATGCTGGTGCTTACCTAGGTATTGTATTATTGCTATGGGGTATTCCTCATGTACGGATCCAAAAATGCTTTCCATTCTTTTAAAGTCCACGACGAACTCGTATCGCAGACTAAGCCGTTCAAACAACACGTCGGCGACACGTGAATGCCCAACTGTCTTCCCAACTTGATGTGGAATTTCATTTGTTGCGTGACTAAAGTTCCACCGTTTTTATCTTCCGTCTCTTTATTCAGTCTGGCGTACTTTCTGACCTTCTCGAAATCCTCTTCGCTTTGACCGAGTAAGCACTGGTTCAAGATATCTTCCGTCAATTCGTGCCTCGTCGCGTCGAACGTGTAAATATCCGTAAAACTCTCTCGCTTCTCGAACAACTCCTTCGAAAATTGCCAAAACGCCTCTTCGCCGCACACTTCCGCCACAGCTAACGACGTCTCGTGCATGATGCCAGACGCGACATGCCAAGGCTGCACTTGATGATAGAACTCAAAGCGGATGTTCAAGCCGGCGTAATGAGGCATGACGTCCTCGTACATGCGTTTGAACAATCTCGCGCTGAATGGGCACGCGTAATCGATCCAAAACGATAAAGTCGTCGGTTCCCCAGAGCATGGAACGCCTTTGTAAATGTGCGCGATGGATTTGGACGGTAACGGAGGACCTGCCATGATGACGTTTTTCTTCTTTGTCTTCGTTGCTCTCTGTGCGGTTGATGCTCTTTTTAGTCGGTGTATCGTGTTGATGGTGTTGTTGCTGTTGCTTCTCGAGAGTACTAACGACGACGACGACGATACAAGGCCGCCGCGCATGTGTGTGATCGTATCTCGTGCTTAGATATCTTCGCGTCAATTTATGAAGTTGCAACTGTTTCAACAAACTTTCTTCATAATAATAACACATGGAGAACAGGAACAACGGCGTCGGCGGCGGCACGGTGGGGAAGAGAGTGGTACAAAGAGTACCACCACCACCATCACTTTCTCCTCCTCCTCCTCCTCCTCTTTTAGCATCATCTGCTTCGGCATCTTATTATTATCAACAACAACAACACCAACAACAATTTCATCAACAACAACAAAATTTCACATCGATTAAAATTCCGTTGGAAACGCAACACCATATCGAAAAGTTGAGCGAATACGTCGCGAAGAACGGCGCAGAGTTTGAACAGCTGACGAGACAGAAGTCATTGGATATGTTTTGGTGGCTCGACGATCTCAATTCTAACGAATATAGGATGTACAAGCTATTGTTAGAGAGTAAAATGGGAATACCTAGTAAAAGTGTAAAAGTCGTGCAACCACGGGTAACAACCACTACGACAGATAAAATCCAAGAGCAGATTGAAGAGGCAAAGCTGAGAGCGCAGAAACTTATGATGGCAGAAAAAGAAACAAAATTAGAATACGTTGAAGGCACTACTTTGTTCGATAATATCGTCGGAAACATCCCGCAAAATACTCGCATAGCCAACGCTGGATTTCAAAACGGTACGTACAACGCCATCGACCTGTTAACCGCGCCGAAGAACGTGAACGAAGAGATGATGCAAAAGAAATCAAAAATAGTGGAAAAGTATTTCGAAAAACGAATGGAATTGTTTGAATACGAGTTGGATCGCGCAACGACGAATAAATATGGTGATAGCGACAACAGCAACAACAAGTTTTTGTATCGAAACGCCAACGAAAACGAGGAAGACATCGAAGAGTTGCGGGAAATCCGAAGGCACCGCGTAAGAAGAGGTGGAACGAATGAAAGCGCGGAGGAAATGGAGGAAAAGTTCAACGCCAGTCGAGGTTCGAAACGTGGTTTAGGTATGGCTGAACAAGAAGAACGAAACGGCGATGTTGAGTTTTTGAAATACAGAAACCAACTCTCGCGGCGATACCACGGCGGCAATTGAAGTAGTTTTGCTTGTAAAAAATATTAGTTATTACGCGCACTCGCAGCTGTCTAAACACATTCATCTAATCGTAGTACCCTTCCGGTAACTGCCCACTTTGCTCGTCCCCCAATTCTAAATCTCTGCTCGTTTTCACGTCCGCGTCTTCCCCGAACTGAATCGCGTTATCTACGCGATACAACACGTCCGCCACGCACTCCTCGTCGCTGATGTCCAATTTTGCAAACGCAATCAACGAATAATCATCCATCAATTGCGCTAACATAGTGTTCAGCTTTCTATACTCGCTCGGCATGCTCTCGTTTAACTCCTCCGCTAATCGACTGTGATCTGGCCACAGATACGGCTCTAAAACGCTTTGATCCTCCAACAAATCCGCTTTCGACAAAACGTTGACGTGCGGCAACTCTAACAGCATCATCGCCGACTGCGCTTGCAAACACCCAGCGATAAACTTCGCCCCGTCCGTGATAAATGTCGAATCTAATATATACACCGCGACGGTTTGCCACCCCCAATCTCTCAACTTATCCACGAACGTCCTAAAACACGTGTGGTGCGAATACAACTCAATCTGTCCTGGACAGTCGAAAATCACGCAGTCGTCTTCCCCGAACCCTTCTAACGCCTCGGATAACCAATCGTCCAAATTATCCTCTAAATACTCCATGCAATACATTAAACCACCGTTCGGTCCTAAATCCAACTCATCCATCACGTCATCGACGGTGATTAAATCTTTCACATCCGCCGTCACCGGGTAGTTAAATTGGTCCGCAGCCGGGTCCAAATTGATGCAATGTCTGCGTTGGCCTAACGCCGAACAGTGTTGGAAAATCGTTTCCACGTACGTGGACTTCCCCGAGCCGGCTGGGCCAATCACCAGTTGCGCGTACGGCATTTTAGTTTTATTATTATTATTCCTTCTTCTTCTTCTTAACGAGGATACTACTTATACTCCCGTGTTAAACACTTATTCCTCTCTCGTCGTCGCTTGTTTTCTTCTCTTCTACAATGTTCTAGAAGAAAAATAGTAAAGTGAAGACGTCACAACTCACATTATTTATTATTCAGATAATCTTCTCAGATAACACACACACACACACACACACGCACACACACACACACACGTGATAATAATAATAATAATACTGATGATGACGAGAGTACTAATGACGCCGACAAGGACGAGGTTTTTGGCGCTTAAAACACATCATCATCCTTGGATAATGTTGTTCTCATTGTTGGTGTTCCAAAATTGTTCTCTTTTTTCTTTTCCAATAACATCAGTCAATGCGTTGGGTTGCGAGTGCACGGGAGACGAGTTTTTCGTCTCGGGCGTTTCCTTGGGCAGCCGATGCGCCGAGTGGGGGGATAAAAACGCAATCTGCGCGGATCAAACGACGGTCACGGACGAGTGCTGCAAACCGTGGTGTTGGGTGTCACAAACAGATTGTCCTTCTGCGAGGTATAACGAACAGGCGGATAAATATTTTTCGTACGACGCGTGCGGGGCGACGTGCGCGAACGACCATTGCGGAGAGGAGAAGACGTATGTAGATACCAGAGGAGCAATCGTGTGCGAATCGGAATATCAAAACACGTGGGTTCGATATCGAATGTCGTCGTGGATATTCATTATTCCCTTGTTTTGTTTGTTTTCTTCGTTACGGTACCAGCAATCACGGAGGCGGATGTTGCTTTGTCAAAACCAGTTACAAGGCGGCGGTTCGCCATATGGTCAAGCGTCAGCGGGGGTGTGGAGAGGACAGAATTTTGGTCTGCAGAATAACTTTACGACGCCGCAAGGACAGGCGGTATACATCGTCGGCGCGAACGGGCGATTAACGCCGCTACAGAATTCGAACGCGGCTAATCAACCGCAATTTTATCAAGGGGGAAACCCAGCGCAAGAGGTGAGGAGACAACAGAATCAGCCGAGAAGCGGCGGCATGTTAGACGCGTTGTTTGGTAGAGCCAACAGAGGTGGTGGTGGTGGTGGCGTGCAATCGCAACAACAACCACGCGCGGCGGCGGCAACATCTGTTGTTCCGGAAATGTCGCCCGTGAGTAGAGAACCGGCGTACGCACCTCCGTCAAATTATTACGGCAACGAAAACCAAGCGAGACGAAATCAAGCGGTGACCGATAATTCTCCGCAACAAGCGTATCCGACTGTTTAAAAGTAAATATCAATGACCATGATGCTTGAAGTAGGAAGAAACTTGATTAACGATGATGTTTTTATATGTAATAAGATTTGTATATGAGATATTTAAAGTACGCGTACAACGGCAGCAGTATCTAGATGAAATTTAGAATCGCTCTTTTCTTTTCCTTCCGGTATATTTAGAATCGTTTGCCACCTGGACGCCTCGATTCCTCATCTGTTTTTTCTTCTTCATCACCCACGCTTTCCCTTTCCCTTCCGGGTGTGATTTTGAGCCCACATATATCGTTCTCGCGTGCTTATCTCCTTTCCTCTTCTTCTTCACACCTAATCCGAATTCGCTATTACTGTTATTGTTATGTTTGAACTTGTTCTTCCCGCCTCCTCTCCCGACGACGTCTTGTTTCGCGTTGGCGTAGTCATTCGCCTCGTCCGTCTTTGCCGTCGGCATCGAGTCCGGCGGTCCAGCCGCCAAGACCAAAAAATATTTCTTCGCTCTCGTCGAGTTTGGATAATCTACGACTAAACCACCGCTAAAACCAACTCTCAACGCACTACTCGCAATCATCTCCGCCTGCCTCGCGTTCTCCGGATAAAACTGAAACGCGCACTTCGCGCCTCGTTTCAAGCACCTATACGTTTGCGAAAAGAACGCTTTCAATCGTTTCCTCGGGTCGTGTTCGCTCTTATCCGCGTTGCACAACCACTGAATCGCGGATATAGAGACGCACCCGTCGAACACTCCCGGACGAAACGGTACCCCGTGGCCGATATCTGACTCGAAAACGTCTCCTTCCACTTCTCGCTCCACCGCGTGATTCAACATCCCTCTGGAGATGTCTACCCCGACCCAATGATGCCCGAGCTCGGTTAACCGATCCCCGGATAAGCCGGACCCGCACCCGACGTCTAACAAAAATCTCGGCACATCGTCCCTCGGGAAGTTTAATAACTCCAACGCTCTCTCCGTCAATCTTTCTTGGATTTCAATCACCCTCGACGAGGCGGTGTACTTCTTTGCCTCGGCGGCGTCGTAGAAATACTCCGCCGGGGCGGTCAGTTCTGGCCGAGACATTACTAATTTGCGTTTGTTGAACAAAGAGTGAACAAAGACAAATGATGATGATGATGCGGGTACAAATAGTACAGAAGTATATATATACGCGAAAAGCTGTTGCCTGTAAGACCGTTCGTTTTCTTTTGCGTATAAAAAGCGTGTCAGTCAGTGTGTGTATTGATGGCGGCCGAAATTGATTACTTTTTTTTGGCAAAAGCAGCGAAGAAATTTACACATCTACCCACAGTACGAGTAGGATTTTACATCTAGTATTATTACATATACATCTATTATTGTTTCACCGCCATTTCGTTTATTTTCATCTTCAAAAACTCAGCGCACGACAGCGGAGGGTATTTATCGACGTCTACGCCTCGTTCGATGAGCTTATCTCGAATCTCTTCGGGCGTTTTAATCACCGTCTCACCGTCTGGATCCATGAAGAACGCGCACGAATACCTGTGTTGCATTGCGGCAATCTCGTCCGGAACGATGACTCTGTGCGCCGTGGCGTTGTAAAAATCTCCCGT
>JACLAB010003923.1_pt1 | contig 10545 bp, 12 predicted proteins | sample 8027921 | NCBI WGS metagenome assembly JACLAB01 (sample SAMN15725117, study PRJNA655200) | protist metagenome | isolation source: fluorescence activated cell sorting (FACS) single amplified genomes of... | place: USA: West Boothbay Harbor, Gulf of Maine | collected 2000-07-19
TGATGTGCAAATGCAGACGAATGTCATTTCGCATTGGTTGTTGACGCGCGAGCTTTTTCCGGCGTTGCGCGCGTCGTCGTCGGCGCGGGTGGTTTCGCAAAGTTCGTTGGCGGCGAAAATGTCTAGCGCGTTGAGGAAGGAGTGCTTTGAAAAGGTACCAATGTGTACGAGCTGGGCGAAGAGCACGTGGGACATTTACGGACAAACAAAGCTGTCGAATTTGGTCTTTACCGAGGCGTTGCAAACGAGACTGAACGCCGCCAAGATCACAAATGTAAAAGCTGTCGCGGCGCATCCAGGAATTGCTGCCACAGAGCTCCAGGTGACGACTGCGAATAATCCAGGCCGCGGCGCGTCGAGCTTTCAGCTCGCATTGTTGGGAAAGAGTGGTATTTTTCAATCCGAAGCCGACGGCGCGACGCCCGCGCTGGTGGCGGCGTTCGACGCCAGCGTAGAGGGTGGAGATTTCTTCGGCCCTAGTCGTATGTTTCAATGTAAAGGGGCGCCCAAAAAGGTGCCGAAAGATAAAAAAGTCACGCCGCAGGCGTGTGACATCCTATGGTCGGGGTGCGAAGCCGCCACTGGGGTCTCATTTAACTTGTAGTCTACGAAGAATATTCATACGCCACCGTCGGGCACTTTAAACTAACTTCAGTTGCCGCCGCGCTCGCCCATGTCAACTCGCCGCGCGCTCGATCTAAGCGACCCAGGGGAGAGGAAACATCCACTACAATCTCAGAGAATGTCCAAGTCTCCGAAATCCCGTTCGCCGGGTTCACCGTCGAGCCCGCGACGACGCTGGGCCGCGTCCCACTGGGAACTTCTAGAGGTGGAGTTGACCGCGGAGAAAGCCGCCCGTTGGCCTATGTGTTTAGCGATTGCCATCAATAAAACCTCGAACGTGCGCGCATACACGTTAGTGATATGTGCTGTTGCGTTTGTGATGTTTCTGACGTATTTGGATTCATCCGAGGGCGACGTCTCGAGCGTTTTCGGGCGCGTGCTCAACCCACTCGTCGTCTTCGCCGTGTGCGAGTCGAACGTTTTAGCGACAGCGTTCGTGGTGCTGTACCCAGCCACATACGCACAGGCTGAAATTGACGAACGCGAGGGTGTGGAGGAAAGTAGGACGCTGCGATCGCTGAAGTTGCCAGCTATAGTTGCCGAGTTTGCCGTCGGAAGCAAGGTGGCGTGTACGCGTCTCGCGCGCATCCTCGCCAGAGATTTTGCGCTCTTCATGACGGTGTACTTACTAGGATGTGGAATTTGGTTGAGCATGGATGAAGATCCCTTAGAAAGTGGGCGGCTCAGCAATACGAGCGTGCAAGAGATGGAGGGTGGCGTATCCGTGCACACGCGCTCGTGGCTCGACGGTTGACGCGCGTACTCACTTAAACCAAGGATTTTTTAGGCGATCTTCGTCCATAGCTCCACCGCGCGCTCGCGCTGCGAAATCATTTCTCATAGATTCCTAGCACACTGTAAATTTTGTACTTGTTCATCACACGCATGTGTTCAACTAAACCGCGCGACTCGCGTGCGCGAGCGCAGCAACAAAGGTTCCTCACTCTTGGGCGTGCGCGTCAGCTGTGTTCATGCAACGAGTGTCGGCGACTTGTACTCCATCACGCGTTCACGTTCACACAAAGCTAGCTCAGTGTCGTTCTTCGCGTCGATTTTCCCCTCGAATCCCACGCACGCGCGTTGTACAAGGCATGGCTACAGACGCCGGCGGCGAGGCCTCGCTCTCGCGCTCAGGCAAGTGCTTTTGCGAACACACGACGGTGACATTGACTGGCACACCTGTGGCGGTTTCTATATGCCATTGCTCAATCTGTCGCAAGCTCAGTGGAGCACCGTTTACGATTCAGGCGCTATGCAAGGCGGAGCAAGTGGTGGTTGAGCACGAAGGCGCGCCGAGCGAAACGGCGTCGAGCGCAAATGTGTCGCGCTGTCGATGCGCCAAGTGCGGAAGTCCAATCTATGCGTCTCTCATGAAGGGGAAGATGATAGCTATTCCACTCACGGTGTTGAATTCGTCGTTGAACACTCCGGGCGCGAATGCGACGAATCTCAAACCAACGCACCATATGTATTACCCGCAGCGCATTTTTGACGTCAACGACGACTTACCAAAGTTTGTCAAAAGTAAGGGAGAGATTTGGACGCCCGAGAGCGATGTCGCGGAAAATCAAAGCGGAGGTGACTAGCTGCCTGTTATGGCGATCATTAGGATGTAAATACATAGCGCTAATCTGTACATCGACGCGCGCGCGACTTTGGCATCCTCAAACACACTACGCCTCACTTATCGCCACGCATACACCTTTTGGCGTCGACCGCTGAGGCTCAGCGCCGAATAAAGACAAATAAGCAATCATGGGTGGTGGTTTAGGTGCGGTTTTTATGCTTCGTTCTCGCGTACGCGCGCGTTGTTCTCGTAATCGTCCCGCCGCCTTTGCGCATCGTTCTCGCGAACACGTTGACTGACCAAACATCGCGTACGTTTGCGAAACACACAGCATTTTTGCACAAAAAGTCATGGCACACCGCGGGTATGGCTGTGGTGGAAGATGTATGGAAGCGTGAGCAGCAGGCTGAGCATGAGAAGCGACGTTTGGAGGAGATGAAGAGAGAGATTGAAGATGAACGCAAGCAGAATGAATTGAAACAAGAAGCCATCGCGGCTGGTCACGTCGTCGAGAAGGTTGAAAGATTAGAATTCATGTACAAAGGTCGAGTTGGTGAAGCCGCGCCGGCGGCAATGGATGAAAAGTTGATTGGAAAGAAGCGTTTTGACTTGCCCGTGGAGGAGGGGCACAACTTGCAGCAGCAAGCGGAGGAGCGACAAGACGAAGCTCAGGCGAAGAACGAAGCATGGAACAAGCTGAATGCCGATCCGCTTTTGGTAATGAAACAGCGAGAATTGAGCGCGAAGCAGTACGTGACGAATAACCCTGTGAGAATGGCACAGTTGAAGGAGGAGAGTCGCCGAGACAGAGAACGCAAACGCGCCAAGAAGGATGCCAAGCGAGAAGAGAGACGCGAGAAAAAGCGGGCAATCAAGCGTGAAGTGAGAGAAAAGTATGGTCGTAAGTATGATTCTAGCTCGGAGTCACGATCGAGGAGTCGAAGCCCTCGTCGTCGACGCCGATCGCGTTCTCCCCGTCGCCGTAGTCGTAGCTTGAGCCCAAGACGTGACCGTCAACGAGGAGACGATGATCGTGATCGTCGCTCGCGCCGTGATTCGCGCGAACCAAGACGCGAAGACCGCCATGATGGCGATCGCAAACGTCGCCATGACGAGATCAAACGCGACGACGCACACGCACAGGATGCGTCCAAGGGGTACGGCTTGACGTTTGCGCACGGTCGCGCGGAGGATGCTGCTGCTATTCGTAGGGACAAGCGATCGCGTTGGCGCGAAGAGGAGGCCAAACGTGAATCCGAACGCGAACCAGAGCCCGAATGGCGTGGCGGAAATAATGTTGGTCACCGTACGGGGAAGATATCGGCGGAAGAAAAAGCTGCTCGTCTGGCGTCGATGATGAACGATGCGAGCGCGCACGATGAAGCGCGCATCGAGAAGCTTCGCAAGAATGTTGGCGAATTGGGCGGAGAGATGTCTTTCGTCGAAGAAGCTGCAAGAGGACCTAGCCGCCACCACAATGACGCCCCTTCGTTCATTGCGGAAGCCCGTTCATCGGCGTACGGTGAACCGTCGTCCCGTCGTCGATGAGGACGCGTGCAAAAGTAGAATTAGCTTGCGTTTGTAGTTTTAGGGAAAATTGTTTGTTAGTATTTCAACTGATTGGGCGTAATTGCGTGGCAAATGTTGCCTCAACATTACGCGTAGCGAGACGAATGCATGTATGTTACTTGGCGTCGAACGAATCTTGTCAACTTTTGAGAATTGTACAGGAGTGAAAGGTGAATACGCTTTCAAAGGGAAACAACCATGTGATCAGAACATGGCGTTGGGAACTTGCTGGTCGAAATCCGGGACGGTATAGTCATCACTCAACATCCCAGATTCCATGGCGGCCCAATTTTCGGAGAAAATGTCTCCCCAAAAATCGCTCTCATCTGCGGAGGATTTCGACAAAACCTTCTTCCCCTCCTCCTCGCCGAGCAAGCCCGTCATGAAATTTTCGAAAACACCAGGCGCAACTTCATTCATCGAAGGCACGGCGCCGTCTTCGATAGCCTTTTGCTTTCTGTTGTTCTGTCTCTGTTTTTCGGGTAAAGTAAATTTTTCGTCAGTTTCGAATTCTTCCTCCAATAAAGTGCGCGACGCGCGCGTCGATAAAGCGTGCAAACCGATAGTCGCGACTAGACGTCGCGCAAAGTAAAAACTCACCTTTGTTGGTCTCTTCGTCTCTTCCTCCTCATAGTCCGGCACTCGCGCGTGCTCAGCAGCACTATCACTCGGACTCATACGTCTTCCAACCTCCTCACCAGCACCCATAGCCTCAAGATCAACGCGCGTGTTTCCAAACAAAAACCGCTGATGGCTCTTCGCCTGCGGATTCGCGTCGTGAATACTCACGTCGCACACCCGACACAAAAACGCCCGGTCTTCGTGGCATATCACATATGCCGGATTCATTTGGCACACATCGCACGCTAATTGATCGTTCGCACTCGAGCTCGGCGGTCGCAGCGCCACTCGGGACGTCGTTTGTCGTCCACGCTTTTGGGACGCCCTATATTCATAGTGTAGGTAAAAATATCCCCATCATGTGTCAGTCTTTTGATGCACACCACGTCCACGGTCGCTATCCATTCGCCTCCTGGGCACCGCACGTTCGTTCGTCGTCGTCCATGGTCACGCCGCGCGCCGTCGCCGCCGCCGTCGCCGTCGCGCGTCGATCGCGATGATCGCGTGCATTAAAATACACGCGACCGTATTCGCGCGCGCGCCACCCCTCGACGTCCACGCCCGCCCGCGCCCGCGTGCCCGCGCGTAATCCGTATTCGCGCGCGATCCGCACCCCTCGCGCGCGCGCGCGCGCGCGCCGTCCACGACGACGACGACGCGCGCGAAACGCGCGCGATTTCTAACCATGCACATAAAACCTACCTCGTATCGCACGTTCGACACGCACACGACGTCGTGCTCGTGGCGTTATCCACGCGCACCACCACCGCGGGCGCTTCCACGCACGTCGAACACACCGCGTGCGCGCTCATCGTCCGCGAGCCTCGAGAGTTTTCGGTGTGCGGAAGTGCGGCGCCGAGGCGCGGGCGCGGGCGCTTTATCCTTCGACCGACCGACCGTGCCGTGCGCGCGCTTTTGGGTTCGATCGCGATGGGTGTCGTCGTCGTCGTCGTCGTCGTGCGTGGCGTACATGGCGTTCGCGACGACGCCAATACGTATGCGACACGACGCCCCCGAGTCGCGCGCGAAACGAACGAGCGAAGACGAAACCCCGCGGGAACATGAAAAACCCATGCCATGTGTCAATACTGTTTACCTATACGAAAATGTGGCGTGGATGCGATAAAGGCACCCCCCCCCTCCCCTGGCGTCCCGCGGCGCCCGTGCGGTCGCATCGATGGGGGTCGCATCGATCGATGACGCGCGATCGATCGCGCGGGGTGTCCATCGAGGCGTGGCGTCGATCGAGCGCGCGGTTGGGTGGTTTCGAATGTCCGACGCGTGGGGACGACGACGACGGATTGCTGGCGCGGGTCGGCACTGCGTGGCGCGATGAGCGGGGCGCCGTCGACGTCGAGCGCGGCGATGCAAGCGAAGTTGGTGCGTGGACGTCGGTGGTGGTGGTGTCGGTGTCGGTGTGGGTGTGGGCTCGTGGTGGGGTGATTGCGACGTCGTCGTCGGTGGTCGTCGTCGTCGTCGGTGGTCGTTGGGTGCGCGTCTCAAGAGAGAGAGAGAGACTGACCGTTGACGACTTTTCGTGCGCGCGCGTAGGTGCTGTTAGGGGACATGGGTGCGGGGAAATCATCTTTGGTGTTGCGTTTCGTCAAGGGTGATTTTCACGAGTATCAAGAGTCGACGATTGGGGCGGCGTTTTTGACGCAAACGGTGTGCGCGAATGATCGAACGATTAAGTTTGAAATCTGGGACACCGCTGGGCAAGAGCGGTATCATTCTTTGGCGCCGATGTACTATCGGGGTGCGGCGGCGGCGATTATTGTGTATGACATTCAGTCGCAGAGCTCGTTCGCGCGCGCGAAGAGTTGGGTTCGGGAGTTGCAACGGCAAGGGAACGCGTCGTTGATTATGGCGCTGGCGGGAAACAAGTGCGATATGGCGGAATCTCGCGAGGTTGAGCGCGAAGAGGCAGAGGCGTACGCGGCAGAAAACGGGTTATTCTTCATGGAAACGTCGGCGAAAACGGCGGAGAATGTGAGTGAATTGTTTCACGAGATTGCCGTCAAGTTGCCGCGCGCCCCGGCGCCGACGAGCGCGCCGGGAGTCATCTTGACGAGCCAAAGCCGCGGGGTCAAGAAGTCGCAATGCTGTTAAATGATTGAATGCATATTGTCGAATAGCGTGATGATTCTTTCGTGTGCTTGTTTGCAAATGCGTGAGATACGGCAGCCATTTAGCTCTTGTTGTACATCAATTTCATTTTACAAATACAGGACAAACGTTGTTCCTTCTATTACTTTTTGCTCGCATTCAACTCTTTGGTTTTCTGTTCTAACGCGTCGTGGAACTCTCTAAACACATTCGTTTTCCCCTTGACAAGCTGTGAACGAGAAATATAGACACAATCGCATCGGGTTAGTACGACGTCGGTGGACGAGACGCTTCAGCCCTACGCGCGAGATTGCGCTCAACGCGTCAAAACACTCTTCCAACATACCTCGTTCATGCGCCCAGCTTCCAAGATTTGCTCAATCATAAAGCCCATGGGTTTCTTCCCTTGATCGACTTCGCGCACGAGATCCACCGCGATCTCGTCATCGCGTGCGTCCGCAGCCTCTCGTAATGGTGTCAGCGTGCGCACGAAATCTTCAATCTTCTCCACCACTCGCGCATCGTCATCCGCGCCCAGCTCGATAATTTTCTCGAGTTGATGAAGTTCCCATATGGATTTCTCCAACGCTTCGCCCAGCGGGGTCTGTGACATCGCGCGTCGCCCCCGCGTGTGCGTCAATGGCGATCGTGGTGATAATCACCACTCCAACCTCAAAACCAGGCGCAACGACTGCGCGGCGCGCGTAGCATCGATGACGTCCTCATCAGTCGCCAAAGGCGCGCTTTGGCGCGAACACATGGCTACGCACGACGCCATGGTGGCTGACATGCGCGCTAAGGGCATTCCCGACGTGCCTTGGAGCTCGAGTAAACGCTTGCAGAGCGCGTTGGCGGTGCACATGATTTACACATCTTGGGTGCTGTCGCCGATTATCACCGCATTGGCGGTGATTTTCGTGCCCAAATGTCGCGTGTACGTCTTCGCTTATCTCTTTGCGTCGGCGGTGTTGAAGATTCGCATGCCAGTGAATGCGTTGCACCGATACTTTTGCTGGTTATCCGCGGGCGAAACGAATGGTTGGGCGCTGGTGTTCGATAACGGCGAAGGTAAAGGGCACGAGTGCCAATTGGACTGCGAGAAAAACACGTACCTGTTTGCGTCGCACCCACATGGGTTGTTCACGGCCGGGGTGGTGAACAACTTGATTTTGAGTAAGTCGGCGTTGGCGAAGGTTCGCGCGCCGTTGGTGCGATTTTTCATCAACGAGTTTTTAATCACAGTGTTTCCGTTGATTAAAGACGCGCTTTCGAGCCTTGGATTCGTGGCGTGCACGGCTAAAAACATGAAGCACTACCTGAGTAAAGGTGAAAGCGGGTGCATAGTCGTTGGTGGGGTAAAAGAGGTTGTTCTCACGGGCAACATCGACGTAGAAGAGTTGTATTTGCGCAACGCCTATGGATTCGTGAAAGTCGCGATACAGTCCGGCGCTTCGCTCGTTCCAGTGTACACATTCGGAGAATCGCTCGCAACGGGACCAGATTACGTCCCATTTCGCGAGCTGAGAAAGAAATTGACATATAAATTTGACTTTCCGTTTCGCTCTTTGGATTTGATTCACCGCTGGGGATTATGCTTCCCACGTGGAAAACTCACGACGGTGATTGGTGCGCCGATTAAGGTGGAAAAGAATGAGAACCCAACGCGAGAAGAAGTTAAAGCACTGCACGCCAAGTACTGCGACACACTGCTCGCTCTTATCGAGCGAAACAAAGTGGCTGCTGGGTATCCGTCGCAAGTCACTCGATTAGTTTAGCACTCACGCGTAGAAGTAGGAAATAGGAAACTTTGAACTCTATTGTTTATTAAAAGCAGCGCATTGCTCTAATTTCTTATCTTCATCTGTCTAACGTCAACCTAGTGCGCTTATTCGTGGCTAGTAGGTAGTTTGCTTTTACTCTCGTTGACGAGGGGTGCATTTGATGATATCGTCGACGCGGATAATCATTTCGGCAGCTTCAGTCGCCGAAAGGAGCACTTGTTGCTTCACACGAAAGCATTCGACAACACCACACTTTTGCATGTCACCAACTTCGCCCGTCAAGATGTTGATTCCCGTCTTAGACTCACCCTTGGCGTGGCACGCGCGCATTTGCGACACCAACTCAGAGCTGTCCAAACCGCCATTGTCGCAGATGATGCTAGGAATCGCGCGTAACGCCTTAGCGAAGCATTCCATTGCTAGCGACCTTTTACCTGGCGTCTTTGCCGCGAGCTCCTCGACTGCCTTGGACATGATCATCTCCGAACATCCGCCACCGTAGATGACTCTGCTGTCCTTCACTGTTGACGTCAACACGCAGAGCGCATCGTGCAAGGAGCGTTCCGCCTCACCCAAAATGTGTTTGGACGCGCCACGAAGGACAATCGTACACGCTTCACCCTTAGCCACACCACTGAATCGAATTAATCGATCTTCACCAATCATAATCTCTTCAATCAAGTCGCAAGACCCGAGCTGCACGTCGCCTGGGTTGTCAAACGTCGAGCAAATGTCACCACCAGTGACCAACGCCAAGCGTTCGATGCCCTCGAAGTCGGCGTGCTCAATTGCGGCGACACCGGCATCAGTGAAGATTTGTTCGGGGTAGTTGTAAATCAACTGACGGTTGATGAAACAGTTGATGCCGTAGCTCAAGATCTTTTCGCACTTGCGCTTCATCTTTTCGCGCTCGGCTTGCTCAATTTCTGCCACCTTGGTCATGGAGTCCACGCGCACACGTGCGCCGTAAATCTTAATTTTATCCGTATCCATGGGCGTGTTCGCGACTAAAATCTTTGCGTTTTCGATTCTCTTTGGTTGACCGACGCCGAAACGCTTGTCCAAAATAAAGCCTTCGTCCAAAAATGAATCCTTCAAGCTCCCGCCTGGCTTTTGAATGATTTGAATCATTTCTAAATTCCCGGACCCTTTCAATCGCATCACCGCTTTTACGGCCAACTTTGCAAAGTGCTCTTTATCGTGCGTCAAAATTTTTGAACTCAACGTCGTCTTCGCAATGTTCATCAAATCTTCTTGAAACTTCTCCGCGTCGCTCGCGTTATCCGCCGCCGAATCCTCCAACGCTTTCTTCGCCGCCTCGCACGCCTCTCTAAAACCCTGAATAATCGTCATCGGGTGCACGTGTTGCGCCACGAGTTGCTCCGCTTGTCTCAACAACTCGCTCGCAAACACCACCACGCTCGTCGTCCCATCCCCGACTTCATCATCCTGCGCCTTGCTAATATTCACCAGCACCTTGGCTGCTGGATTATCCACATAAATCGACTTCAATATCGTCGCCCCATCATTCGTCACGCTCACGCTCTTCGACCGTCCAACGTTCTGTAAAATCTTATCCATCCCTTTCGGCCCGAGCGTTGACTTCACCAAGTCCCCGATCGCCATCGCGCCGACGAACGACGCCAAGCGCGCGTGATCGCCCTTCTCCTCGCTCGCGCCCGCGCTGAGCACGCTCGAATTGACGTTCTGACCGAGCATGGACATGATGTCTTCTGTGTTATGCGCTGCGCGCGGTGGTCTCTTCGCGGCGTCGTCGACGAGTGACGGCGCGCGGATCCAATGGGTCGAACGCCTCGTGGTTGACTTTCGTGGACATTGATACATTAGTGGCGTCATTGTAGCCCAGACCGCGTCGCGCGTCACTTTGTCACTCGTCGCGCGTCACTCGTCGCGGTGCGTTCGGTGCGTCAAGCTACACACGTCGTCGTCGTCGTCGTCGTCGTCGTCGTCGTCGTCGTCGTCGTCGTCGTCGTCGTACGTTTCCCACGCGCACGCGCGCTGGGCGAACGCGAGGACGCGAGGACGCGCGTTCGGGGGAACGTCAATCGACTTTTACGACGCGCCATCGATGGGGAAAGTGTCCAAGGCGACGTCGCGAGCGATGCACGTGATGACGAAACCGACGACGGGGGTGATGAGAGATATGAGTTTGACGTCGTTTGTGACGCGGTGTGCGGTGGCGCTTGGACGGGATGATGGGCAAGGGGAAGCCATCGCGAAGACGCTCGAGGCGAATTGGTTTACGACGCCGAGCGA
>JACLAB010007156.1_pt1 | contig 10543 bp, 4 predicted proteins | sample 8027921 | NCBI WGS metagenome assembly JACLAB01 (sample SAMN15725117, study PRJNA655200) | protist metagenome | isolation source: fluorescence activated cell sorting (FACS) single amplified genomes of... | place: USA: West Boothbay Harbor, Gulf of Maine | collected 2000-07-19
TGGCAATGCAGATAAAGTGCTTGGATCAAAGTCAGAAAGAATTAAACTACGATTGTCACTATCTTTAAGATCAGCAGCAATAGCAGTAAAGCGATCTAGCTCAGTGTTAAGTGTAGCAATTTGAAACGGGCCAGATGTAGGGAAGTCAGTTGTTCTAGCAAGAGCAATGTCTCTGGTAATAGTTACTGTACTCCCACCAGTAGCTCCTGTAACTGATATAGCTACTGCACCAGTAGAGCCGCTGCCGCCGCTTACAGTGTAATGAGTAGTAATAGTTTTTAAAGTACCATCAACATATACATTAAGATCAGCATCATCAAAGAACTCAAACGATACGGTAAACGATGTTTGTGTAGCGCCCTCACTTACAGAGTAAGATACACGCGCTGCGTTCTGTGCTAAAGTAATAGTCATGCTGCACTCCTTTCGGTTCTGCTAACAGTAGATAAAACCCATAGCAACGCACATTTAAAAGCGGGATATAGCATTCGTAGCCTCATTCATTTGATTTTTCCAAAACCACATTCTAGCGAAAGGCAATGAACGTATGATCTGCTTTGATCCCTCGCCGTATTCACCGTTAAGAAACTGACCAACGCCCTCGGCATAGTCTGTTGTTATACTTACGCCAGCACCACCAACACCTGTGGCTGCATCTACCATTCCCATCGTTCCCTCACGCGGTGGAAACTTCGGGTTAAGCATTCCACCACTAATATTAGGACCACCAAGGGCAAGAGAAGTAGACATAGCAGTGTAAAACAGGTCACTGTATAGAGCCATAACACCACTCTGATCAAATGCCCTAGCAAAGCGATCCTCCATTTCCATCTTGTCCCAAGCAAAGTCAGGCGTCTTAATCATTACCGATAGATAGCCAGCGCCCATAGCTGTAGCCAATCCACCCCACCTGTTTTTCATCTGCCCCTGCATGAATGATCCTGCAACCTTGTTCGTTGCTGCCAATGCGTAGCTATAGAACTGAAAGGGAAGCCCTAGAAGGCCGCTCTCAATGCGTGAGTAGCCCCTTACACGTGCGTCTTCCTTCATTCCAAACATCCGTGCCACATTCATAGGAACGTACGCCACACCGTCCACTAAGATAGGCTTATCAGCAGGCGTACCCATCATGATTGTGTTAAGTATTCCGCTAGATAACGCAGACCTAAAAGCTGTTAGGGTTTCTTCTTCTATCTTAGGCTGCTTATTGTGTTCTTTAAGTGCAAGCTCATTGATCTTGTTTTCATACTTGGCATAGTGCTTTGGATTATTGCGATCGTAAGTTTTGCCCTTGCCGAGATTGAGCCTTAAATCATTAGGCTGAAACTTTGTGTGCATGATTTCGTGCATCATAACAAAGTTGGCCCATTGTTGCGGTGTTTCAAACGCATTCTCAGGGAGAGCCTTAACACCTTCTACTTTTGGCTGTGTCCAAGGCTTATCGTCAAATGTACCCTTGATGTAATCAACATCAAACTTAATAGTTTTCTTATCGTAGTCCACCATTGCCGCAATGTAGCTGCCATCTTTTCTATACTTACCAGTATCACCGTAAGTAATCTTAGCTTTAGGCATATACTCACCAGTGTCAGGAAACGCATAAGCATTCTCCCAATCCTTAGTGTTAGGTAAATAAAACCCCTTCTCAGTAACTTGATGCGGGGCAACAGCAATGTTTAATGCCATCTCTTCGCTAATGCCATAGCGCAGCAGATACTCTTTGTTCTGCTTAGAGATAGTACCGTTTTTCCATGCTATAGAATCCTTAATTATAACATGGCCGCGAATGATTGAGTCTAGTGTCTTGGCAAACTGAGTAATAGGCGACAATCCGTTAGCAATGTAGAACGCATTCTTCATCATGTCGTACTTAGTTGTAGCTCTAGGGTTGTTGCTAATGTCATCAATCATACGAATGTGAACATTGCCTTGATTCATCTCTATTGCTTCACCAGCAAAGTTAGCTTCTTCGCTAGTTAATCTAACACGCTCGTTAGATAATATTTCCATTAACCCTTTAAGAACATCACCTATCTCATGCTCCATAATGATCCGAGCAAAGTCAGGAATAGCAGAGAGGCCAGCACTACCAAGATAGTTAAGCTGTGCAGCCTCTTTCATTACAAATGCAGCCTTGTTATCCCAGCGATCAGGATCAGTCTTCATAACAGAAGTAACCACACGATCATACATATGCACAAAGTCTCTACCTACCTTGTTAATGTCACGCTGAGAATGCCCAGCCTCCATCATCTCTAAGCGCACATCCTCTAGCATTTCGTCAAAGTCTTGCCCGTCAAACATCTTGGCAAACTCATAGCGTCCACCTGTTTTGTGTACGTATGACTTCATAGTATCTATAGGGTTCTGCACCATAAACTCCCAAACTAACTTGTTTGGTATGTCTAAGCCTCTGTGCTTTAGGTGCATTGATTTGCCAGAACCAAAGAACTCATCGGCATCTTCTGTAGTTTCGTTAAGTATCTTACTTACAGTAGCCTTGGCCCTAGCGTCAGTTGCAGTCTTATTGCTGTCTAGCCTTTGCTTTACTATCTTACCGCTTTTATCTCTAACGTAGATAAACGGGTTATCCATGTACCACTTAGATATAATTGCCTCTAACTCTTCGCGCCTTGCTTTAACTGTAGCGTGATCAAAGTATCTAGGGCTAAAGAAGTCTTCGTTAGCGGGATTAACCTTTGTATCACCATCAGCAATAGCATCTAGGGAATCTTGCAATGTTTCTTTGCGCTTGGTGGCTCTAGTCATTTGACTGCGAATAGACGCAACAGTCATCTTCTTGTACTTAAACTTAGGGTTAGATTCTATCTTGGCTAACCTAGCCTCAAGATCAGCAATCCTGCCATCAACCTTAACAATGTCTGCAACAAGTTTATTTTTATTACCTATAAGCCCTGTATCTTGTAGACGCTGGCCCCATACATCATAGAAATCATCTAGCACCTTACGCGCTGCAACTTCTATTTCAGTCTTAGGTTCTTCTTTAAATACACGCTGCCTGTTAATTTCAACTAAGAAGTCATTGTAAGTCTGTCGCTGACCGCTGCCAAACTTAGACTCAAGAGCAACTGCCTTTTCTGTAAGGTTCATGCCAGCACGTTTTTTAATGTCTGTGCCTATAGATAAACCCCACAGCTCAGTCATCTTAGCATCGGCCTTAACCCATTCGCCCTTGAGCGGTGCCATGCGCTGATACACAGAAGCACCTAGCGTCTTGCCCATAACGTGTAGGTTTTGAAGAAAAGCAGAATCACCACCTAAACGACTTATTTTTTCTTTAACCGAATCAGGTATAGCAGCAGACAAAACCCTGCGAATAGGCGTAGAAAGGTAGATAGGACCAGTACCACCAGCCGCTATAGCATAGGGGTCTTTGCGTACAGTATCTAAGTTTCTTACAGCAAGCTCAGAAGTGACAGCTTTTAGTCTTGCTTGCTTATCTACACTTAAAGGCACTGGACCTTGTGGCCCAATCGTAGAATCGCGCAATGTCTTAACTTCTGCGTTAAGGTATTTTGTGCTATCGCCCTCAAACTGTTTACGTATTGGCTTTGATCTAGCCGCAGCAAGTTCTTCATCTGACAATGCGCCTAAATTTTCAAAATCTTGTTGGCGTTCTGTTGCCTCTATATGAGACTTCATATGCGCGGCTTCTGCTTTCATTCGCCTATTCATAGGCAAGCTAAAAGCACCACCGAATAAAGCACCAGATACAGCAGCCATAGCAGTATTGCTAACGCCCTCTTCCATAGTTTGCACAGGATCAAACGCAGACTTAGATATTTCTAAACCCGCCTGTAATGCACCAACACCAGCGCCAGTACGCAATGCAGACCTAACTACGCCAACACCAGCACCACCAAACGGCAAAGGTATTAGGTTAATAGGATCAAACAAGCCAGCGCCAGCTTGCGCCCAAAAGCCAGAGTTAGCTAACACCCTGCGAGAACTAATGCCCTTATCTATATTGGCTTTCATGTCAGCCATATGCTCTGCGTTTTGCGCAAAAACTAAATTACTAAAATATTGCTCATAGCCTTTTACATCCTCTAATGGATTGTAAGAGCTGTCTATTTCATAGCCATATTTTTGATGATTGCGATAAGCATCTATAAACGGAGAATAAGCAACGCTGTTTGTAGCGCCAACCGTATCTAAAAAGCTAATAGCTTGATTCATTTCTGGCGTGTAGTCTTCTCTTACCCCAGATAACGGCAATGATGTTATCATTAGTTTTGAACCCCAATAACATTACCTAAAATGTCTTGCACTTCTGACGCAAGAGCACCTTGCTCTTTCGCTTCCTGTGTAATTTCCTGTCGGCTTTTTCTACTGGCTAATATTTCTTTATTCCTCAAGTCTCTCTCTTGATTGATGGTTTCTCTTAGCTGTTGAAGATAAGGTTCCTGATTACTAAAAATCATTAACTCGCCATTTAACTTAATAGGTTTTTTGCCACCTGTGTTGTCCATTTCCATAGCCATATAGTAAACAACACGATCACTGCTTTTAGGAAGAGGATGTAAGAATGCTTCACCAGCTTCATATGTTACACCACCAGAAGCTATATTATATCCCTGCAGACGAAAAGGAGCCACAAGACCAACAGCAGATTCTAAAACGCTAGTAGGTTTAATTCCACCGCCAGAGCCAGAGCCAAGAGTATAACCACGATTATAGTCAGGATGCTGTGCTATTGATAGTTTACTTTGCACTTCATTTAGAAACGCAGACCTTTCCCTTTCATTAGGAAAAATCTGATGTATTGCGTACATACTTCTGTTTTGTTTTGTTTGAGCGGAATCAACAACCAAGCCTTTAGTCTCTTGAAACTTTTGCTCGTAAAGTTCTTTAAGCTGTTTAGCTACAACTTTCTTATCCCCTTTAGTTGCAAGGTATAAATAAGTAGCAGTTGCAGATAGAGCCTCTTTAGCTTCACCAGAAAAGTTTTCAACACCTAAATTGTCTGATATAAAACGAAATCCATTACCAAATTCATCTTTCATAATTTGATTAAAGTCTCTGTCAGATTGATTATCCACTATAGCTGCAAGTATACTAGGTATTTTTTCTGTACCTACTATCTTACTAACCAAGTCAACAGCAGTTAACCTAGACATAACATCATTGCCGATTTCATCTGTAAATTTAGCAAGAACATTTACCTGTTCGCCGCTCTTTCCAACGCTAGTAGTTAAGTTTGAAAAATGATTCATAACTGTAATTGCTTCGGAATCTCTATTGATACCACCATCAGCAAGGTCATTAAGAAGTTTAACTAAACTGTTTGAAATAACACCCAACTCAGCCTGCTCATAAACCATAGCGCCGACTAATGTTGGATTAGAATTTTGAGGACCAGTTATTGTCTCATCTAAGCTCATTGGGTCTGTCATTACAGACGGCGCAATCAATGAATCAGCCACTAATAAGGATTGTCTAATTAACTCTTGCACATCTACATCAGGCAAATCTATATTAAACACAGATTTAGCAATCGCAGAATCAAGGCCAACAGAAACTTTCTTAGAAGCTGCAGGATCAGATGGTTGAACACTAGTGCGTATGTTTGATTGTATTTCTTTTTGTTCTGCTAAGTCGTTTATGTTTTTAACCAAATCACTATTAAGGCTTTGAATATGATTGGTTATTGTAGTTCTATCTAAACTTCTGCCAGTAATCTTATCTATATTATCATAGATACTTTGAACAAGATCAGTTGTACCATCGGGTTTAACATTGTCTCTGACGTATAGCTCTAACGCAGTTAACTCTTGCGGGGTAATGTTCCTAGACATTCCCAAATCCACACGGCTCTTAGCCCAAGCAATGTTGTATTTATCTAACTGATCTTGATAAACAGGATAGCTTACTGCACCCTCTACAATGCCAAGTTCAGCCCCAATGGACTTAAGTTCTGCATACGATTCTTCCCAGCTACTATTTGCAGCATTCTCTATTGCCGTCCTGCCTAAAGAACTAGCTCGCCATGCAAGATCACGCTTTGCAATTTCTTCTCTAACTGAACCTTTGTTTTTATTTATAAATGTTGATACGTAATCAACGTCTTCAAAGCGATTAAATAAATCAAGATTAGTTCTAAGTGCTTCAACAACAGCAATCTGAGTTTCAGATATGCCTAGATGCTCACCCGTTGTAAGAGCATTAAAGAACTTGTCAGAATTGCCCTCAGAAATACCAAGCAATACAAATGAATCAAGCGCCCTTTGTCTAAGGTTTTTAACGTCTGCTAATTTTTCTGGGTTTGTATAACTAGGGTCTGCTACACGCCGTTGTTCTGCCCTTACAACTTCTTGAGAAAGTTTTTCATTAGTAAGTCTAGCCACACCTTGTATTGCATTATACCCTTGAGCTTCGGGAAGCATGGGGTCTAATTCAGCATTAGTAATTGATTGAAATAAAGCACCGCTTACACGATAACCCATAGAATCAAGCATATCAGAAGTTGATAAGTCTCGTGCTATAGTTTCGCTTTTCCAAAACAAATCACTTTGCGCTTGAGATTGTGCAATCTTTGCATTGTCTAGCTGTGTGGCAGCATTACCTAATCCTGTGCCGTAAACTATAACATCGCGCATGTTATTGGCGTCTAGGAATGATTGTTTACCAATAAGATATTTATCAATATCTGCTTTACGTTCTTTAGCGTAACCAATTAGTTTGCCTTGTTTGCCCTTGGTTTCTAAGTAAAGTAAGAAACTTCTACGCGAAACGTCATTCTTTAATCCAGTTATAATATGCTCAACAGCACCATTAGCAAGCGAAGTAGAATAATTCTGCCTGTGTATTTCAGTTTCTTTTCTGCCGTTCATGCCAGCAGTTTCTATACGATCAGCCTGAGCTACACCTTTAAAGTATTCTCTACTAGCTCCTTTAAAATCACCACTAGCTGCAATCTCGCCAATACGCTCACCATACTGAAACGCTCTATAGTTAGCAAAGTCAGTCTCACGCGCTCTGGCCCTAGACCTTTGTTGGTCAAGAAGATTGATCTGCATGTCAGACAGAAACTTTTGACCAGACTCAACGATTGTACTTCTGTACTTACCTTCCGCAGTTTTGTCTGCGGTTTCAGCAATGAAGTTACTCATCTGCTTTGAAAATTCTTCTGGGTTTCTACTGTACTTAGACCCAAGCTCCTTTGCCTTTAGCTCCAAGCGATCTTGAGCGTCGTCCATAAACCTAGCATCAACAACTTTTTCATAGGCTCTACGCGCTATACTACCAAACCCTTGAGGCGCAGATAAAGGCTCAGACATTCCTGTTTCTGGATTAACGCCATTGATCTTACTTATATCTAAATCTAACGCAGCCTCACGCCCAGTTTCCTCGGCAATGGTCTGCCCTTCTCTAAAGGCAATAGAAGTTAACTGATCGGCACCAGCCTTAACTGTTCTCCACAAGTCTGCTTCGCCTGTGTCCATGCGAGTGACACCGATTGGTTTGCTAAAAACCTGTTGTCTCTGACGAATTACAGCCATCTAATAAGCCCTTCTATATTTTCCACTGTAGGATATGCTAGGCTTAGTAGTGGGACCACCGCTAACATCAGCGCCAGTTTTAACAGTACCAGCCTGATAAATCCCACCAGCAATAGACTGAGCAGCGCCAAGATAACCAGCAGTCAAAGCATTGCGTCCACGTTGACGCTCTGCCCCAGCCATAGCCGCTACACTCTGCGCTCTCATGTTAGTATCAGACGCCAGCCTACTAATATCTGTACTATAGATTTCTTCCTGCCGTTCCATGAATGCGCGTACACTTCTGTCACTTACATCCCTGCCAGTAAAAGCAAAGAAGGCATCGTTAGCTGATACTGACATTGCATAGTCTTGAGCCATAGCCGTTGCATTCTGAGTTGCCTCAATGCGACCTAACTCCATGTCTCTTTCCATCTGCGCTGCATTAAACTGAGCTTCTTTTTTTGCAGCTTTACCAGCTTTAATAGAGCTATAAGCAGATAAACCAGTACCTATAGTTATTGCCGCCGCTACATAACTCATGCTATTGCCTCCGCAAATTCAGACTCAAAGAACTTTATATCACTGCCGCTATGATCTAGCTTATCTACAAACATATCTTCCAACACATCTAAGTCTGTTTCTTCTGTTGCAAATACATTCTGCACTATGGCGTCCTCAATTATAAACGCTGCCTTGCGCCCTACATCAGCTAAGAAGGTACAAGGCGCTTTAACCCTACTAACCTTACCGCCATTGTGAACCAGCATTTCGCCTTGAAGCATAATCGTTATATGCTTTTCTTTATGAGCATGACCAAGAACCAATGTATCTGCTGGCAAGAACACCTCACGGATATAAATACCAGAACCAAAGTGATGCTTAACAGGACAGTGTACCTGCTCAACCTCAAGCATTTCGCACTCAAGAGAATCAAAGTCTGTGTGTAATGATAAGTCCTTCAAAACACTAACTCCGCTATTAAGCCATTAACCTGTAAAGGTAACGGCGCTGACTGACTGATAGTTATCTGTGGTGTCCTGCCATAGCCCATCAATCTAAATTCTTTGCGTCCAGTAAAAGCATTTTGATCTTGAGATAAATCATCATTAACCTGACGAATAACTAAGTTAGTATTATTAACACTAACAGATAAGGTATTGTTAAGATCAACTACGACACTAGCAAGGCTTCTAATCTTAGCACTAACAGGGCCAGATTGCGTGTTGGTATCTATAGGATTAGTTCTAAGATTAACATCAAACTTATACCCAATCTCTGCCGTGTTTAATGCTCCTACAGCACTGACATCAACAACGCCACTAGCAACAGTAAACTCACCAATATAGTTATTCCCGCTAACAACATTAACAACAGCACCGTCCTCAAAGTCTGATGAAACAGTGAAGATTCCATTGTTACTACTCGTTGCCGTATAGGTCTTAGCCATGTCCATATTTGAATCAGATTTAAACTCACAGAGTACATACCTCGTTGTATCATCCCCCATTGGGAAGGCCACATTAGCAAACACCCTATCATCTATAGTAACCGTAGAGTGAAACAATCCTTGGCTGGTAAACTCAGCCCAGCCAGCACGTTGCTCTGCTCTGTTAGAATTAAACACAGCCATCTTGCCAGATGCGTTTCTAACAAAGACATAACTCTCAGAGCGATCTACAGCCCCGTAGAACGTGTTCATCTCTACAGGCGCGTCTATTAGATGAGAAGACAGAGAGGACACAGGGACAGCGGTGTAGGCTTCCTCTGTGTCTGTAAACAAATACTCACGCACAATAGCGCCACCACTTTGAATGAATACAGTTGCACCATCCAAAACCTGTGGACGAATAAAGTCGCTGCCAAATGGTGTCTGCCTTCTAACCTGTGCGTTAGTGGGAGTAATAGGTTTGTCTTGAAACGCGGGTACATACATTTCAGAAGAGGCAGTGAAGACTTGTAAGTCTCTGTTAGAAACCAAGTGCCTGATCTGCTGAACCTCACCAATGCTTGCTGTCAGGTGTATTGAGTCACTATCGTTGGCATCGCCAGTATCAAAGTTATAATAAGATGCAGACTTGCTCATCCAGATTGTATCTGGCTGCGCTATTGTACCAGCAAAACAAAGTCTATTCTGGTGAAACGTAGTAGCCGATGGAAAACCTCTAACTTGAGAGTAAGATTGTTCAGCCCAGTTTGTAGTGGGCGCGGCAGATGTTACCTTTGGAGAACCCCCACCATCTATAGAAGCGTTAGCAGCACCACCCGCAGTAAATGTATAATGATTGTCATCAATAATACCCAGAATAGTTCTACTGCCGTTAATGTTAGCAGTAGAAATATTGCCTACAGAAGCGCAATCTGAAAGCGTTATTGAATCACCAACTCGCATTCCATGTTTAACGTGGGTTACTTCTACAGTTGTTGAGCCACTAATTGTTTTAAGTGCATTAGCTTTAAGCTGCACAAACAAAGTATCCAACACAGTACCAGTAGCTTGCGAACTACTTTCCACAGAAGTAATAAGTATCTCTGACTCATGGTATAGCAAGGTAATACCAATATGCTTAGAGTTAGGATAACTGCCAGAAAATGTAGACGGATGATAATTTATGTTAGAGCTTAGTGGAGTCTGCGTAATGGTATGCACTATAGTAATAGCATTTAACTTCTGACTATCTGTTTGATAAATTGTAATCTCAAAAGCAGCCGAAGTACTACTTACAGCTTTTGTTGCAGTAAAATCTGCATGAGAGTTAATAGCGTTAGTAATATTAGTCGCTAATTCATCTGCATCTAAAGAAGAAGTAGTACCCGACCTAAAGCCATTAGGGGAAGAAGGATCAGAAGAACCATAAGTTTCAGAAGTAAATACTATATCTACACCGTTTGATTTGGTTAAAGTTATAGTAGTTCCAACACCTAAAGTTCCAGTAAGTTGAGTACCTACAAAAATCATAGAGGTTCCAGTAGTATCAAAGTAAGACACACCAGACTCATCAGTAACACCAGCGGTAACTGTACTGGCTGTACTAGCATTT
>JACLAB010007050.1_pt1 | contig 10539 bp, 5 predicted proteins | sample 8027921 | NCBI WGS metagenome assembly JACLAB01 (sample SAMN15725117, study PRJNA655200) | protist metagenome | isolation source: fluorescence activated cell sorting (FACS) single amplified genomes of... | place: USA: West Boothbay Harbor, Gulf of Maine | collected 2000-07-19
GGAGAGGGACGAGGATGAAGACAGCGATAGCGAAGACGCGGGCATTCGACGACGACGGAGAAAGCGGGCGATGGAGCTGGATGAGGAGGATTACGAATTGCTCGAGGATAACCAAGTCACCGGGTTCAAGCGCAAGGAGAAGAAGAAACGGATTCAGACGGCGGCCGAGCGCGAGGGCGTGAGCTCGGGAGCGAAAGCACCGGGGACGATCGCCGATCTCGAGCGCGGATTGTTCGGGGACGACGATGAGGACGCGGACGCCGGGGGGATAGCGGCGGCGGATGAAGGCGCGGCGGCTGGGGCGGCGGACGAGGCGGCGAAACCGCCGCCGGCGCAGCAAGGTTTAGGGTACAGTGATGACAGTGAAGACGAGATGGACGACTTCATCGTTCGCGACGAGACGGATGGCCCGCGAGAGACGAAGGAGGAACGTCAGCGTAGATACGCGTCCTCCATTCCCGGTTTGCGGCGCGATCAGCTCCAAGACGCGGCGGACATCTTTGGCGACACCGATGAGTTGCATCGTATGTTCGCCGCTCGTAATCGCACTGGCGGCGCCAGAGAAGACGTCGTGGAAGAATTGAGCGAGGACGAAGAGAGTGATGGCGACGAATTGGACACGTTTATCGAAAAGGACGGAGCCACCGAGGAAGACTACAAACAGGCCAAGGCCGCGAGTGATGCGCGAAAAGCGGCCAAGGCGGCGAGAAAGAGTGCAGGGCGAAAGTCATTGGGCGGCGAAACCAAGGATTGGGCATCTCAAACCTTCGAACCGTCCGTCATCAAGGAACAGATGTTGACCGCAAAGGATGACGCGATTCGTGCGCAAGATTTACCAGAGCGTCAGCAACTCAAGCCACGTCCCGCGCACGCGCCGACGGACTGGGACATGGAAGCGATGTGGATTTTCGATCGCATCATGGGTAGAGACTCGATCCAAAACAAGCCGACCGTGGAAGGTTACTCCCTTCTGTACGGGGTGGCAGATTACGAAAATGAAAACGACCGCAACAACCGACAAGAGCAAATTGCAGGCCTGCAGGAAAGTTTGCCGCAAGAAGAGGAAGAGGAAATCACGCGATGCATCGCGTTGTTACTCACTCTTACTTTCGACCACCACTTGGAGATTCCGTACATCGTCTCGCAACGTCGCGACGCTTTGCTGCCTCTGTTGCGAGGGCGCGCCGAGGAAGCGCGTCCGGCGCTGACTGAGGATGGCGACAACTACCAACGACTTCTGAGACGTTTCGATGTCATCGATGCCATCATGGAATGGGACGAACGATACGTGAAACTAGAACTTCGCAAGGCGAGAATCGCGTCGGCGCTTGAACAAGCCGCAAACGAGAAGGGTGAAAGCGAGCAAGGCCACGTCGCACGCCAGTGCATGGAATTGGTGCGAGTCGCGTACTTAGATAAGCACGTCGACGATGCCGAAGCCAAGGCGAACTTATTCTTTGCTTCACTCGACGCAAACTCAAAGCTTCGTCGACCGGGTCGCAAGACGCAATACGACGCGCACGTCAAGCGAGGCATTCGCGACCTCGTCAACATGTCTGGCCCCACCGCGGAAGCTTTCGGCGAAGCCATCAAGAGTGGAATCTCCAGCGAACTCATGGCAAACTTGACGCCAGAAGATGTCGCCAAGGTGTACTTTGACCAAGGGTACGCGAACAGCGATGAAGTGATGCAGGCGTTTGTGAACGTGGCGGCCACGGAGATTGGCGCAGAGCCCGAAGTGCGCAAATGGTTCCGGGATGAGTTTTTGGGCCACGCCACCATATCGACGCAGCCGACGCCGGAAGGTACGGATATCATCGATCCATGGCATTCAATCGCCCCGGTGAAGCGCTTATTGAAGATGCCCGTGTACATTCTCCAAGGTGAGCAATTCGCGCAGATTCTCGATGGCAAGCGGCGAGGGCTACTCAAGGTGGACATTGGCTTCGGCGACGAGCGCTTGACCAACGTGATTGAGCGCATGGAAAAAGCGTACTTGAGTGAAAGCATGAGTGATCTTGCGTCGACTTGGAACGAAGTACGTCGCAGAGTGATTCGGGCCGCGCTCGAAGAGCACCTACTTCCAACGTTTTCGCGCGAGACGGCGAGTCAGCTTGGATTAGATGCAAGAGACGCATTGAATCGCGCATGCGCTGACGGCGCATGGAACTACATTTCTCACGCTCCTTGGCGTCCGGCGAACACGGAAGACCAAGATATCGAAGTGCGCGTCGTCGCCGCCGTCTCTGGTTCGCCCGCCACATTCGTAGCGCTCGATTCAGCTGGCGAGCTTGTCGACTTCATTCAATGTCATACCCTCGGACGCAACATCGGCGGGCCCGGGAATGTCGGTGGTGCGCAAATGATGAATCAACAGGATGAGATTCAAGCGCTCATGGATTTTATCGTCCAACACCGTCCTCACGTGTGTTGCGTCGGCGCAAGCGGTATGGATTCAAAGCGCGTGAAAGAAGCGCTCAACCTTGTCGTCGGTCGCATCATCGAAGAGCAACCGCGCGCGATTCCAGAAGAAGTTTCCGAAATTGCAGTCCACTTTGTGGACGATTCTGTCGCGAAATTGTGCGAAAACGCGAAAGAGACCAAGGCGGAGATGCCCGAGCAGCAGCCATCTGTGTTGCGCGCCGTGGCGTTGGGTAGAGGTCTGCTGAACCCCGCCGCCGTGGTGGCTTCTCTCGTGAGTGGTGGTGAAGTCGCTTCGTTGAGAATGTGTCCGCTACAAGATTCCATGCTGAGCAAAGACGATCGCCTCGCCATCGTCGAACGCCAGCTCGTAAGCCTCGTGAACCAAGTTGGCGTCGACGTCAACATGGCTAGCGCGCATCCATGGTGCAGCGTGCTGCTTCGTTACGTCGGTGGTCTCGGCCCTCGCAAGGCAACCTTAGTGATAAACGCTGTGCGTACGACCGAAGGTGGCGTTGTTGACTCGCGAGAAGATTTGAAATCGGCTTTGGGCGAGGTTGTCTTTAGGAATGCCGCGAGCTTCTTGCGCATCACCGAAGCGGACATGCTTGATTCCACGCGTTGCCACCCCGAGCGTTACGAGCAAGCGATGGCGATCGTAGTGAATGCTTTAGAACTCGAGGCCAACCTTGCGGCGATGGATAAGTACGAACGCGAGCGTATCTTACAAAAAGTGTTCGATCCGAAAACGTGGGAGCAAAAGGTGGCGCCGCTCATCCTCGAAGAGTATGCCGAGTATTTGGAGTCGGAAGGCGCGGGTAAATCTTTGGAGGCACTTCGCGAAATTCGCATAGAGTTCCGTCATCCATTCGAGGAGCTTCGTCCGCCGTGGATGCCACTCACCGCTGAAGACGAATTCGCTTTGCTTACCGGAGAAACCATGCACACGCTGAGCGCGGGTAAACTTATCCAATGTACGGTGAAGAAGATTGAAGGTCCTCGCGATGGCCGAGGCGCGCGCGCCGTCTGTACACTCGACAGTGGTCTCACCGGTTACGTCGAAAAGTACGACGTGAGCGACGATCAAAGCTTCAGCCGCATCGAAGAAAAAGTCGCCCTCGGTCAAGTCATCACGGCGCGCGTCAAGCCGAACGGCGTCGACGTGCACAACTTTTCCGTCCAACTCGCGTGCAGCTCTTCGGCGCTGCATCCCGACGAGACGCTCCAGTGGGAGCAACACTTGCATTACACGGAAGCGAACGGTTACTACAGCATGGTCAAGCAGCCGGGCGAGGTACGATTGAAGAAGCAAAAGTCAAAGAAGGATATGCAAAAGAGAACCTTCGTGCCGCGCAACATCGATCACCCCAACTTCCAAAACGTCAGTTGGGCCGAAGCCGTGGAACGACTCGATGCCGCAGACATCGGAGAAGTCATCATTCGTCCGAGTGGAAGAGGCACGAAAAACATCGATTGCTCTATCAAGGTGTACGACGGCGTTGTCTCGAACATCAACATCAAAGAGACAAAGAAGGACTCTGGCGTTGGCAACCTCGGTCTCGGTACTCCGCTCATCATCGACGACGAGGAGTACGAAGACTTGGATGAAGTCATGGCGAGACATATCGAGCCGATCGTGTCCAACGTCAAGCACATGCTCAAGCACCGCAAGTTTATGCGCGGATCGGCGGAGGACATCGACAATGCCCTGAAACAGCAACTCGCGCGTAACCCGGGTATCCGCCCGTACGCCCTCGGCGTCGTCGAGCAGCGACTGAACAAAGGCATGGTGTTGTTCTGCATCTCATTCATCATGAGTTCCAGCGGTCGTGTGCACCACGAGTACATTAAGGTCATCCCCGCGGGCTTCTACTACCGCAAGATGGAGTTCCCGTCCGTCGATCGCATGCTGGCCTACTTCAAAGTCAACTGCTCCAAGCCGCCACCGGGCGCGCGCGATATGGACAACGGCGGATGGAACTAATCGGCACACACACCTACACACCTACACACCTACACACACACACACACACACACAAAACAAAAACCTACATTAGTAAATACGTTGCAATCACGACGCGTACAAATCTTAGCCTCCGAGACGGCTCTCGACCGCACACTCCCGCGCGACCGGTTTCGTGCCGGCGCGCGACGTCTCGCCGCGCATGACTGATGACCTCGAATGCGTCGATTTCGCGCCCCCGCGCTCGCCCGCGACGCTCGAGCACGACGGTGGACGACTCTTTGACGACGATTCGCAAGACTTTGCAAACTTTGGCGGCGGCGACGACGCCGACGACGACGCCGACGACGTGTTCGATACCGTGTTCTCCGCGCAAACCCGCGTGCGCGCGCGCGCACTGGAGCGCATTGAGTTACTTGCGTGCAAGTTCGCGCAGGACGCCCTGCGCGCGGGCGATGGTGGGGGTGGGGGGATGCCCGTCGTGCACGGCGATCGCCTCTCGAGATCGAATCGGCGCTACGAGAATGGGGAGGCGATCGATGAGGATGACCCGAGCGATGGCGACGAGAACGACGACGTCGTGGGCAAAAGAAACGATGAATCGCGAACGTCTTGCGTTGTCGCGAGGTTTACGGGCGATGGAAGCGCGTACGAGCGGTTCTGGGATGTTTTGAGCGTGCTCGCCAACGCGTTGCGACGGACCGATTGCGAGAGCGGCATGTCGCTGCGCGAGCTTTATTACGTGATGAACAGTCGCGGTCGACGCAGTCGTTCGACGCAAACGCGCGTGACGGAGCATCAAATCGCGGCGACGATTCGGCAAATATCGCAAGCTCTGGGTGCGCCCAGAATTGCCCTCGGAATCGTGGCGGCTTCGAAGGGGCAGGTGGCCGGTCGATGCCACATCGAAACCGCCTCGGGCGCTCGATTCGATTGTACCGCGTGCGGAAACGATGGGTGGGCGATTACGGGTGATTTATTCGAGCTCGACGCGACGAAGATTCACAGCGACGCAGCGTACGTGATCGTCGTGGAGAAGGACGCCGTGTTTAATCGTTTGTGCGCCGAACGCGTCTTTGAAAAGTTGCCGTGCGTGCTCGTCACGGCGAAAGGATTTCCAGATTTGGCGACGAGGAAGTTTCTTCACCTGTTGCGATACGCGCTCGAGAGCAACGACTGCGGGAACGATGCGCAGTTTTTCGGGCTCGTCGATTGGAATCCATCGGGATGCTGGATTCTGTCTACGTACGCCGTCGGAAACGCGTCGAGCGCAATGGACGTGTCCGAGTACGTCACGCCGCTGAAGTGGATCGGTTTACGTTCGCAAGATTTACATTTGATCCCCGAGTGCGCGTTCCAGGCGTTGTCGAGCCGAGACGAGGCGATGATTAACAACGCGCTGAACGAAACCGCGGCGACGCATCCGCTGAGACCTTTCGCGAGCGAGTTGGAAGTGATGCAGGCGCGAGGTCAGAAGGCTGAAATCGAAGCGTTATACGCGAACGATGACGTCTCTTTCTTACTCACCGACTTCGTGTCGTCCAAGATTGCGACGTTCGAGGAGGAGTGACGGCGCGTCTTCATCGGATAACTTTTCCAATCATATAGTATTACCACTCGTTCGTTTTCATTCGTGCTTAAAATCATATCAACTGTTTTACTGTACGCGCATCACATCGCATCGCATCATTCATCCGCCGCGCGCTCGTCGGCGTCCAAGTTATCGAGCGAAAAGGCTTGCTCGGCCTCGTACGTTTGGTACGCTTTTCGCGCCATTTCTTCGAGCTCTCCGCCGCACAACTCTGAAATCTCGCGCCAGAGGGGCTTAGGAAGCTGAATCACTTGTTTCAGCGACAACTCCTTGGCCGCGGCGACTGGAAACCACACCCCACGCTCGCACTCGCTCTCTAACTGACCGGGCGCCCAGCCGCAATACCGCGCGAAAAATTTAAATTCGTCGGCGTGACACGTCGACCCGTCTTGCTGCACCAATTCACACGCGCTGTCGTACCCGCCGAGATACACGCCGGGTAAGACCTCGACGCTCCCATTCACGTCTTCTCTGCCGTGCAAAAAACTCACGGTGCCATCGCCGACGTCACCGCCAAAATACAACGCGTTCTTCGCGAACGGCCCGTTTGCCTCCCCGCTCACGTACCCCATGTCGTACTGCGTCGGCCGGTTCAAAATAACCCCCATCGATCCGTTCTCGTGATGTTCGAGCACCAAGATGACCGCCTGATGAAAATACTGCTGCGACATCCTAAACTCGCGATCGGCCGCGACGAGCAAGCACCCCTTCTCCGGCGCGCCGATGACGTGCGCCCACGGCGCCGCCGCCGCCAGCCTCGGATTTTGCGTCTCCAGCACCTTCAAATTTTCCTCCGACACCGCCGCCGCGCGCGCCCGCTCCTCCTCCGGCGTCACCGCGCGCTCGCGCGCCAACAACTGCGCCCGAAATTCTCGCCAATCGCTCTCCAGCGCCGGCGCCACGTCCTGCGTCTCGCGCGTCGCGCGTCCTCGTCAGTCCCGAAGGTCGCCTCGAATCCTCCCCCGTCGTCGCGATTCGCGTCGCGCGTCGTCGTCGCGTCGCCACGCACGTCGCTCTCCGGCGCGCCCTCGCCCGCGCGTCGCCGCGTCGTCGCGCGTCGTCGCCGCGCGCCGCGCGTCGTCGCCGTCGCGCGTCCCGTCGTCATCGCGCGTCCGCGCGTCGCCGTCGCGCGTCCCGTCGTCGCCATCGCGTCGCGCCGCGTCGTCGCGCGGACGGTTTCACCGACGTCGCCTCGGCGTCGCGCGCGCGCGCGTCCGTCCGACGCCCCGCGCGTCGCGTCGAGCGATGGCGCGTCGCCGCGGATAAACGGACGTCGACGCGGCGGTGTCTTTTATCGACGTCACAACCCTAACGATAACCCCACTATTGCGGTGTCTCGGGAACCCAACACATCGTAAAACTCGCGATGGTTTCGCGATTTCGACGACGATCGCATCGCGCGCGCATGGGCTTCGAAGACGCCGCTCTACGCGTCGGTCGACGATAAAAAAAGACGCGAACACCCGGGAGCGGCGCGCCGCCTCGAGTTCGTTAGCGACGGCGTTCGTCGCCGCGTCACGCGCGACGCGTCGCCGCGCGTCGCCGACGGACGCCCGCCGCGCGCGCGCGGCGACGACGACGCGCGTCCCGCTCGCGCGGCGTCGTCGTCCGAGCGCGACGACGCGCGCGACGACGACGACGACGACGAAATGCGCGACGACGCGGTCGATCGCGCGACGACGAAATCGCCGGTGCGCTTCGGCATGCGGCCGCACCCGACGCTGGACGCGAGCGTGCCCGAGGATCTGAAGAATTACGGCGCGCGCGGGCGCGCGCGGGCGTCGCGGCGGGCGTACGGGTGTCCGTGCTGCGCGCGCGGGGCGACGGGGACGCTCGAGCGGGACGACGCGCGCGGGGCGACGACGTGCGCGCGAAACGCGGCGGACGGCGCGCGGCGAGGGTTCGCGGCGGCGTACGCGACGCGGGCGGGGATAAGCCTGGCGGCGCACGTCGTGCGGACGCTCAGGCGGGGGGAGGCGAGGAAGTGCTTCGATTTGGAGCACCTGGTGGGGGAGTCGTCGCTGAGGTACAGGGAAGACGCGGCGAGGTTCGGATTGTTCGCGGGCGGGTTCGCGGGGACGTACTCGGCGACGCGGTGTTGGCTGTGTTACGTCACGGCGCCGAGCGGGGATCGGGAGGGCGCGGAGGAGGGCGCGGAGGAGGGCGCGGAGGAGGGCGCGGAGACGGTCGTCGAGCGGTCGGCGAGGACGCCGTTCACGCCCGAGTCCGCGGCGTCCATCGCGGGCGGCGTCGCGGGGCTGTCCGTGTTCTTCCTCAAACCGAAGTATCGTCGCGCGTTTTCGCTGTATCTTCTCGCCAAGCTCGCGCAGGCGAGCTGGGCGAGCGCGCAGAAGGACCATCCTTGGATGAAGGAGCGAGGTCCGGCGGCGTGGAGGCACACGAATTTCGCGCTCTTCACGCTTTCGTCCGCGCAAATCATGTACGCGTACGTCATGCGACCCGATACCCTCGATCCAGGGTTCTGGAACTTCATCGTCAACGCCGGACCGATCGACAAGCAGACGCTCGGCGCCGTGCGCGAGAGCGTGCGAAGCGGCGCGAGCGCCGCCGTCGTGGGGTGCGAGCACACGCACGGAAGCACGGGCGCGCTGTGGTGCTCGTCCCACGTCGCCGCATCATCGATTTCCACTTTCAAAAAGTGTTTCCCATTTTACTTTTCGATTCATTACGTGCCGTACGTGGTTCTTAATTTAAGCAAAGCGTTGCAGAAGCCGCTGTCGACGCTGTTTCGCGCGACCAAGGCGACTGTGCGCTCGTCCACGATGATTTCCACGTACGTCGGTTTATATATGAGCACGGTGTGTTTGCATCGAAACTCCGGTCTCCACGATCACCGCGCGCTGTACTATCTCGCCGGCGTCGTCGCCAGCGGCGCGTTGTTGGTCGAAGACGAAGGCAGGCGCACCGACTTGACTCTTTGGATCGTACCGCGCGCCGTTGATTCCCTCGTATTGGTCTTGGTGCACAAAGGCATGCTTCCGCACGTCGCGAATTTCGAAAGTTATTTATTCGCTCTCGTGATGAGCGGCGTGATGAACCTTTACGAGAGAGAACCGGACGTGTTGGAGCGCAATTTAACGCGCTTCATCGCTCGCTTCGTCGAACCGCCGAGTCTCGGGCGCTCGTCGAGCATCTCCCGCGACGCCAGCGTCTCGCTCATGTGAAAGTACATATTCGTGTTGTCCATACTCACATATTCGTGTTGTCCATCGTCTCATGTCTCGGCTCCGTCCCGCTCGCGACGGCTCGCGCGGGCTTCACACGCCGCCGCGCCCGAACGGCGCGCGCGATGTCCACCATCGTCATCGACGACAAGTACGCGTTGAGTGACTCCGACTCCGTCGACGCCGACGCCCCGCGATGCGCGAACTGCGGCGTCGCGAGCGACCGACTCAAAAAGTGCGCCAAGTGCCGGCGCGCGCACTTTTGCAACGCCGCGTGCCAGCGCGCGGCGTGGGACGCGCACGCGCGCGAGTGCGTCGCGGATGCGAGCGCGAAACCCGCGTACAAACCGCCCGAACCGCCTCGAATGCCGACGAAGGCGGAAAAGGAAGAGGCGAAGGAGAGCGAGGCGCGGCGAATACGCGAGACGACGTTGCCGCGAGCGCGCGCGGCGTTGCGAAGAGATGGCGTCGCGGCGACGGCGGATTTAGACGAGTTGATCGAGGGATTAGAAGACGCGATCGTGTTCGCGATCGGGGAGGAGGATCAGGGGTTGACTCGCGAGGTGCGATTGGTGCTGGCGAGGGCGTATTTAGAGGCGAAGCGCGCGGATGAATGTTTGCACTATTTAGCGCCGGCGCTGGAGGAGGCGCGAAGGGAGGGCGGGGCGGCGAGCGCGGACGCGCACACGCTCGCGGCGAAAGCGCATTGCGCGAAGGGCGAGAAGGAACAGTGTCGCAAGGAATTGACGGCGGCGTTGGATTGCGCGAGCGAATCGACGAGCGACGAAGCGCAGTGCGATACGTTGCTCGACGCTGGGATTATTTTACACGATCTCGGTGACTGGGAGCGATGTGCGCCGTTGCTTAGCACCGCGGGCGAGGCGGCGGAAAAACTTGGTCGCTTGCGCGAGGCGGCGCGCGCGTATAATCGCGCGGGTTCGGCGCTTTTGCGTTCGGGTCGGCCGGATTACGCCGAGCGATGCTGGACGCGAGAGTTGCGAGTGCTAGAAGCGGACGATTCCACCGATCCAGGGACGTTGGCGCAGGCTTTCGCGAACTGCGCGAGCGCATTTTTGCTCACTCGCGGCGAAGACGATGACGGGTTCAACTTACACAAAAATTCCGCGCTCACGAAGGCACGCGAGTCCGGAAATGACGCTGAGGCTCGCGTTTACTTGCAGTTGGGCAACGCGTACAAACTCGCCGGAGACGCGATAGATGATAGTTTAGCGCGCGCGAAAGATTGTTTCGAGAAAGCAAAGTCGTTATCGACGAACGATGCTGGCGAGATCGCTTCGCGGGCTTTAGAAATGCTTAGTCTGTAATCATGATTGCAAAGCTGAGCGTTTTGTGTGAAACGCGCTTTCGCGAAGCGCCCT
>JACLAB010000334.1_pt1 | contig 10535 bp, 9 predicted proteins | sample 8027921 | NCBI WGS metagenome assembly JACLAB01 (sample SAMN15725117, study PRJNA655200) | protist metagenome | isolation source: fluorescence activated cell sorting (FACS) single amplified genomes of... | place: USA: West Boothbay Harbor, Gulf of Maine | collected 2000-07-19
ATGACGCCTTACCTTCTGAAGCGACGAGTTTGCGTCAGAGTTTCAACGCTTTCTCGGAACGGCAAATCTCTTCGGATCCAAACATGGCGGCGCCATTGTACCCGCCGGGCGAGTTGTTGTACCTCCGAAAAGTCAAATACTATCCAACCGACGACGCGTCGCCGTCCTCGTCCTCATCTTCGCATTCGGGCAACCGACGAAGGGCGACCAAAACTATCCGACATTTTAACTACGAGATTTGGAAAATAGAAGCGAAAGACCTCATGGACCGCGGCTTTTTAGTCGGACCTTCTTTTTTCATAGATCATTTCCCGGACACCGTGGCTGCCGTATTGAGCGGTTTAGCCGCTTCGTTCGGCGAAGAAGTCGGCGCCGCGCGAGAAGAGAACGAAGACCACCAAGAGCAAAGAACGAAACTCGTCGCGAGAATGGGTTTGCCGAAATCTGTCAGCAAAGAGCACGTCGCCAGCGATTTAGATCACCTCGTCGACGACGACGACGACGACGGTAACGATTAAATTATATCACCATTAGTCTTTTTGAAAATAGTAAAGCAAGCACGTACCACTTTAGTAGTTTAGTGCTGACCTTTTTTTTGAGAGAGGAAGCAAAAAGTCAAAAACGACGTGTCACACTCTCTCTTCTTCTACAAAAAAATAAATAATTCCCGACAACAACACGCTCATCTTTTCGTTGCGCCCCGCGCTGTTCGTGTTCGTCTTCGCCCGCAACACACTAAAAAACGATCGCAGCCCGCGCGCGCTCACTGTTTTCGCGTCGATACCCCGCAATCGATCGTCACTCTCGTTCGTCTGTTGCATAAAAATAACAGAGAAAGAAAAACGAAGAAGACCCCTCTCTCACTCAACACATATAAAAACCAATGAGCGCTTTAAGAGTGCTCCTGAGAAACGCGAACGGCATCAAAAACGCCGAACTTTGCGCGTTCGCTCGAACTTCCGGAGTCTTGTCCACGTCTAGTAACAGCATCAACACCAACAACGAGAAAAAATACTATCACAAAAACGTCGTCGACCATTACGAAAAACCGAGAAACGTCGGTGCTTTCGATAAGAAGGATGCGAACGTGGGGACGGGTTTAGTGGGCGCGCCGGCGTGCGGCGACGTGATGAAACTCCAAATTCGAGTAGACGACGACGGTAACATCACAGATTCGTGCTTCAAGACGTTCGGGTGTGGGAGCGCGATCGCGTCTTCCTCGGTCGCCACGGAGTGGGTGAAAGGACAACACATCGACGAAGCGACGCAGATTAAAAACAGCGAAATCGCGAATCACTTGAACTTGCCTCCGGTGAAGTTGCACTGTTCCATGTTGGCCGAAGACGCGATTAAAGCCGCGGTGAAGGACGTGAAGGAGAAGCAAGCGAAAGCGAAAGAAGCTGCCGCGGCTGCGGCTGCTGGGAAGTAAAAGGTTCCGACGGAATTATCATCATCATCATCATCATCATCATCATCGTTGTAAATATACACACACACAAATAGACTCAAATTCACCACTTTTTTCAACAACTAATCACGTTTTCCACTCCGACACGAGAAAAGCGCATCACCACGCGGTAGAAACGAAAAACATGGCCGCCACGACTAACCGCACGTATCTCGGCATCAACAGTTCTTCGCGTCTGCGCGCGCGCTCCTACCAGTTCGCGTCCTCGTCTTCATCAATTTTAACTACAACGAGTAGGAGAAGAAAATCTTCTTCTTCTTCTTCTTCTCGTCGCTCGACGACAGTTGTTGTTTCTTCTTCTTCAACCGCGGAAAGAGAAGGCGACGAAACGGAACGAAGACCAATCCTGGTCGTGTCGGATTTAGACGGAACGATGGTTGGCGACGACCGATCGACTTCAGCGTTTCGGACGTTTTGGGAAGGAGAGATTCGCGACGGAAGGAGCAAACTCGTGTACAGCACCGGTCGTTCGTTGGAGTCGTTTCGAGTTTTGTTGAGCGAGAAGCGAGAGGTGATGGTTGAACCAGAGATGCTGATATGCGCTGTCGGCACTAAAGTGTACTCGAAAACTGAGGAAGAAAAATGGGTCGAAGACGAAGAGTGGACGAGAACGCTAGACGTGGGGTGGGATGAGTCTATCGTCCGAGCCGGGTGCGCGAAAGCCATCGAATTATGCGGGGAAGAGTCGGCACATTTTCGACCGGAGGAGGAACAGAACGCGCATAAAATAACGTGCGGGTTGAAGGATGAAAAGTTAGGCGACTTTGTGGAAACGTTGGAGAAATATTTGAAAGAAAAGAAAGTGACGGCGAAAATAATTAGCTCCGGTACGGGTGGATGGAAGTACGTAGATTGCGTCTCGAATCAAGCAGGGAAGCTGGAAAGCTTAGAGTTTGTGAGAAAGAAGTTAGGCTTCGAGGTGGAGCGAACGGTAGCATGCGGAGATAGCGGGAACGACGAGTTGATGCTCTCGGGGAAGAATTTAGCGATAGTCGTAGGTAACGCGCAGGATGATTTAGTGAGGTGGGCAGAAAAAGCGCTTTTAGAAGGAGAAGAAGTAGAAAAAGGAGGAGAAGGAAGTTTAAAGAAGCGAGTGATTGTGACAAAGGCATTCGAGGCGAGAGGGATTATAGAAGGCATACGCACGCATTTTTTTTAAGATCGATTTTTAATCTAGTACTACTAGTCGTCTAATCGCGGAAATCTCACGCGGAACCATTTCGACCGTCGATCGTAACGCGTCCATGTTCGCGCTGCAAGGAACAACCGTCACTTTAAACGCTTTTTCACCGCTCGCTCTACTTATAAAATACACCGCATTCTGGCCAAAATTCCGGCCTATTTGGAGCACGCGCTGTTCAACGCTAATCCGACTCTCAGTCTTGTACCCAATAAAAGGCACAAAGTACCCGCACTCGACCCAGTTCATGTTGTCAAAATCGGTGACATCTGAGTCGTATTCTGAAGTCAGCGAGCGACCGAGCTGAACGTGCGGGAATGCATCGACGAGCTCGTGTTCGAGCGCTTTCTTTGCGATTGCGTTTGCTCCAACACCCATGGTCATCGAGTGGGGATTATCGGCCGTGATTATCCAGCCTTCTACGGGTAAATCTACTACCTGTGTACTCTCACGTTCTATTTCTTCATCATCATCATTACCCTCCTCGTCTTTACCTCTGCTTCTTGTCATAATCACCACTGTTTCTTGGCTTTTATAATCCAACGAGAAGGCGATGAGCGCGTTGGCGTATGCTTCCGCCAAATCATAAATACTCGATATGCCTCGTTCTTTCGGTATAATCATCTTTTCCGACATGAGACGCGCGTATTTCGCTTCGTTGTACGCCAAAGCTCTCTCTCTTCCTAATTTTGCTACTTCTTCTAATCTATTTTCGTCGATATTCGTGATGAAATCCGCGAGCGCTTCGACGGATTCCTTCTCGTAGTCGAACGAAAAGACGCCTTGACTTTCTATGAGAAGTTCACTGGATCCTACTTTGCCTCCAGAACACACCAAGCTTGGCGCTCCAAACGCCGCCGCCTCGATAACAGTCATGCCGTACGCGTCTTTGCGACACGGGTGCACGTTCAATTTCGTTCTCGAATAAATCTCACCGAGCTGTGCCGCGTTCAAGAAGGACTCAATGCACAACTCAGAGGCATTCGGTATATGCTTCGTTGCTTCTCGAAACCGTTTTTTTAACCCTTCGGCAAACTCTGACGTCGCAGGAGCGACGAGTATTGGTTTCAACTCATCGCCAAAAGCATCGCGCTTGGCGAGCTCCTCGACGAGCTCGATAAACCGTTCCGGCTCTTTCTCTTTACTCACGCGAACGACGCACAGCAAAGCGTTTCGTGTCTTCTTCAGCGATGGTTGCTCTCGAGCGAGAGCGCTCGTTGCGTCTCTCAAAACGTCCTCGCGCAAAGGTGGGTGAAGCACCACTGCGACGACAGCCTCTCTGCCGTCGACGCCGCCAACGAAAGCTTCTCTCAAAAATTTGGCGTCGTTTATGCACAAACAAATAACGTGCGTCGACGCGGCAACCATGCGTTGCTCTAATTCGTAGTGAGCCTCGTCGTGTAACGTAAACACGCGGTAATTCAGATACGTCAAAGGAGGAGAAGGAGGAAATCCGTCTTCTTTTGCTTCCTCGTATTTTTTCTTAACTCGCGCGTACACTTGGTGTGACGACCAATCGACTCCCAAGACTACATCGCATCGAAACTTCACGATGTCCACCAACTGCTTCTCGGATAAGTTCATCGCGAACTCCTCGTGCGCGCAGGTTTTATCTAACCGTCCCCACTTTGATTTCGGCACCGGAACAGAGAGAAGAACACCACCGTCTTCGTTCTCTTCTTCTTCACCGTTATTTTTATCGCGCTCTCCACTCATTTCTTCTTCTTTTTTCGGTCTCGCGCACACCACCATCACCTCCGCGCCGTCAAACCTCAATCCTCTCACCGTACTCGAGGCTAACACGCCGTTCCCAGAGAACGTCTCGAACGTGTATTCGTACGAGATGAACAGAACCCTCCCTTTTCGTCGTTGTCTTTTCTCATTTTTTATTGTCCTCGCCGCTTCCATTCTTGTTATTTGTTCTTTTTTTCTGCGGCAGAAGAGAAAGTGGAGTGGAGAGAAGTGGAACGTGTGAGTCAGCAAATTAAGCGCGGAGAGAGATCAAAAAATTTCTCGGCCACACGGACTTGTTTGTCGTTCGTCGTTCAAGAGAGAGACGTTCCTCGCCACTTGATTTCACTCATTTTTGCAACGAGTTGGTGATAAAAAAAGGAAAAAAATATTCTTGAGGCACACAATCTCTCGTTACTTTTCTAGCTCTCCTCTCTCGTTATTACGCAAAAGAGAATAGTTAAAATATGTCTGCCTTTGCCACGCACGCGAAAACGAGCGCGTTCGCCGCGGGTGCGAGAGTCCTCTCCTCCCAGAAGAAGACGAACAATAACAACAACAGCAACAGCAACAACAGGTGCGAGAGAGACCTTTTCCCGTTGTTTTTGTGGAAATATTGTCGGTTGAGAAATTTGTTTTTTTATTTCGTGTGGAAAGATCGTGCGTCCATATCCAATAATCATTTCGTTTTTGGATTTTGCGCTTCTCTCTCTCTCTTTCCTCCCTCGTGGTGTGACTGTTGTATCGCACACACGTATCGCATCATCGCGCTCGCGAGGATGACGATGATACTGATGATGCGTGCGTGCTCTTCGCGTTACGCCTCCTCTTTCTTGCGTTCTTCGCGAAGTCACACAGCGCGAGAGCGATTTCGAGTTTTTCTCTTCTCTCTTTTTTTTCTTGGTTAAAACGCGAGCGCTGACACAAAAAACTCTCTCCATCCTTCTCCATTAAAAAAAAAAATTGGATATTTTTGTTATCTAAAACACAACCGATGAAATATTGATGGGCAAAACACACAAACAGAAGAATCCAACGAGTCATTCGCTCCGAGGCGGTCGCGCAAAAGGAGACCAGCGTGTCGGCGATGTCAAACACGAAGTCTGTCGCGGCCATCATCTTGGGTGGTGGCGCCGGTTCGCGCTTGTACCCGTTGACGAAGACTCGATCGAAGCCAGCCGTGCCGATTGGCGGGGCGTATCGACTCATCGATGTGCCCATGTCCAACTGCATCAACTCTGGCATCAACAAAGTGTACATTTTGACGCAATTTAACAGCGCGAGTTTGAACAGACACTTGGCGAAGACGTACAACTTTGGTAACGGGATCGTCAACGGCGGGTCTGGGTTTGTGGAAGTTTTGGCGGCTACGCAAACGCCGACGTCTACGGATTGGTTTCAAGGCACCGCGGACGCCGTCAGACAGTACTCGTGGTTGTACACGGACGCGAAGAACAAAGACGTCGAGGATATTGTCATCTTGTCTGGTGACCACCTGTACCGCATGAACTACATGGACTTTGTTAATCACCACAGAAAAACGAACGCGGACATCACCATCGCGGTGTTGCCGTTGGACGACAAGAGAGCGTCGGACTTTGGTTTGATGAAGTGCGACGAAAACTTGAGAATCTTTGAATTCTCCGAAAAGCCGAAAGGGGACGCGTTGAAAGCCATGCAAGTCGACACGACTTTGCTCGGTCTCTCTGCTGCCGAAGCGAAACAAAAGCCGTACATCGCCTCCATGGGTATCTATGTCTTCAAGAAGTCTTCGTTGGACGAATTCTTGAACAAAAAGTACGTGGAGAACAACGATTTTGGCGGGGAAATCATCCCGTTTGCCGCCAGAGACGGCTACAACGTCCAAGCCTACCTCTTCAACGATTACTGGGAGGACATTGGAACCATCAAGTCCTTCTTCGAAGCGAACTTGAACTTGGCTGCGGATGAGCCGGACTTTGAATTCTACGACGCGGATTCTCCAATCTACACTTCGCCGCGATATTTGCCGCCGGCCAAGATTCAAAACTGCGAGGTTAAGAACGCCATCATCTCCCACGGTTGCTCTTTGTCCGATTGCAAGGTGAACGATGCCATCATTGGTATCCGATCCAACGTCGGTAAGGGTGCGGTCATCGACCACGCCATGGTCATCGGTGCTGACCTCTACGAGTCGGACGAGCAACGCGCCGCGTTGTTGGCCGCCGGGGAAATCCCGATCGGTATCGGAGAAGGTACCGTAATCAAGAACGCCATCATCGACAAGAACGCGAGAGTCGGTAAGAACTGCACGATCACCAACGCCAGCAACATTGACTTCGATGACGACGAAACAAAGCACCCGAACTACTTCATCCGAGACGGAGTCGTTATTGTCATGCAAGGCGCGACCATTCCGGACGGCACCACCATCTAAATAATAAAAAACAATAGAGGAGAGAAAAAGAGAGAGAGAGAGACAATGAGAGGGAATAGTGAATCGAGTGATGTAAATACATAACGCGCTTTTAATACAGCATATATACTGAGAGCATTAAATACATTGTGAGTGTTGCAGAAATCTTCACTTTTTTTGTCGCCCTTCTTCTCCCCATACATGTACACCATACCCAGGACCGGTTGTCGTTTAGGAGGAGCACCAACATCAACATCAGCAACAGCACGTCGTTTTCGTCAGAGCAGCAGCAGCAGCAGCGTGAAGACTCGTCGCTTCGTTCCCTCGTCGTCTTCGTCGTCGAGGTCTCTCTTCTTCCCAAAGTTGAACGCGTTCTCCTCCTCCTCTTCTCTTCGCTTGAGCATCGGCAGAACGAGCGCGACTGCTACCGGCGAGAACAACAGAGCTCGAGAACGACGGCAAAAGGAAGAAGTAGAACGACGACAACTATCTCTTCGGAAGAAGAACTTCTCGCGCTCGAGATCGAGGAGAACGGCGGCGATACGAACGAACAGTTTGTTACGTTTTGGGGGTGGTGGTTTCCAACAACAAACGCTCTTCGCTCCAGAAGCTTTGTTCGTAATCGCAGCGCTGAGCGCCATCGTAATCGCAACCACAGCGATGATAAAACGCGTATTTAAAACGAACGGCGAAATGAGCGACAAAAGAAAGAAAGTCGTGGTGATCGGCGGCGGGTTTGCCGGGATGCAAGCCGTATTTGATTTAGCCAAAACGTGCGATGTAACTTTGGTGGATACGAAGGCGTATTTCGAGTACACGCCTGGCGCACTCTCCGCGATGCTTGGAGGTGGGCCAATGCGGAGGTATAAAGGGAGTGGACATTCAGGAGAGAGGATTGGAAAGTTACACAGATCGTACGAGAAGATGTGCGCGCGAGTAGGAGCGAGCTTTGCGCATGTTGCGGACGACGGCGTTAAGTGCGTGTGCGAGGAGTACGTTTCCGTGCGAATGGCGGGCAGAGAAGAAGATGAGGAGAATAAAAAGCTAGCGTACGATTATTTGATCATAGCGACGGGAAGTAACTACGGTGGTGGCGCTCCGGGTATTAAGCCGATGGGTGGGACGCCAGGAGAAGGTGCAAAGACTGGTTACGCCAGACAAAAGACGTTTCAACGAGATGCGGAACGCATAGCTACGCCTTCTTCTCGCAAGAATATCAACAACAATAACAACAATAGCATTGGTAACGATGATGAAAGGGAAAAGACGACTTTAATCGTTGGTGGTGGAGTAGTCGGCGTAGAATTAGCGGCGGATATAGCGTGCGTTCGTGCAAAAGGAAAGCGAACGACAACGAGTGTTGTTTTAGCGCACGATAAAAATAGACTTTTGGACACGTTGCCGAAATCCGCCTCGGAGTACGTGGAAAAGTGGTTCGAGAGGAAGAATGTTCGCGTCGAGCTCGGCCAAAGATTCGAGAGAATAAACGGTGACGAATCTTCTCCAACTTCTTCTTACGTTGGTTCAAAAAACAAAACGGTCAAGATTGAAGCGAACGAAACGGTTTTTGCCGTCGGCTCGAAACCCTCCACCAATTTTCTTTCGTTTGAAAATCCAAGCGCTTTACTTTCCGTCGCCGAGGCTAAGAAGAATAACGAACGAATTCTGGAAATACCGCTCAGTAAGCTCGGATACATCGAACGAGATCCGAAAACTTTGCAAGTTATTGGATTTGAAAATATATATGCGGTTGGTGACTGCGCGATGAAACCGCCGGGACAGTTCTTAGCCTCTTTTGCGCATTGGGAAGCCGAATACGTTGCCACGAGAATAAAGAGGGGAAGAAAACACGCGCAGAAAAAGCAACAAGAATACTCTCTCCCACCTCGATTTATGGCAATATCTCTCGGTCCATGGAACGGTCTTTTCCTCTGGGGAAACCTCGTTCTTTGCAAAGGCGTGCTCGCGGCGATCGTAAAGTTCCTCGTCGAGCTGTGGTTCTCCAACTTTTTCCCGGCGCCGTACGCTCTGTTGCGACGGTTGCCGAAATTTGAGTTTTCTTCGTCGAACGAAGACGAAGGAGGAGAAAAGATTCAGTCTTCGTTCGGGAAGAGTTCGCTCGGCGCGTCCTCATCGTAAATCTTTTGATTATTTTTGTAATAGTTAAGTAGTAGTAGTAGTAATAATAGTAGCAACACCATTAGGAGAGTTCAGCGCAGTTCAGCGAAGCGAGACCACCGACCGCTCTCACAGGTTGGTTCTTCCATGAATAAAGCAAAATCTAATCGAGACAGTCGCATTTCCCGCTCCTCTCTCGGACAAAATCCATCGCATCTCGCGACTAATCGCGAACACTCCGGTTCCGAATGCTCCAGTTCTTCGCCTTTCTTCTCGTCCATGTCGTTCTTTTCTTCCTCTTTTACCACTTCTTCTTCTCTTTTCCCTTCAGTGGCTACGATACCTAATTTTTCAAACTTCCCCGCGACAGTTTTCAAAGAAGAAGACGACGCAGACGATGGCTCTCGACGACAACGATTATTGGAGAAGCCCGTTTTCTCTTCCTTCTCTTTCCGAGAAGAAGAAAGAAGCGCGGCATCGTTGTTTCCACCACTCTCTGTCTTCGTCGTCGTTTCTGCGTTGTTCGAACGACGAATCGTCGCGTCTTTCGCCTGCGCTTGTCCCATGGAGAGTGTGTTTCTGTCGTTGCCGTCGGTCGGTTTTAGTTCTCTCTCTCTCTCTCTCTTTTACGCGCGCGTGCGGCGTTTTTCGTGTCAAATATCAAGAAATTCGAGTTTACTTTGAAAGAAAGCGAAGGAGAGGGGGACGAGATTCAATCTTCGTTCGGGAAGAGTTCGCTCGCGTGATTTTGACTGTCTTTCTTCGATTGAGTGAGCGTTAAAGTGTAACCGAAAATTTTGTATTATTATTCAAAGTGATGTGAAAAATCGCATGAAACGTGTGTCTTGCAATAATAATATTGATATTTTGATTGAGCGAGACCAATACGGTGTCATTTTTTTACGCTTCGGGAGGTATAAGTTTGTCTAACTCTGTTTCACATATAGACCGTTGTAACTAGATCGATGGCGTCGATTGAAACGACGAGTAACGATATGGAGGTGAGTGCGCACCTCGAAGAACGAAATGCGCCGGTGTGTGTGCACAGAGGAGCGCATGCGACCAAAGAAAGTTTAGGACTTTGGAGCGGTTGCGCCGGGATCCTCTCGTCAACACAGGATATTAAAAATGAATGATGGGTGTAAAAATGATATTAAAAGCGTGTTTGTTTGTATCCATCTCTGTCTTCTTTTTCTCTTATTGCTTTCGCCTCTGTTTCTTCTTTCCACTTTCGTCTTCTTTCTTCTCTCCACTTTCTTCTTGCACATCTCCGAAACGATTGAGACGGGAATACTGTTCGATTTTCACTAACTGATCGAAAGTGAACGCATCTTGACCCAACCTCCCGACACGTGACGCTGTGAGTCTCACCTCTTTGTCGGACTTTGTCAGTGTATGTGCCCACACTCTTGGCTCGCTCGCTCGAGCTCGAGTCACCGTTGCATCTTCAACGAGATCTTGAAACTTCTCCGAATCAGTGACGAAGTTCTCCTCGTCTCTTTGACTCTCTGCATCTTCATCCGTTACCATCGTTTTTTCATCATCAACATTATCAATTGATGATGAGCGCGGGCGTTTCCGCGTCACTTTCGCGTCGGAGAGAACGGAGGATCGCCGCTCACTCTTCGGGGATCGCTGCTGCT
>JACLAB010006008.1_pt1 | contig 10535 bp, 10 predicted proteins | sample 8027921 | NCBI WGS metagenome assembly JACLAB01 (sample SAMN15725117, study PRJNA655200) | protist metagenome | isolation source: fluorescence activated cell sorting (FACS) single amplified genomes of... | place: USA: West Boothbay Harbor, Gulf of Maine | collected 2000-07-19
CGCCGAGAGCGAAATTCCACTTCACCCCGTCCCCGGTGCAAATTTTAGGCGTCGAGAAAAGACGCGAGTTTTACCAATTCATAACCACGTTAATGGCCATCGTTGGTGGCGTGTATAGCGTCGTAGGGATCATCGACGGGTTGATGCACAACACGAGTTTGATGTTCAAGAGGAAAATGCAGCTAGGGAAGGCCATGTGAGTCGTAGTGATGATGATGGTGATGACGACTCCGCGACACCCAATACTAGAAAGAGCAGAAACAAACCAATTGTTTCGTCATTATTATTATTACTACTACTAGGTATTCAAACTCGTCCTCTTTCGCGTCTTCGTCCTCACCACACATTCATCATCTCCTGCCTGGTGTTATTTTATGGCATTCGTGTTCTTGCCACCGGTTGTCTTTGCTTTTTCTGCGCTCGGCTACGCGACGTATCGTTACGCCAAGAAGGAAGAAACGTCGTCGCCGTCTTTGTTCATCATCGACGAGAAAAAGTGCAAGAACATAGCCAGAGAAGCGCTGTTCGCGTGTAAGTCATCGCCGTCGTTGCACGCAGCAAAAGCAGGAGCAGCAGGAGCACAAGTAACAGGCGGTGATGATGATGTCGCGCGTTTAGGTCGTTTGGAAAAAGCGTCGTGCGAGGATGAATACAAAGTTGCTCTGAAGAAGTGCACCTCTCACTGAGGTGAAGTGAACACCCCGAGATGATGACGAGGACAGAGATGACGACAAAAACGGGACAAAGATGCGGCGAAAAGTCGCGAGCGAGTTCGTGCGCGTTCGCGGAATCGATTTCGAACGTTGCAATCGAAACGTTCTCGCGTTTGCGAGAGAATACGGCGCGCGAATATAATTTGAGAGCAGCGAATGAGGAGGAGGAAAATCATCATCTGAGGACTGTTATGAGCGCGTTTATCGCGCTCGACGCGCGAACGAACAGGATGACGTGCTTGACCGTCGCGAACGGGACGAAGACGATTTCGGACGAGGATTTTGATCGGGAGATGGAAAAGAAGAGTTACGAGAGAGGTAAGCTGAGAGATTTACACGCGGAGGTGTTGGCGAGGAGAGCGTTGAAGAGGTATTTAGCGTTGGAAATGAAAGCGTTATCGAACGAAGGCTACGAGGACACAGAGGATTCATTTCTACTCGAGAGAGTGAAACGAGACGACGGCGGCGGGGGCAACAGGGTGCTCTTTCAAATGAAAACGCACAAGAGCATTCATTTATACGTCTCTTCGTGTCCGTGCGGGAACGCAACTATACGAAAATGGGCCAAAGGAGGAATGGACGACGGAAACGACACCAAGATCGGGCCGTTTACGATGCCGACGCAAACGCACGAGACACCATTTTTACCACTAGACGTTCAGAAAGGCTCCGTGGCGGTGACGTTGAAGAAAGCGACGGTGGTCTCGATGCCTGCGAAAAACGACGAGGACGATGATGCGAGCTCGGCGTCGGTCGCTGCGTTATACGAGAACGGAACGCTCGCAAAGGGTACTTTACCAGTCGGAGAAAATCGAGCCGGACGAATGTGTACGTGCTCGGATAAAATAGCCTCGTGGAATGCACTCGGCGTGCAGGGTAGTTTATTGGCCACGAAACTTACGGAGCCTATTTTTATTCAATCGATAACCATAGGGAGGAAGTTTGCGTATAAGCACTGCGCTCGAGCATTTTGCTGTCGCGTTTCAAAAACGTTTCCGAGCGTCAATCACCCGGTGCTGATGCAGTGCGAGAGAAAATTCGACTTGGCTCCCATCGACACGGACTCTGTCGTCGTGTTTGATAACCCACACTGTTTAATATGGACGGCGGGTGAAGAGGATGTGATTGAAGTATGCAACGGCAAAACCGGTCAACGCGAAGAAGAAGAAGACGAACAAGAGGAGAGTTCTTCACGATACTGCTCCTCCGCGTTCGAGTCGTTGTTTTTCGACACGTTCAAAGAGGAGTCTTCGGGTGCCGGTGCCAACATCGAGGAGCAAATGAAAGAGTACGCCGCGATAAATGTCACAATAAATGACTACGACGCCTCCAAGGAGAAGCTCTGGGGGAAATCCTTCATTCCGCGCTCTCAGGAACAAACTCGAAGGAGGCGCGCTAACGTCGGAAAAATGTATTACATACAAAACAAGCGCAATGAAGAGGTAGACAGGTAGATAGATAGATACTTAGAGAAGTCAATTCGTGCGAGTATTATTATTAATATTTGTATTATCACTAGTAATAGATCTTAATATAGTAATTTCCTAGATTTGACTGTTCTTCTTGTTTTACATCTCCGCGGCGCTCACGACGGATAAATCCACTTCTCGTTCGCTTGGATTATAAATCGCAAAACTCCCATCGTCCGCGAAACATCCTGGGTTTACCATCGTCGTTCCCACATTACACACGTCAGTCATTTTACACTGCGTTTCCGATCGATCGCCTAAGAAAATAGCATTCGGCGCCGGGTACAACCACATCGCCTGGTCTCTCTCCCAATAAATCGGCATTTGCGTCAACGGCAACGGCGATAAGTGCGATTGCTGAACTAAAGTCATCGCCAAGTGAAGGAACAAAGGTTTTTCTCGCATTGCTTTTCGTCGTTCACGTTCTTTCGGTGACATGTCTAACTGTAATCGCTCGTCGTCTTCCTCCGTGCCCAAATCGTCCACCGGCGGTAACACACACCCTCGTCGCGCTCTGGCTTGTAAATCGTCTCGGAAAAAGACCAAATCTTGCGAATGCCATCGAATCTTACACGGATTAGACGCAAACTCTACTTTTTGCAAGCACGCGGTGATTTTATGACCTCTCAACGCGGCGGGCAATCCTGGTCTTGGATAGGCGCTCGTATTTCCGGGATCGCCCGGCCCGGGGACAAACACGAAGCGACACTCTTCGCGAATAGACGGGTATTCGTCCAACAAATCCGCCAACTGGTCGAACGATTTCGTGTACGACGCGAAATCATACTTCGTCGGACCAAACGGTACTCGCGTGAAATCCCCCATAAACACAAACAACCCGGGCGGTTTCGCCGATTGATCGTACACTTCAAAAATATTCCTCAATCGTCTCAAACATTTGGAATCGTCCAAGTAACAATCGGAAATGACGACAAATCGTTCGTCTTTCGCTTTCTTTTCTGTTTTGATCAACTCGTCTAAATCTCTCGGTCGCAGCGCGACGTGTTTTCCACCTTGCGCGGCGCCCATAAAATCTGTCGCGTTGGTCGCTTCCAGCGTTTTCCTTCTCGTCTCCGCCGGTGGATGGCCCAACGCGGACACTTCAAAAATGCCGTCAGTCTTCCTCACTTCTCCTGTCGCAATTACCACGCAATTCTCGCAAAACATCCCACTCGTCGCCGCCGCCGCGGTCAAATCAATTCTCATTGACCCAGTCGGATCTTCCAAGTGAAAAATACCGTCTTCCACTTGCGACAAACATCCCATGACGACTCTCGGCCCGTAACACTGACCGACCAACGATCGAAGCGGCGTCAACTCGTTCGTGTTATTCGCGTTAGTACTCGCATCTTCGTTACCTTTTTTCTTCTTCCCAAACGCCGGTTTCGTAAAACTCTCGTGCCTGCTCATTCTCTGCCTCAACAAATGAAACCGTTCCCGATAGACGTTGATTTTCGAATCCGCCTCGGCGTCCATCGTCGCCGGTTGGTCGATTTTCGCAAACACGTTTCTCGTTTCGTCGTACTGATACCGAGGCGCGTGCGCGAACGCGTCGCACACGACGATGGCTTCGTCCCGGAGTTCGTTTTGCAATCTCTCTTGGTTCGCTCGGTCCTCGTCGTCCGATTCATCATCAACATCAACATCATCATCATCTTCTTTTTCTCCTACCTCTCCGTCTTCTTCGTCCACCGCCATCGGCGCATCACGATTTATCACGTTTTCAATCTCCTTCTTCCTCTCCATCTCGCCCACCGCCTCCCGCGCGATCTCCTCCGAGACCACGCTCGTTTGCAAGCACTTCCCGTCCAAAGCGTTTAAAATATCCTCCACGTAATCCTCTTCCTTCTCTCGAGTGTCGAACTCTTTCTTTTGAATGAGAGCGGTTAACGCTCTCATCGCTCGCGCTTCCAGCGTTAACGACTGGTTTTGGAATAACCCGTTGATTTCGTTCGGTCGGAGATGTTGCGTTTGTTGCCCCATGATGATGATGATGATGACTCGAGAGACGATTTGATTTTTGAAATTTCAATGGAATTCTCTCGGAAACTCCTCTTTCTTCTTCTCTCCCGTTTTCAAAAAGAACAGCGCTGCTTTACCAATCACACAAACGCGACGATCGACAAAGCTTTGTTCTTCTTCTTCTTCTTTCAAAACGTGAAACGCTCTCTTCTTCTCGCAAAGAGGAGAAAGGGCAGCGGCGAAAGAATACACACAGAGCGCACAGAGTGGCGCAAAAAAGCTTCTTTTTTCGAGTGATGCAAGAAAGAAAGAAAGAAAGGAGAGACCAAAAAACAAAAAAAAGTGAAAAAAAGGCAGAAACGTTTTTTTGCACCGAAAAAGAGACAAAACACTCATCAATCGTGCATTTTCCTCCTCATTCAGATAATAGAGAGAGAAAGAGGATAGAAAAACAACATCATGATGACTACGATGATGATGCAGACGATTCATACCCAGCGATACCAGAGCGGGAATTCCGCCACCTCTTCCTCCTCCTCGAAGAAGAGCACGAAACAACAACCTTCGTCGTCGTCGTTTCGCCTTTGCGGGAGTGGTGGTGCCGCTGCTTTGAGGAAAAGCGGGTTTAATGGTGACGAGAAAATGATTAAGAGGAGGAGGGGGAGATGTGCTTTGATGAGTGCGGCGGAATCTTCCTCGGAAGAAACGACGGGGGATTTCGAAGCCGCGCTCGATCCGGTGTATAAAAACATCTTCTACGACGTTCCAGTTTCCAACAACGGCGCGAGGAACCGGTTAATTATTTGCTGGAAAAACATCGAGGATGAGTTTGAGTTTAAGAATCCGAGCACGTTAGGGGGCTTGAAGTCGCCGGAGTTTCTGGAGATGCATCCGCAAGGGAAAATGCCCTTACTGGTGACGAAAGACGGACAAGCGATACCAGAGTCGGAAGTGATCAGTCAGTATTTGTGCGACGCGTTCGAGAAGCAAGGTCCGAGTTTAAGGCCGGAGACGTTGGAGGCGAAGACGGCGTGTAATTTGGCGACGAGGTGGCACGACGTGTATTTGACGCCGATTCAAGGGTGCATGTATCGAGGACCGATGTCGCCGGAGGTAAGGGCGGAGCAAATTAGCGAAATCGATCGGTTGTTGGACGTTATGGAGAAAACCGTCGGTGGGTTTGAACCTGGGCCGTATTTGTGCGGAGATAAGCCGTCCACGGCGGACGCGGCGTTGTTTCCGACCTTCGTGTTTATGACCCACTTGTTGCCAAAGTACTTCGGGTGGGAGAACGTTTTCGACGGAAGACCGAGTTTGGAGAGGTGGTATAAGCACATGTCCACGGAAGACGCGTGCGCGAAAAAAATTAAGATGGAAGTTATGGGCGGTTTGATGGCGTGGGATGAAAGCGATAGGTACGAGAAGAACGGGTTAGTCGCCGCGGTCGCCAACGACTCCTTCCAGTGGAGCTATTAATTTTTTTCTAATAAGTTGATCTTTCGCGAGTTCATTTTTGTCGTTTCCAGCGTTTTTATATACCGTGCTTCGGCACCAGGTACCTATATAAAACGCGTGCATTTATTACTGCTATTCATACTACTACTTTATCATCAATTTCACGCGCGCTTCTTGTACTACTAATCTAAATCCATACCGCTATTAAGCTTTTGGGAGGAAGTCGAGCTCGAGCTTCCTCCTCGTGTCAACGCGCGTTCCAACATCCGCTCGCCGAAGAAACAGAACAAAGTGGCAATCACTACGGCACACGCCGTCGCGATCGGCTCAAAGAACCACCCTTTGTTGCTCTCGATAGTCACGCCGATTTTCGCCGACCAATTCGATTCAGTCCAGATTTCGTACCCGTTCGCGTTTCCGTCCCGAACTTGCCACGCGTACGAGTCCCGGTCAAACTTGAGTTGTGAAGGCAAAGCGAGACGATACGTTGTGCTTGCCGTGCCGTTGGCAACGCGCGAGAGGTGCTCGTATACAAATCTCTGAATCGGTGATTTCGCTTCGGAGGTTTGAATATCTTCTGGGATGTATTGAACGACGCCGACGTAGGAGGATCCGATGTTGTTTGTTTCGTTCGCTTCGTCTTCTTCGGACAGGGCATTTGAGCCGAACACGTCGTACTTTTGAGAAAACGAACACTTTCTTAAACCAACTTTCGGATCGACTAAACATTCCGCCAACTCCGAGGCCGTCGCGATCGTTTGCTGCACGAAATCGTTGTCGACCAGTTTATTTAAAACGTCCTCCTTCACCGCGAATTGTTCCTTGTCTTTCATGCTCATGCGAAGCGCGGCGCCGGCAACTAATCGAGCAACTTCGGCGATTCGTTTCACGTTGATTTTATCCAAACCAGAATCAAACATAGTTCCGTAAAAAGGATCGTCCGATTCGAACGTGTTGTAATCGGTTAAAGTCAATCGACTTCCGCTGACGTTGGTGAACGAGTTCAAAGAGGAGCCTTTCGGGACCTCGACGCCTCGAGAGACTTCTTTCACGGACAACGAATCTTCGCCGAGCGTTTCTCGGTTCGCCGCGCTTTGGACTTTTAAGAAATCTTCGAACGTATCGTCGGTCTGGTTGTATTGTTCATGGACGTACAACGCGTCTTTTGAAGAAGAGGCAAAGCCAACCGGTCCAATTTCAACTACGGTATCCACCAACCCCGGGAACTCTTCCATCATCCTCTTCGACCCGACTAAGTCGTACTCTTCTCCGGCAAACGCGGCAAACACGATTGGTTTCTCCAAGTTTGGTCCGTCTACGACTAAATCATTCACCACTTCCGCGGCGACTAAGAAAGAAATCAAACTCGAGTACACCGCGTTTGCGCCTCGCGCTTCGTCGCGAAACATGGACGTCGTTTTATCCAACCTCGCGGTCACGAATATCGAAGGCGCGCTTTCGTTGTACAAGTATCTGGAAAACCCATCTAAAAATGCCGTCGCGATCGAGTACCCTCCAATGGGTAAACACGTCCTTTTCTCTAAACACGTGATGCTATTCGCGCGTTTCATATCCTCGCTCGTCTTCCCCGCGGCGTCCATCGCGCCGTCCACGGAAGCGTATAAAAGCTCGTCTCTACCCATGAAATTTCTTTTCGACGATTTTTGTACCTTTTCTCTCTTCACGTTCTCGTTTGCCGCCCAAACGACTTTCCTCGTCGCGTTTACGCCTAAAAACGCTACCGGCGTTTGGCCTACGTTCACTCTTTTCGCGTCCTCTTTCGAGTCGGATTCCGGCACGCCGCGATAGAATCCAGCTTCCGCCGCTTCCTTCTCCGCATCATCTCCTCCCTTATTCGCATCAAGAAACGCCAATGGATGCTCGACGAGAACAGCAGAAACGAGAACATCTTTACTCTCTTCCACTTTTTTCAAAACTTGTTTCATCATTCTCATCGGCGCCGTCACCACGTTCGCTTCTTTCTCTCCTCTCTTTTCAGTCCCAAAAGCCTCCAACTGAGCCTCGGTCTCCACGCGCACAATCTTCCCTCGTTTACCATTCTCGTTCTGATTCGTGTAGCATCCAAACATTTCCTGAGTGTTTAAGGTCATCGTGCACATGCTCAACCCATTTTCATTCGTGAGAGGAATCGATCGCGTCTTTCGCAAGGTTTTGAAATCCATTCGCTCGGCTTTGACGAAGAATGTTGCCGCGTGATGCGATGAATGATTTTGGAGGAAGATTGAAACAAAGAGGAAGAAGAGGAGAGAAAACGATCGGTATTCGTGCTTCATTCTTTTAAATCTCGCTTCAGATGATACTTTACTTAGTTTGGTGGATACTTTTACGCGCTCTTACTCGTGTTCTCGCTGATGAAAAGCTTTTGAAGACGTGGGATTGCGAGGGAAACAATGGGGGAAAATCACTCCATTGTGCTGCTCTTTCTGCTTTTGCGGAGCGTAGCAGGAGCGGGGGTCCTCCGACTTCTTCTTCTCGCTGCTCTTGGTTTTTACGAAATCGAGAGCGTTTCACGACAACTTTAAGAAGAAGAAGAGCGTCGTTTTCATCAGTTCGAGGAGGAGGAGAGCGAGGACTGAAAAGAGATGCGTATACCCGCTTTTCTCGTCCTCCGCAACGAAGCGTTTGTTTCAACTCGCTTTGCGCGGAGAGCGAGGAGACGAACGGCGACCGACGGATGAAATGAGAGAGGGTTTATAAACCATCATCTCGACTGTTGTTGTTCGTTTCAAACGACTCTGCTAAGACGCCATCTCCATTTTCGCCATTTCCACCCCGTCTTTCCTCTCTTTCCTCGCCTTCTCCTCCTCTTCCTCTCGTTCTAAATCTTCCTTCATCTCCAACTCTTCGTAAAACTTACTGGTGTTCAACCCGAACCAATCCGCGAGCTCGGCTTCGAAGTCCCAGAAACACGCGAGAAATTTCGTTTTGAATTTCAACCATTGATTTCGCATCGAGGAGTCGTCTTCGATTAACGACGTCGACGCTCCTCCTCGAGCGTCAGCGTCTCGGGACATTCTGTTTTTGAAAGTGATTTTGAAAGACGACGGACGGACGGTTAGAAAGAGAACGAAAGAAAGAACGAAAGAACGAAAGAGAAATACTCAAAGCGCTTTTATGAGAGATGATGAAAGAAAAACGCACGTTTCTGGAGCGCTGTCGTTCGGGGAGAGCATCTGAACAACGCGTACTAACGATGATTTGTTGTCCTTGATTTCTGGAGATATTTAGCTGCTCTGGCAGATTTTTCTCGGACTTTTCGAGCGCTACTATTATACGTTTTACGTAAACTTTTTATTAAACGAACAACTTCGCTTTGGCTAAAAAAGCGAACGTGCACGCGGCTATGAACGCACACCCGAGGAGGACGGTGGCGATGCACGTCCAAAACAGAGTTTGGGACTTGGAAAAGCTGTTCGTTTCGTTCAATCGACGGTTGACTCGGTTTAAAATTTTATCGCACAGAGGCGCTAACGCGATGGAGGAGGAGATGCGGAAGAGTTTGGTCGCTTGGGATCCGGCCCAGACAGCAGCTAAGGCTGGTAAAAGTTTTGGTTTGATGAGCGCGAGAGACGTCGCACCGCTGGCGGTGATGGCGTACACTGCGGTCACGATACCGAAGGAGTACCAGAGCGTGTTCATGATGCCGTAGGCAAAAATACCTCCGCTTCCGCAGCTTTTCAACGTTTGGACCATTTCTTTTCCGTTTGGTCGTTTCATATTCATCATCGCACTCTTCACGTCTTCAATCGTAAACGGCCAACGTTTCTTGACTTTCGAACAGACCGCGCCGCTGGCGCATATAAACGCGCTCCCTAAAACCGTCGGATACAAAGCGTACAAAAATCCAAGCTCTTGCCATTTTATCATATCCATAGCGATAACGCACGCGGCACCACCGGGCGGATGAATCGCTCCAGTCCACATCATAAACGCGATCGATATCGCCACCGCTAACGCTCTCGTTATCACCGTCGTCCCGAAGAATTTCACGAAACAAATCGCCACGAACGAAGCAAACACGGTCGCGACGACGACGTTCCACATCCGCAACGCCGGAGCATCGTTCGTGCCAAACGCTAAAACCGAAATCGTGCCCCACGCACCGATGAAAAACGGTTTCTGAAAGTTCACTTCGATCAGTGCATCGATCGTACCCAGTATCGCTAAAGTTCCAAACGCGAAGAGAAACCCGTACAAGAGGTCTGAAATTGGTCTTTTATCCACCTCACGGGATTCGTTCCCGGGTAACGCCAGGCGAACGTATCCGTCCGATGCGAGTTGAATGCGCTCAAAAAGCGAACTTCCAACCCCAATCTTTGCGTCGTCCTCGGTGTCTTTACCACTCGTGCTGGCGCCGATGTTGCTGTTTTGCCGCGACGAATCAAACACCGTTACGGATACCTTCTTTGTCCTTCTCCGTCGGGACGTTCTCCATCGTGTTGTTGTTGTTGTTGTTCGGAAAGAGTCACCCCCTCGTCGTCGCGATGATGACGACGATGATGATGATGATGATACTCTTGAGACGGCGAGAGAAAGCGACGAAGAATACTGTTGATACAACATGATGATGATGATGAAAATGTGACGAAATGAGAGCAAGTTGTTTTGATGAAACATTTAACCACCCGCGCTTATTAAAAACAACAAATAACACAACTACGCGCGATGTGAGATGGATGGAAGATGGATCGACAATACTACTACTCTCATCAGTGATGATGATGCGCGTGACCGTAACACATCGCCTCGTCGTGGGCTTTCAAAATGTGCCCCGCAATCTCTCTCACGCCGTCTCCGGTTTTCACGCTGGCGACAATCACCGGCCCGCCTTCGCGTTGCGCGTTAGCGTCGCGGGTCATGACGTCCACGCTCGCGCCAACCGCGTCGGCTAACTCTTTCTTGTTGATTATTAACA
>JACLAB010008496.1_pt1 | contig 10533 bp, 6 predicted proteins | sample 8027921 | NCBI WGS metagenome assembly JACLAB01 (sample SAMN15725117, study PRJNA655200) | protist metagenome | isolation source: fluorescence activated cell sorting (FACS) single amplified genomes of... | place: USA: West Boothbay Harbor, Gulf of Maine | collected 2000-07-19
TTGCACGCGTGTGCGTGCGTGTCTAGTACCCTCGCTCGTCGTCGTCGGGGTCGAATTCAAAGTCTTCCGGGGGCGCGGGTTCATCGTCGTCAGCGGCTTCAACCGGCTGAGGGGGTGCTTGAGGCTTGAATTTCAAGTCCACGTACGCGATTTCTTCACCCGGAGTGGTGTCTCGAAGGACAATGAAACCACGGCAGGGATACTTGGTCGAACTCGTGGCGGCGATGGGGACGAAACGGCTCTCGGGGTCAAAGCGTACGGCTTTGTCTTGCGCCACGGTGATGCGAGACGGGTTGGTCAACTCTTCGCTCGATGGCTCAGGTTTTTCTTCCTTCTTCGCCTCGTCTTCGCCCTCCTTCTTTTCAACATCCATGGCATCGGCGTCGGGCTTGGTTTCCTCGGCTTTGCCAGCCGCCTTGGTAGCGTCATCGACTTGCATGCCATCCGCGTTCTCCTCAGCCTTCTTCTTATCCGCCTTTGCTTTTGCCTTGGCAGTGGTACTCAAAACTGCCTTGGTAACCTTGCTGGTGTCCTTCTTGTCATCCTCAGTTACGAGAGTCAAATACGCGAACGTTGACGGCTTGACATGAGACGTCACCGAGCAATGTGGCATCGCAAGCGTGCTATCGACGGCGATGAACGCAGTGGGCACAAACGTGAGAGAGATGAAGTACGACAGCGGATACCAGTACCAGTACTGCGTGAACACCAACATACCGAGTACAGAGGTCATTCGCGGGCGACCAGTTCGCGATCGCAAACCAATGGTGACGTTGCGCCCGCCAGCGTCGAGGATGCCTTGCGCCATGATGGCGCCCATCTTTGTCATCGTTGCTTCATGCGGCTCTTGGATGTGACCCATGACTTTCTTGCGGAAAGCAGCGAGTTGTTTTTCGTTTTGCTGCACACGCACCATGGCCATGGCAATCAAGGCTCCTTGTTGCACAAAGTCAACAGGGTCGTTCATCATCGGCTCAAGGAGAGCGATGGCGTCGGCGAGACCGGTACCCGCACAAGCGATACCGACAGCCATGGCAGAACCGTACCGGACGTGCGGGTTGTATGACTCCGCGAGGAGTGCAACAACGCGCGGGCACTGTTCAGGAGTAGAGCACAAAACGAAACCTAGAGACATGACCGCAGCGCGGCGCACGTCGTCTGATACGTCAGAGACAGCCATGTGCAAGAGCTTGCGCAGGGCGTTATTGTTACCCGTACCAGCGTACGCAGACGCCGTGGCGAAACAACCGCCATAACGCATGATTTTGTCACCGTCATGAATCATAGACTCGATCAAAGGATCGCCGGCTTCTTCACGTCCATACACAGTGAGCGCCATACCGAGTGAGCAACCGCGCACAATCTTCCCATGGCTCGTCTTGCCACAGTACTGGTGCATTTCTTGCACTCTTGCCGTGCCCATACCAGCGTAAAGAAGACCTAAACCAATACCAGCTGCTTCACCAGCGACGGCACTATCGGTACGCAGAATGCGGAACAATTCACCGTCGGCTTGGGCGTTGCCGGTGCCAATGGCGGCGAGACCCATGCCGAGGCAAGCGCCGTGCTGAATCACCTCGTTGTTGTTACCACGCGCGCGTTCGAGCAAGAACGGGAGAGCTTCTCCAGGCTGCGCGGTGTGAATCAAGCCCATGGCATACAACGCGCCACCGAGAGTGTAAGGCGATGGCGCCGGGAGAAGTTGAGAAAGCAACTGACGGGAATCCTTGGTGCGACCACGGTGAATCACGCCAACGCCCGCCGTGGCGCTAAATCTCGCCCAGTTTGTCGCTCGACTCAACCAATCCAAATTATCTCGCAGAAACTGATCGCACGTCGTTCCGGCGTGAGTCAATGCGTTGGCCAAAACCGTTGCAGAGTGGCACACGGAGTTTCTCGACTCAACCGCTGTCTTGACTTGCTTCAGCAACAACAAGTCGGCGTGATTGTGCGAGTACAAAAACTCCAAGTACAGCGAAAAGGGCAGTTCGCCGCTCAAAATACTACGTAATTTGTCTAAAGGTTCGCTCGACCCACCCGAACTTGCTAAGATGTCGTTCACCGTGTTCAAAAATGGCTGAATGTCATTCTCAAACAACGAGAACGCAATCTGGTACGCCAACAACTGCTCACTCTCCTCGCCGGCAATCAACTTGCTCAACACATCGGCGATACCGTTTGCGTCTTGGAGCAGCATCAAGCACTGGCACATGTTCAAAAAGTTGGGCTCGCTCAACGTCGAGTACATCTTTGCCAACAACCGCAACACGTGTTGTCGAAATTCTCTCACCGATACCAAACTCGAGCAAACCTTCATAGAGTACGACAACGATTCCGCCATAGAGTCTGATCTCGCGATAGCTTCTTCCAATTTGTCCAATCTCTTACTCTCCAACGCGATACCGATCGCTTGGAAGTATTGACCTTCGCCCAAGCACCGCTCAAACATCCGTTCTACGATTTCAACCAACGCCCGCTCGATCCCATCCTTCGTCGCATCACCCAACGCACACGCCATATCTAACGCCTGTCTCTGTTCCACGTATGTATCGATAGACTTTGCGATTAAAGTTTGCACAAAGTCATTCTCTTCATTCACGTCGAAGAGATCCCCGGCGCGAAGCGCGTAGTGCAACGCGTCGTTCAATTCCCCGAGATGGTAAAACACCTGTTCGCACGCACGCACACACATGTAACTCATCAGTATCGACCATCTCGCACGCCTCACACACCCTTAACATCGCGAACGACGCACATAAAACACTACGCGTCACAAAGTCAACCGAAAGAGGGGGATCTGATCCAACGCGTTGGATTACGCGCGCGCCACGCGTCGCCATCGCGCGCACCTTGCTCGCCAACAGCGCGGCTTCACAGCGCGAACTAAATTCTTCGTCTTCGTACAGCGCCTCGATCGTCGCGATCGCGCCGGCGACCTCGGCCCACTCGTTGTCCACGACGGCGTGAAGTCGTTCGAGCGCGTGCACCTTGAGCGCCTCGCGCGGCTCGTCCAAGAGCGACAACAGCGCGCGGGCGGCGGACGGCGCGGCGAGGGACGGATCGTGCGCGTGCGGCGCGCGGCGCGCGGCGGCGACGGCGGCGGCGGACATGTCTGCGTGCCCGATTGTGCGGCAATCGCGCGCGCGCGCGTGCGTCATGTGTTTCGGCACTGGTTGACGCGCGCGCCAATGTCTTTCGCGCGCGCGTGCGATGCGATGCGCGCGCCGAATGCGCGCGGGAGCGTGCGTTCGGCGCGTTCGGCGCGGCGGAGGGCCCATGGTCGCGCGTGCGTGGCGTCGACGTCGGCGTCGGCGTCAACGTTCAAGGCGAGCGATGGGGTGTCGCTCGAGGTGCGTACGCGGAGCGCCACCGGCGGCGACGCGTCGAGCTCGGGCGATAGGAAGCCGACGATTGTGTTTGTGCACGGGTCGTACCACGCGGCGTGGTGTTACGAGGAGTATTTCGCGCCGTGGTTCGCGTCGCGCGGCTACGCGACGGCGAGCGTCTCGTTGCGCGCGCACGGCTCGAGCGAAGCCACGCCTGGGAGTACAGTTGCGGGGACTTTGGCGTCGCACGCGAAAGATTTAGAAGAGATTTTATGCAAGCATGAGATTTGTGGCGGTGATGGGTCGTCGCCGAGGCCTGTGGTCGTCGGGCACTCGTTTGGCGGCTTGGTCGTGCAGAAGGCGTTGGCCGACGACGCTCGCATGAGCGCCGCAATTTTACTCGCGAGCGTGCCTCCGACGGGAAATTCCGAAATGGTCAAGCGATTTCTCAAACGTGATTTATTCGCAAGCTTGAAGATTACCTATGCGTTCATCACGAAGGCATTTGGGACGAATCCAAAGTTGTGCCGTGAATGCTTCTTTTCAACAGACACCGCCGAAGAGGACGTCGAGCGCTTCACGCGCGAGATAAACAACTCTTCCCGGTTGCGTATGTTGGACTTGAAGGCGCTGAATTCTGAACTACCAGTCCCAAAGCCCACTGGGGTGAACGCCAAAGTCCCCGTGCTCGTCGTCGGCGGAGACTGCGACTTTGTCGTCGACCGGCAAGGTCTCGAAGAAACAGCTTCGTGGTACGATTCCGAAGCCGGTCGCCCCATCGTGCTGCCAAACACCGCCCATGACGTCATGCTCGACACCCGCTGGCTCGTCGGCGCGCAAACCATCGAAAAGTGGATCGAAACGAATGTCATTTAATACAAAGCTACACGTCGTCCCAAAAAGCTAGTCTTGTGACGTCACTGTACGCACGCTCGTCTTCCCTGTGTAGTCGAGCGCGCGCCATGCCCGAACTTCCCGAAGTCGAACGGGCGCGGCGATTAATTCACGACCATGCCGTCGGACACGTCATCACCGGCGTCCATCGCCCCACGCCGCTCGACGACAAAGTTTTTGTCAATGTCCCCGAAGGCGCGTTCGAGCGCGCCTTGTTGCACAAGACGCTGCGCGAGAGTCATCGGCACGGGAAACAGCTCTGGTGGACGTTAGGCGATGACGACAAGAAAGGTGGGATAAAGAAGGAGGAGAGCGGCGAGGATGCGCCGTCTACGTCGTCGGCGTCGATCCCGATGTTTCACTTGGGCATGACGGGCGCGTTTGTCGCGAGAGGCGTCGAGGGATTGCAATATTACAATTCCAAAGCGAGTGGCATGGGAGACTGGCCGCCGAGATTTACAAAGCTTGTGGTGACGTTTGCGAACGGGGCTGAGCTCGCGTACGTCGATCCGAGACGGTTTGGGAAGATTAAACTCGTGCCAGATTTGAAGGATGTCATCGGCGGCCTCGGGCCGGACCCGTACCACGACATGCCCAATGCTGAAGACTTTGTAAAGCTGTTCGCCAAGCGCTCGATAGCGATTAAGTCTGCGCTCATGGATCAGAAGCTCATCGCGGGCATAGGAAACTGGATGGCGGATGAGATTTTGTATCGCGCGCGCGTGCACCCAGAGTGTCGATCCAACGAGCTCAGCGTTACGCAATTTGCTGCGATTCGCGAGCAAGTCGAGTACGTCGTGCGCGTCGCATGCGAAGCGAATAGCGATCATGATCTGTTTCCCAACGACTGGCTCTTTCACGTGCGCTGGGGAAAGACTGAAGGCGCCAAAGTGAACGGCGACGCGATAAAGTTCATCGAAGTCGGCGGTCGGACCACCGCATACGTCCCTAAATTACAGTTGAAAACAGACGGCGGGCCACCGGCGATCGCGGCATCGACGAAAAAGTCCCCAACGAAGAAACGCCAAGCCGCTGCGGCGAACTTGACGTCTGAGCAACCGACATCGGTGGGGCGGAGAAAGGCGCCCGTCAAGGCTTCGACGCAGACGCCTCGCGCGAGGCTCCCTCGAGCCGCCGCCATCGCCGCCGCCTCTGCGTTAGCGCGCTGATCGCATCACTATCATCATTCTTTTACATTGCAATTTTAATTCTTATATTCATGTACGTCGTCTCACGCGCACGCCAAATCCCACGCGAACGGCGCCTCGCGAGACGCCGCCGCCGCACTGCGCGCCTCGCGCGATATGCCCGGTGACTTCACCTGTCCCGTCTGCCGCGAGCTCTGCGTCAAGCCCGCAGCGCTGCCATGCGGGCACATCTGTTGTTTGTGGTGCTGCCACTGCGCCATGGGCGCCCTGGGCGGGAGCACGTGCATGATATGTAGAGGCGGTTACTCTGCCCTTCCTGCGCTCAGCCACGCGCTGGCGAATCACATCGCGTATTGCGACGCCCAGGCGTTCGGCGAGCGCTTGCGAGAGTTGTGCGAGGAAGAACACGAGCGTCACACCAAGTCACCCGGGTTTGAGATTGTGCGGGCGAACGTGCGCGAGGAGACAGAGGATGGAGCTGAGCCAGAGGCGTCGGCGTCGGCGTTGACTGCGAGCCTCTCGCGCGTGACGCAGGGCGCGTTCGATTTGAAGAGATTTCTAGGCGACGACGACGGAGATGGAGAAACGAAGGATGATATCGCCATCGGTCGCGCGTTCGTGGAATACGGGACAGAAGGGGCGAGGCGAGACGCGACAGGGATGGGGTCGGGCGCGGATGAGGCGTTTGGCGTCGCGGCGTTTCACTGTTGCGGTTGCGCTGGTGTGGAATTCGCCCCGGCTCGGCATCCGAAATATAAGTGCGGTGAAATTGCGAGCTTACCCGTGTCTTGTCAGCAGTGTGGTACGGTGTACGACAAGGCACACGCGGAAATTTTGCGGATGCGAGCCAAGGGAGACGAGTGGTGCGCGTGCGGTTCTTCGCGCGAGCCGACGGGGGTAATTTTAGCTTTAAAGGAGGATTTAGAGCGCTTCGTGAGCGCCGAGGCGTTAGAACAGTCTCGAAAGCGATGCGACGATGCGCTTGCGGCAAATATAGTGGCATTGGATTTAGAAAAGTCGCTACAAGAGACTTTAGCCGTGGGCTCTAGCCCCGACGTCGAAGAGACTGACGCAAGGGAAGACGACGCGTCGGGTACAGGTGGTGCCACGGTGTCGACAAATGAAAGAACGGTGACGATTGACTTTACAAATTTCTTACACTATGGTGTCGGATGTGATTTGTGCGGTGAGTATCCCATCATGGGTAAACGTTTCCAATGCGTCGAGTGCGCGGCGAGCGAGTTCATGGGATTTGATTTGTGCGGCAAGTGCATGGACTCTGTGGAAAAGAGCGACCGCAAGCGAGAATATCGGTTCGCGCAAAATCACACCGATGAACACAACATGCGATTGGTAAAACCGCGACCGACGATGATTCATGTGATGCAAGCTTTGCACCCTGAACTCTCCCCGCAACAAATCATGCAATGGCTGGAACGCCAACACGCGGCGACCGCCGAGGCTGAAGAAGCCGACGGGCCGGCGCGAACAGACGCACAACCAGGGACGAGAGCTGCGAATGCATCGCATGCGGCGGGCGCCGCTTTTGATGAAGAAGATGATGATAGCGACTGGGGAGATGATGAAAGCGATTTTTACACTTCTTCTTCTTCTGATGAAGCTCGGAGACAGCGACGTCGTAGAAACGACGAAGAATCCAATAGTGAAGACGAAATACCAGTCGTGCATATGCCGCTGATTGAAGTGTTCGATGGGCACTACGATTCTGATGGAAATCGCGTAGATGGCGAAGGCAGCGACTCAGATGGCGACATTCCAGACGGGTACTTTGGTAACGTTGACCCCGCGTTTTTAGAAGCGCGCTGGGCCGAGCTCTCAGATGGGCTCGAAGACGAGTATTCGGACAGCGATGATCTTCCAGATAACGTCTCAGATGGCGTTCCAGATGATGCCTCAGACGGCGTTCCAGATGATGCCTCAGACGGCGTTTCAGATGACATCTCAGATGGCGTTCCAGATGACATCTCAGATGGCGTTCCAGATGATGCCTCAGACGGCGTTCCAGATGACATCTCAGATGGCGTTCCAGATGACATCTCCGACGGCGTTCCAGATGACATCTCAGATGGCGTTCCAGATGAAGATGACTTCGACGACGCCAGTGGAGATATCGACGACGCAGCAGATGACTTCGATGACGACTTTGGAGACGACTTCGCCGACGACGACTTTGGAGATGACTTCGCGGATGACGATTTTGACGACAATGACGATTACGGTGACGTTGATGACTACGACGATGACTATGACGACGAGTACTAGCCCAACTGCGTTGAACCGTTTTCACCAAACGCGTCGCGTGTAACATGTACCATCACATACCCGATTTTGCCCCATCAACAGCTAAATTGAAACTCTTCATGTCTCCATTGAAATTCTAAAATTTCGCACGCGACGTTCGAGCGCCAAGTCGTTACGGTGAGTCAGTCGCGAGCGGGCTGACAAAGCGCGAAGAGCGTCAACAATATCTTTCAACGCCGTCCCTCACACCGTGGCGCGGAAGCCGCACACGCGACGTCATACGCGCTACGATGACGACGATGGCATCACACTCGCACACCGCCGCGCTGCGTGCGCCATCTGCGCCGCGTCATCGCCGGGCGCACCAACGCCACAAATGGATAACGCCGCGAGCGTCAACCGCTGAAGCCGGGACACCAATCACGCCGGACGCCACCTCGCGCGTGGCGACGATCCCGTACAAGGATGGCAGCGTCGATAAAACCGTGCTCATCAACGAAGAGGCTGCGCGCGCGATTAGGACGGCGAATGCCGAACGGTTCGTGAGCATCATCGACCCAAACTCGGCCAAGTTGCAAAAGTTGTTGAGCGTCGTGGACGCCGGGTGGGAAAAGATTGGCGTGAGGAATAAAAACGCCGGACATCACACGTTATGGCCCGAAGCGTTTGCCGCGGGTAAGGCGCTGCTTGAAGAGGCGTTTCCCGAGGAGTGCTCACCGGAGTTTGGTGGTGAGGTGTTGAACGGCGTGGCGTTTGTCAACGAGCCAAAGTATTACGACCGCGCGATTGATTTTATGCAGCGTCGAACCAAGGAGGATTTCATCATGAGCAAGTATAATCCGTTGGGAAGATTACATCGCGACCCGGATGCGATTGATTACAAGAGCCCGGGGTGGATGGAGGCTGGGATGTCGAATAGCGACGAATACAGTTATCGATATTACAACGTGTGGTTGTTGCGTTCGCCGCGGGACCCAACTGGTCAAGCCTGGGACAAACCTTTAGTTGTGCTGTTGCCCAAAAACGGTGGTACGCAAGAGTGGACGTATGATATCCGCCGACCAGAGGATAACGTCGAGGATGATGCGAACAAGACGGCTGCGAGTCAGTTTAAGAATGCCATGGAGAAAATCAAGGCGAATCCCATGAGCGCTGCGCCGATGGTCATGCAAGCCTTCAGCACGAAGAAAAAGGAGGACAAGTTTGAGGCACAGGATGCCAACTACATGACACGTGGCTCACCCGAGCTTCAGCCGAGCGACGAGCACGTGTGGATCACGGCGCCGTATATGATTTTTGATTCCTTTGACATGTGGCACGGCGCCGGTCAATGGCAACCAGAGGACAAGCGCGACTTGCGTAACGGCGCCCCTGACCCGGTCGCCGCTCGCAAAGATTCCATCAAAGGTCGCGTGTCGATTGAATTACGATTCCGCGCGCGTTGCAAGCCTGGCGCTCGACCTGGCGTGCCATTTAGCCCAGTGAGCAGCGCGTATCGCGGCGGCGTCTTCACGCCAGAGAGCGTGCGTCCCAGCGACGGGCGATATGACCTCGAGCGCGGCCAAGCCGTCGCAACGGGCGTGAAAATCGAAGCGTGAGGCGTTCACGCCCGAGAAAAGAACAGAAGAAGGCGCACGCGGCGCGGTTTGTAAAATTAAAAATATCCAACTACCTTTTTTGTCCCACACCACAGAGTCCGACGCCCAAACGCAATGACGCACGAACGCCTGCCGCACGTCCAGCGGCGGAGCACAATCGCCATCGCTCAAATGACATCCACGCACGCGCAAGATGACAACATGCGCGTCGTGCGTGAGAGATGCGTCGCCGCTCGCGCCGCCGGCTGCTCCGCCTTGTTTCTCCCTGAAGGCTTTAGCTTCATCGGTCTCGCCGGACAAGACGGCCTCGCCGTCGCACAGCCCCTCGACGGTGCGCTCATTCGCGAGCTCGAGGCGTTGGCGAAGGAGTTTTCGCTGTTTATCTCGTGCGGCGGGTTTCCAGAGGAGTCATCGAGCGCCGGTAGACGGTTCAACACGCACGTGATGATATCACCCGACGGCGGCCGCGTGGGCGAGCCGTATAGAAAGACACATTTATTTGATATCGATATCGATGTCGTCGATGATGATGGGACGCGTCGGACGACGAGTATTCGAGAGAGTGACTATACGGTTGCCGGGGACGCGCTCGTGTCGCACGCGACGCCGATGGGTAACGTCGGCGTAAGCATTTGCTACGACTTGAGGTTTCCTTACGTCTACGAGCGTTTACGGTTTGAGCATAACGCTGATATTATCATCGTACCATCGGCGTTTACGACGTCGACGGGAAAGGCACATTGGGAAACATTGCTGCGCGCGCGAGCCATCGAAACGCAGTGCTACGTCGTCGCGGCGGCTCAGGTTGGTCGACATAACGAGCGTCGCGTATCTTACGGTCACGGCATGGTTGTCGATCCCTGGGGTACGGTTATCGCAGAATTTACTGACGCATACGATGATGACGACGAAGGTCATCCTCGTGAGGCGCTCAAGGTGTGTACCATCGAATTAGATGTCGTCGATGAAGCGCGCACAAAAATCCCGCTCGCCGCGCACCGACGTCCATTTAGTATCTAGCACGTAACGTAGAAAAAGTTGTCGTCATGCACAGCGATAGAATCATGTATTACACGTACATTATGCCACAACATTTCCTTTTTGCGCGGTTTTTTGCGCGCGCTTCGTCGCGTCGCGAACGCATCGATTGCAAAGGGGCTCGGGGTGATATGCGGTGTCAAGGGAAAATCTATCGCGTAGGCGTGTGTATTAAAACGTAACGGCCGTCGCGCGGGAACTACTACCGTCTGTTGTTGTCGCTGCTTTGTTCATCTGCCAATTCGATTGAAGACGCCGCCGCGGCCG
>JACLAB010005798.1_pt1 | contig 10532 bp, 4 predicted proteins | sample 8027921 | NCBI WGS metagenome assembly JACLAB01 (sample SAMN15725117, study PRJNA655200) | protist metagenome | isolation source: fluorescence activated cell sorting (FACS) single amplified genomes of... | place: USA: West Boothbay Harbor, Gulf of Maine | collected 2000-07-19
GACTAAAAGGTAGTATGACCAAAGCTAAGTTAGAGTATAAACAACTGGGCATAGCAACTAATGTTTATGTACAAAAATCAAAAGCTATGTTTAATAGTCTGTTTGCTACTATAGCAAGAGGAGCTTCTTTCGCTACTAGCATGGTGTCAAAATTAATGGGTGCTTTTGGTTGGATAAGTTTAGTATTTATTGCAGTCGATGCTTTTAGACAATTTTTTAAAAAAACAGACGAAGGTTTAACAAAATTTCAAGAAGAAATGCAAGAAACAACAAAGCTTTTAACGACATTAACTGATGAATTATATAGAATGAAAGCGGTTTCTGATTTAGGATTATTAACTACTTCTGTAGAGTCAGTAACACAAGTAGCAAATGCTTTAAAAAGTACTGATATAGCAGACTTAATAGGAAAATATAATTCTGCAATAAGAGGTGGAGCAGATAAATCGGTAATAGAAGGATATAAACAAACTGCACTAGCACTATCTTCAATTGTACCTGAAATGCAGCCACTTATGGGTATGTTTGATGGTACCTTAATTGATAAAGATATGGCAAAACCTTTACTAACAGTCGCAGATAGTTTTATGGCAATAGGTATGGCTTTAGATCAAATGCCAGAACAGTTACAATCAGTTTCTAAAGCTTTACAAGGCTTAATATCAGGAGCCCCTACAAGTAAGTTTACTGCTTTACAAAAATCAATACAGACTATTACAAACCGTACTGATGGTTCTATGGGAGAAGGAGCATTTGAGGCACGTAAAAAAGCAAATGCAGACATGTCAATTCCAATCGCACAAAGAAGTAAATTTAAAAACTTTGCAGCGGGTGCAGGTGGTAAGTTAGACCTGGTAAATAATATGAAATATAATAAATTCGATGCAAGAGGAAATCTTGAAAATGCAGCGTATCTTGATGAGAGAGTAGCAGACTTTATTGATATATCAAAAACTCAATTAGGTTTAGATGGAGTTAATGCCGCATTAGGAACTTCTCTTAGAAACGAAGACGAAGTAAAAGCTTACTTCCAGAAACTGTTGAAAGGCGAAGGCAGAGAAAGAGAAGATACAAAAAGCGCTGTTCAAGATGTACTAATGAGAATGGTAGGGGAACAGTTAGATAACCCAGCTGTGGCAGCAAAATTTGATAGTACTACTGCGCAAATGGGTAAAGATATGCAGGCTGACTTAGTGCAAATTGGTAAGGATGAAGCTAACTCAAAGATATTGTTAGATATAGAAAAAAATATAGTAGACAATATCAAGGAAGAAGAAAGAATAAGAAAAAGTAACGTTGCATTAAAAATGAAAAGTTTAGGACTTACACTAGAAATAAACAGAGCTACAAGAGTAGGGGGAGAATTTGCAGTAAAAGTTGGAGGTTTAAGAAATAAAGCAGACACAGCTAAGAATGAGCTTGATGCAGCAGAACTAATTGCAAACCAGACTTACGCAACGCAAAATGGTTTAGTACTTGATGATTTAATAAGACAGAAAGACATAGCACAAGAAAAAGTAGACCTTGCAAACGAAGAACTGCGAATAGCCAAAGAATATGCTAAACAGGCATTTGAAAGAGCCCAAGAAGTTATCACCGTCAAAACAGAAACACTAGGCATGGGTAGTTTTGGAAATTCGTTCTTTAATAAACAAAGAGATTATGTGTTAAACAACCAAGACAATATTACAAAATTTGCTGAAAACGCCGCGGATGACGTTATGGCAGGCGGGGGAACTCAAGCTGAAGCAGACCAAGCTAGAATAGATGCGATTGACCAACAAACAGAAGCGTATGCAGCCCAAGCATTAGAACTAGAGAAAGTCAATGGAATGTTAAGTTTACAAGCTAGTATGTCAAAAAGACTAACAGAAGGACTTGCAAATGATATGGCAGGAGCTTTAGTTGAAGTTGCAAAAGGCACAAAAACAATGAAAGAAGCTTTTAGTCAAATGGCAATTTCTATATTAGCAGATATAACAAAGATGATAATTAGACAACTTATATTAAATGCACTTATGGCTATGGTAGGAATGGTTAATCCAGGAGCTGCAGCTTCTTTGTCCGCATTTATGGGAGGAACCCCTGCAAGACAAGGCGGAATTATGTCTCCAGGAGCTGGAGGTGGATATCGTTCTTATAGAAGTGGTGGAGTAGCAGATGGACCAGAAGCTGGTTATCCTGCAACACTACATGGAACAGAAGCAGTTGTACCATTAGGAAATGATAGAGAAATACCAGTTAAAATGTTAGAAGGAAACAGTGGAACAAATAATGTTACTGTTAACGTTACTATGTCAGACGGCGGTGCAACACAAGATGTAAAAACAGAAGGAGAGAAAGCAAAAGCATTCGGAGTTAGTATCTCAGCGGCTGTACAACAAGAGATTGTTAAACAGCAAAGGACAGGAGGCCTGTTAAATAGTTACTAATGGCAATAGGATTTAATGTAGGCGGAAGCCTGGGGCAAGCAGTCCCCGATAAAGGATTTACTAGAAAAACATCCCCTAGAGTTTTTAAAGCGGATTTTGGCGATGGATATTCTCAAAGAGTAGGAAACGGTATAAATGTACTAGAAGAAACATTTAGTGTAAACTTTGCAAATAGAACAAAAGCAGACATAGACCAGATAACAAACTTTCTAGAAACTAAAGCAGGTGTTACATCTTTCAATTTTGTATATTCAGAAAGTGGAGGAGAAACAACAATTAAAGTACTATGTCCTAATTGGAATCAATCTTGGGCATATGATGATTACTATAATTTATCAATGAATTTAGAGAGAGTTTACGAGTAATGTCTATAATTGCAACAGTACAAACTTTAACACCAGGTGCTATAGTACATATGTTTGAGATTGAAAAAGCAGATGGAACTTATGCGTATTTTAGTGGACATAACAATGCAGATGCAAGTGCAATACAAATGTATGACTATACTACAAATACTCAATTAAATACTTATAATACTTTGCCTATAGTTGCCGATGGATTTGAAAAAAATCAATCAGGAGCCATAGCAAGACCAAGATTAAGAGTATCTTCGGCTACAAATAGTACAAATGTTGCAGTAAGTTTTAAACAAGCAATAGGTGGAGATTACACTAAATTATTAGGTAAAAAAATAGTTCGTAGAGCAACTCTTGCTAAATACATAGTAGGAGGAGCAAGTGAAACAACCTCAGGAGAAACTCCTATAGAGTTTAATAGAGAAGTTTGGATTATAGATAAAGTATCTAGCGAAGATTCAACAAGTGTTGAGTTTGAACTAAACTCTCCTTTTGACATGGACGGAGTAATGGTGCCAAAAAGAACTATTGTAGGAAACGGATGCGCATGGGAATATCAAGGCGCAAGCCCTACTAGAAAAGAAAGTCAAAAAATAGGTGGATGTAGTTGGCACTCTCATGGATTATATAGACCTGAAATAACAAATGCAGGAACAAGTACAGGAACACAATTTACTGCATTTGTAAATGTGGATGACCATTACATACTTCCAAATACTTCAGTAACAAGTTGGGATAGTTTAGGAGGAAGTTCAAATATTACAACAAATACTTTATATTCATATAATCAAACAGCAACAAGATTAGATACAAATGGAAACTATACAAATGCTTCTGTAAAAAGTTACTGGCAAGCAAGAGTTACTGGAACTAAAACCTCAAAAGGAACGCCTTCTGAAAGTAATACTAATTTTGTAAGAGCTTGTGTATATGATGATTATAGTTCAAGTACTACTTACTATGCTTATACTGATGAAAAATTTAATAATTATGTTAGAAAAACAGAAACAATTAATCCCCCAACTACAGTAGGACTACCTACTAGCCCTAGTAATGGCACTACTGCTCATAACTATGGGATGACGTGGACTTATGTAAGTGCAAATACAGCATGGGAAGCTACAGGATACAGTATTTGGCAAACAAAAGTTACTAATACAGGAAACACTCCTAATTTTGGAGACTTCTGGAAAAGAGGAGATATTTGTGGAAAGAGATTATCTTCTTGTAATCGTAGGTTTAATGCAAGTCCAATTAGTACATCAAGTGCTACTTCAAATCCGAAAGCAGATAATGATAATACTAGTGTACTACCGTTTGGAGCTTTCCCAGGAAGTTCGAGGTTTAACTAATGTTAGATATTATTTATAAAGCAGCAGAACAAGCAGCTCCTGAAGAAATGTGTGGTTTAATTATAGAAAAAGACGGAAATGAAGAATTTATAAATTGTGAAAATTTTGCCGAGAATAAATTAAATGAGTTTAAAATTGACCCAAAAACTTTTGTGAAGTATCAACTCATTTCGAAAATAAAATATGTAGTCCATAGTCACTATGACTCAAAATGTGAACCAAGTGACCACGACAAAAAGTGTTGCGAGAGAATGGGCGTACCTTACATGATAGTATCGTACCCAAAAAAGGAGATGTGTATATATGACCCACGTTAAGTTAATGGGACAATTAGGAGAAAAGTTTGGAACAGATTGGGTATCTGCAGATAACAACATGCGCGATATTTTAAAACTTATTGAAGCACAATGCGAAGGATTTGCAGATGAAATGATGTATATGCTCGAAAAAGATAATATTGGATTAGAGATAGTACATGGAAAAGATTTATTAGTAGAAACAGATGATGATATAGGAGATATGTTTTTACCTGTAATAAAAGATACGGTGTATATAACTCCAGTACCAGCAGGTTCTGGTTTTGGAGATATTGCCAAAATAATACTAGGAGTAGTGATTGCTATTTTTGCCCCAGCCCTTATAGCCACATTAGGAGCTGCACTAGGGTGTTATGCAGCAACCGCTGGTTTAGGAGCTTTTCTAATAGCAAATGCAGCTTTAATAGCAGGAGCAATAGGAGGGTTATTAGCCTTAAAAGGATTAACAGATTATTTAACTCCTCAAACTCCAGGAGAATCTCCAGATAGTTACTTATTTGGTAATGCACAAGAAAATGTAAAAATGGGGAGTCCCGTTCCTCTGCTTTATGGAGAACTAATAGTTCCTGGAGTAACAATAAACTACTCTATAAGAGATCAAAAAACAACAGGTTATAATGCGTCGTTTACTTACATAAATTCAACGTCAAATAGCCCAGCAAACAGTGGAGGAGATTCTACAAAATCCCATGCTGTTGTAATGCAGAAATAAATATTATGGTAATAAAGAATCTGGTTAATGGACCTTATGGACGAGGCGGAGCAGCAACTTCTGCTGATGCTACTGGACGAAATAGACGAAGAAGTCCTAATCAGGAGCAATCTGTTATTGTCTATGATTTAATATCAGAAGGACCTATTCAAGGACTTATAGATGGAGCTTCTTCTATATATTTAGATACTACTCAAGTTTTAAATAATTCATATAAAACTTCTCATAATCCAAAACAAAGTTTTGATGTATCTTACAATGCTAGTACCAATACTATTACTGATAACACAGGTTCCTCTATCTTTTCAGGATATAACTCTAGTAATGGAACTTATAAAATTAGAGTAGAAGAAGCAAAAAAGACTATTTCAGGAATATCTATAACAGCAGGTAGTAAGACTGTTACTTCTTCAGGAGGTTTTGCTACTAATGATGTTTCAAAAGCATATGTAAGCGGTCAATATTTAAGAATAAAAGAAGGTGGCCCAAATAAAACAACTTTAGTATGTAAAATTACAAAATACACAAGTGCAACTTCTGTAGAAATAGATAGAATGGCAGAAATAACTGCCTCATCTTTAGCAGGTACTATTGATTTATGTGGAACAGTTAGTTCTACAACTAATTCAAATACAGCTGTAATTACGCCTGATACTGGTGGAGATAGAACAGTTGCAAACACAGCTGTGTATATGGATAGTCCCTCAAGTGTCGCAGAATATCAAGCAACAAATTTTAATTATAATTTTGATAATGTGACTTATGGATTTAAAACAGGAGAGAGAAGTCAATCTTATGTAGGTACTCCGGCAGATACAGGCAATGCTTCAGTAATTGCAAATATTAGTAAAACACTCACAACTACTGATTTAAGTGGAATAGGAGTAAGTAATAGTTATAATACTTACGGATATGGTATTAAGGGAGATGAAACAAGTACGTGGACAGCTAACCCAATTTTTATTACTTCTACTCAGATGAATGTAAGTACTCAAAAATCTGCAGTAGATAGATTAAAACTTACTTTCCAATATGATAGTATGTATTCGGTAAAAACAAAAAACGGCACTGAAGGGCCTGCGAGTATAGAACACAGAATCTATCTTAGATATAAAAATCCAGGAGATTCTTCATTTACAGAAGACTTAATATATGGGCCAACTGACTCAACATTATTAGCCAGAAAATCAAATAAAAGAGTACGTGGGTGGGATTACTCATCTTCAGGAACAGTAGAAGCTTACTGTAAAAATCCTTTTGTAGAAGTATTTGATATTAACTTAGAACCCTACCAACCTCTTGAAGATTATGAAATAAAACTTGAAACAATTACTCCAATTAGTAGAACCCACGGAGGTTGGATGCATCAGAACTCAGGTAGACTACAATCTATAGAATCAGTCATCAATGATAAACTCTCTTACCCTTTAGCAGCTTATGGACAAATGATGTTTAACGCTTCTGATTTTGGAAATGTTCCAGAAAGAGGATATCATGCAAGAGGATTAAAAATAATGGTACCTACTAACTATTCTCCTAACCACGAAGGATATGAAGGAAGCCCTGCACAATATACTAGAAATATTACTACAGGAGCAGTAGGAAGTAATTATGTAGCTTGGGATGGAAACTTTAGAGGAGATACAGATGTATTTGATGCAACTTCTCCTAACTTTGAGAAAGTATACTGTAATAACCCAGCATGGGTTTTCTATGATATAATGACCAATGACCGATATGGGTGCGGAGAGTATATAGATGCTAGTGATATAGATAAGTATTCTCTATTCAAAATAGCAAGATATTGTGATGAATTAGTACCAAACGGCGAAGGAGGAACAGAACCTCGTTTTACAGCAAATGTGTGGTTTACCGAACAAGCAGAAGCTATGAAAGTTGCACAAGATATGTTATCTATCTTTAGAGGTATGATGACTTGGGTAAATGGTCAAATCGTAGTAGAACAAAATAGAGAAAGATCTCCAATAGCAGCATTTAACAAAGGTAATGTATTAGGTGGTCAATTTTCTTACCAATCAACAAGAAATAGATTTAGATATAATCAAGTTAATGTAACATGGAATGACCCAAAAGCTTTTTATAAAAAAACAGTAGAAATAGTAGAAGATTACGACAACATAGTAGAAACAAGACAAATAAAGAAAAAAGATGTAGTTGCATTTGGATGTACTAGTAGAGCACAAGCAGTAAGATATGGTAAGTGGCATTTATTTACAGACCAAATGGAAACTGATGTAGTAACCTTCCAAACAGGAATAGAAGGTGTAAATTTAAGTAGTGGAGATATAATAACAGTTGCTGATGCAGATAGAAACAATTTAAGATTCGGAGGAAGAACTTTAGCTAATTCTACTACTACCAATATAAAAGTAGACTCTTCTTTAGATTTATCAAATACAGCAACTTTCTTTATGGAAGTAGTATTCCCAGAAGGTGGAGCATATTTACAGCAAGATACCGCAACAATAAGGGGAGCTTCTAGAAAAAGAGGAGATTTTATACAATATGCAGATAATGTTGCAGGTTCAAATACCGCACTAACATCTGAAACTATAATGGTTAATGCAGTAGATGACAGCGGTAATAAATTAGATTTAGTATGGTCTGGTGAAACAAGAGTTGAAAGACAAGAAGTTTCAAGTTATAACGCTACAAGTGTTACTGTAGCTAGTGCTTTTACAAGTGCTCCTGCAACTCACAGTATTTGGGCAATTATAGAAATTGATGCAGATGGACAAATCGTTCATGGGTCTGCCAAAGAGTATATGATACAGAACATAAAAGAAGATGATCAAGACCCTATATTTGCAATATCAGCTGTAGAATATAACAGAGCAAAATTCGCACTAGTAGATAGAGGCTATGTTATAGAGGATGTACCAGAAACAGCAAGAATGCCTAGGTATACAGAAAACGTACCCTTTCCTACAGATGTAGTACTAAAAGCAGTTCCTCATCAACGAGAAAGTTTTGATGCGACAGGAGAATCTGCTGAAAGTTCCTTACTTGATTTAGCAATAACCTGGGGGCATCCAAGTACAGATAGAACAGATACAGAAGGTAATTCAATTACAAACAAATATGAATTTATAGAATCTTATGAAGTAAAACATAATTTAGGATTCTCAGGGAAATTTAAGACAGAGATAGTTCCTTCTACAGAAACTTCCTTCTTGTTAGAAAACCCTGCACAAAAAATAGGTACGGTACTGGTAAGGCTTACCAATACACAAGGTCATTTCTCAAAATGGATAAGGAGAGAAATTGATACTTCCCTAATGGTATTAAAAATACCAACGAGTACTACTTCTAAAATCGGTGCTATAGCAACAGGTGGGGGTTTATCCACTGGGCTAAGTATCGACTCATCAACGGGATTAGTAAGTCTTGGCAGTACAACCTATGATTTTACAAACACATTAGGAGACATAGTAAGTGTTTCTTCAGGCAACGCAGCACAAACAAGTCAAGCATTTTCAGGAGTCAGTGATGGTGGGGAAGCATTTGTAGTTCATGATTTTGATTCTACAGCAGACCCTCTAAAAGCAATAGAAATAAAAACAGATACAACTGCAAGGAATCCAAACGTTGGAGATAACAATGAAATTTTATTTTACAACTTTGAATATGTAGCAGAAGTAGGTGCTGCTAATGCTGGACTTACACAAAAAACAGGCACAGTTTCAATTCCACAATATAGTTCAGAAGTAACAGGCAGTGGAACAAGTTTTACTACAGAATACGAAGTCGGAGATAGAATTATAATTGATACAAGTACTACACGTTACTTTGCTACCGTTACTTCAATACAAAGTGATACAAAGTTATTCTTAGACCAGTCTGTACCAAGAAGTTATAGTAGTGTAAATATATTTAAGACAAGTTTTATTTCAGATAATCAAGATACAGTAATAGGAAAAGTAACTAGAAGCGGAAGTACATATACATTAGTTTCTTTCTTATCAGGAGGAACAGGAGAAGACGGTCAAGATGGACAAGACGGTCAAGATGGACAAGATGGACAAGACGGTCAAGATGGGGCTGCAGGTGATAGAGGTAGAAAAATACAAGAGATTATTTTATACTACAAACAAACCTTTAATAATGCAAATATATCAGCTCCTTCTGCACCGAGTACAGGAACTTACAATTTTAGTACTGGCGCTGTAGCTAGTATACCTTCTGGATGGTCAGCAGTACAACCTGAATTTGCAGTAGGAAGTATAATATTTAAATCAGAAGCTCTTGCGTTAGAAACCACATCTTTGAATGATGTTTCAGGAAGTTTAACTTGGAGTACTCCGAGTAACGCTTTTAGTCCTCAAAATGATGTTAACTTTATATTTATAAGAAGTGCAAGTCAACCAACTACTCCGAGTATAACAAACTTTCCTACAATACCTACAGGCTGGAATGATGATGTAGCAGATGTACCTAGCGGAGCAAATCCAATATGGGTAGTAAAAGGTATTACAGCATTTGATACTAGTGGTGGATCTTTTAGATTTAGAACTACTTGGCAGGCTGCTAATATAATTGAAGGAAGTAACGGAGCAGATGGAACAGATGGAGATGACGGAGCAGATGGAGATGATGGAGCATCAAACTTCACCATATTCCAAGAATCAAGTAGTGCGCCAGCTCAACCAAGTGCAGGAACTTCAAATCCACCAACAAGCTCTTGGTATTCTACTCTTACTGCTGCAAGAAACGCAGTATCTGGAGACGGTTTAGTATGGTTCTCTGTAGGAACAAAACCAGGAACAAGTAATACAATTACTTGGAGTGTACCTATAAGATATGTAGAAGATTATGGAAATTTAGGGGGTACAAAACCACCCGAAGATGCTAACAAGTTTACACCAATTGCTGATAGTATAGAAGGTCGCTGGAGATTCTCAATAAACGATGGCAGTACAACTGATGTGGATGTTTTCTCTAGTGAAGAAAGAACTAAACTAGATAGATTGAGAGATGGAAAAATACCAACAAGCGATTCAATATTACTAGAGAATACCACAGATTCTCAATCTAAAGCTACAACAGCTGAATCTAATGCAAAAGGACAAGAAGAAGCTAATAGATTTACAGTACCTACTAATACTACTGATGGTTTATTTAGTTTTAAGATAGGAACAGGAGGTACAACACAATCATATGATGTACTATCTTCAGATTCAAGAACTAAATTTGATAGAGTAAGGCAAGGCCAAGACCCGCTGGATGCTACTAAGTCTATAAGAAATGCAGGTATAGCAATTGATGGTACAACAGGTGTTATAACTGGTATTACTGGAGATGGCATTGCTATAAGAAATGATAAGACCACTAAAGATAATGTA
>JACLAB010011230.1_pt1 | contig 10531 bp, 7 predicted proteins | sample 8027921 | NCBI WGS metagenome assembly JACLAB01 (sample SAMN15725117, study PRJNA655200) | protist metagenome | isolation source: fluorescence activated cell sorting (FACS) single amplified genomes of... | place: USA: West Boothbay Harbor, Gulf of Maine | collected 2000-07-19
ATCATCGGAGAGCTTAAAAATGTTAATATCTGTCTCCTGTGGTGGTCGAACCACGAGTTTCGTTCAAATTTTGATCTCTCTTCCAGCTGGCATTTCTCTCTCTTTTTCTCGCAAGACCAAAAAAAAAATTCTTCTTTTTGTTTGTTTTGTTTTTTTGTTCCGTCGATCCGAACCAACGGACGAAAAATACTCGCGAAGCGTGCATGCGTGACATGCGTGCAATTCTCTCCATTAATAAAATACTATATATCTTTGCGCGACACACTTCACCGAAAAGTATTCAAAAACACGCGACGAGAAAAGAAACAGACACATCTGTATATAATAGAACAGCGATCATCGGGAACTTAACGAGCAAAAGAGAGACGAATATGGGAGGAGGAGGCGCATCTTTTTCGGATCGGGAGGAAAAAGATCAGGAGGCGAAAAAAGAAGGTTTTGGAAAAACAGAGGAGGAAGAGAAAGAGGAGATGACGAGTTTACGACGATCGTCGGTGCCGCACGAGTTGGAGAGCGCGCTGATCGGCGAGGGTGGGCAGATGTCGAAGAACGAAAACAACGACTCGTCGTCGAGCGAGGAAGGAGGGAGAGTTGTCGTAAAGTCCAAGAAAATTGGAGACAGTCGATACTTTCCCTCGTTGGAGAACGACGAGGACGAGGAGGAGAGTGCGGACGATACGAAGAACGAAAATAATAATACCACGAACAATAACAACAACAAAGGAGAAGGAGAAGGAAAAACGTACGAAGAAGGCGAGATTCGACAGACGAGAACAGAAGAAGACGATTTAAAATCGGAAGAAGCTTCGATGAACGAGAAAGTGCGACGACTCTCACTCTCGGTGCGCGTTTCGAATAATGAAGACGAAACGACGACGACGATGAAGAAGAAGAACAACAACAACAACAATCAAGATATCGACGAAAACGACGTGAACTTACCGCGCGATTTGATGTCCGCCGCAATCGGAGATGACTCGCTCGATTCGCCCATACTTCCACCAGTTTGGGCTCAGATTAGAAGAAGAAACTCTGCTTCCGAGGGAAGAGAGCAGATTTCGTACGATTTCGTGGACGAAGCGCAAGGAGAGCAGCGACGTTCGTACGCGCCGACGCATCGCGACACGACAGACGATCCACACTTAAAAGCACAGCTGGAACAACGCGTGCAACAACAACAGTCGACGCACCAATCGCAGACGCTTCCTTTTTCGCAACCGTACAGAATGCCGGAAAACCACGGCGCGACTCGAACGCTTCTGTATCGCCTTCTTTGCCCAAACGCTCGAGCCGGATCGGTGATTGGCAAGAACGGTGAAAAAGTAAAGCAGCTTCAGCGAGACTCTGGGGCGAAGATTAAAGTCGAACCGCCGGTGGATAGCACGATTGCCGAGAGAGTCATTGCGATCGAAGCGCAAGACGTGGACGACCCGACGGTGTGGGCGCCGTCGCAAATCGCTCTTTTGAGAATAGTCGAAACGATCGTATTAGACGCGGAAAGAAACACCACTATCGGCGCCGCCGAGGAAAACAACGGCCACATTGTCATACGTTTACTCTTACCGTCCTCGCAAATCCGCAACGTTATTGGCAGATTCGGAAACGTCATCGAACGCATCCGCGTAGGATCTGGATCGCACGTTCGCGTTTTACCGTCTTCGGAAACGCCCAGATGCGCGAAACGAAACGACGAGGTTTTACAAATAAGCGCCGAGTCGATGGAAAACGTCGCTTCGGCGTTGGCTATGATCACGACACAATTACGATTGGACCCGCCGGTCCGCGCGCACGAGTTACCCGGAGGCACGAAGGTGCACTGCGACCGCGCGAGCTCTGAAGCTATCAGACGCGCGGCTTCCGGCATCGTCAACGAAGGCGGTATTTTAACCTCCGTGGAGACGACGACGACGACGACACAGCAGCAGCAGCAGCAGCAGCAACAACAACAACAACAACAACAACAACACCAACAAAAACAAAAACCGCCGATTTCGCCAACCTTTTTCGACGCGACCAGTCCAGATGTCGGTAGTTATTACGCGCAAAAAGTCTCGCCGGGAAGTTCGGATATATCGTCTTCGGACAGCCCGCAAAGTCCTGGGATGTATTCCTCCTCCCAAGCGCCGATGGTGCACGCTCACGGAGGAGCGTACGCGGAACAGTTCCCAGACTCGAGCGACGTGTGTGGTTTATTCAACATCTCCAACTTTGAAGGTTTAGACGATACAGAACCTGAGTCGCGCATCGCGCCGGGCATCGTTACGAGAACCTTTTGCGTCTTTGAGATCAAAAACGCGCTCGACTCTGCTTCTAAAAAACGCGCGAAAGGTATCATCGAACTCGCCGCCGAGGAGACCAAGTGTAAAGTCACGCAAAGACCAATCGGCGAAGAGCAGGTGAAGAACAAATCCATGCTCCTGACGGTTTCTGGAACGACAGAAAAAGTGGTCGCGGTAAAGACGTTGGTCAAAATGCGATTGGCGAAAGGTTTCGCGGAATCAAAGCGAGAGGAACGTTCCTCGTTCGCCGCCGGGAGACGCGCGAGCGGCGAATATTACCACCACCCTTCGTATTAAACTTCTTTTTTATCAGTAAAGGAAAGGAAGAGAGTTTTAAGAAAGAGCTTACGAAGGGAAGAGAGAGAGACTACGGGCTACAGTATTGTTCTATTGAGAGTCGACGAGAGAGAAATAACAGAGCGCATATATTACACAACAAGAAAAGAAAGAGACACGAACCTGTGAGAAGTACAGACAGCAACAAAGTGAAACTCTCGGACCGAGATATATATATATATATATATATATATATAGAAAGAGAGAGAGAGAGAGAAGAGGACACCTACATTTCATTTTCCGCGCGTCGCGTGTTAGCGAGAGCGTTTTATCCATCACACAAAGAAGACTATAAAACACTACTAATCATTTCACAAAATACGCGTCGCACCGTACTTCGTTTCTTTCCCTCCTCAACTCCTCTGAATGATAACGATGATGATGATAACGATAGAATGATGATTTCATGACGCGTAAAGTTATTCGTATTATCATTACAATTAAAAAGTAAAGTTAATCCCTTTCCCGACGGTAAACCCGAGGAGTTCCAACAAGCCTTTCCCAGCCACGAGTTCCACCAACAGAAGACTCCACCAACCAATCATCGACGCTCGAGAGTTCATCGTTTCCGCGTTATCCACGAACCCAAACTTCCCGGGTTCGATCACAGGGACGATTGGCGGTTGGGGCACGCCTGGTGGGGACGCGTATTTCATGCGTTCGCGACGGGAGACGTCTTTTTTGTTCTGTTCGATGGCCTGCATCACGTCGTCGACGACGCCCATCGCTTTAATCATTTTCGGTGATTGGAATCGGATTTTACTGTTATTGGATGATCTTTTTAACGAAGAGGAGGAAGAGGAAGAGGTGGAGAAGGAGGACAAAGCGCGAGAGGAGTGTAACGCGCTCGCAAACATTTTCGTTTTTGTGCGTTTATATGTACTTTGCGTGTATGTATCGCGCGCGTTAAAGTGAATAAAAATGAGCGCTTGGAGACACGTCATCCAAAACTGGAAACTGTGACCCTAAATATAAGACAAGATATTCGGCGAACTCCTCCCTCGACGATTACTCTTCCGAGTCTTCTTCCGAGTCGTATAACGTTCCTCCTTCGTATCGCCAACCGGGTGGTAGAGGACAGTCGTTGTCGAGGAGGTATTGTAAACACTCGGTTTGGTTATTCTTGTGAGCGTAGCGTACGGCGTCACTGTCCCAAGGCGCTTTGGCGGTTTCGTGCAAGTGCTTCAAACAGTCTAAGTGGCCGTTCACGGCCGCCCACATACACGCTCGTTCGTCATATTGATCATACTTACGCTCAACAAGATATTCGAGTACGTGGAGATGACCATTTTGAGCCGCCCAAGCGGCAGTATCAGAATCCCAGGTCGCTTTGACTTCTTCGCGTAAGTATTTGAGTACCTCGAGATGACCGTTTTTGGCAGCACATGCACACGTTCTCCAACCGATAGGAAACTTATAAACTCTAAACTTATTTGCAACGCAATACTTTACCATTTCCAGATTACCTTGATGTGCGGCCGTATTAATCGTCTTTTCATCCCACCTACACTTTTTCTCCTCTCGCGCCCACTTGAGCAACTCGAGCTTATTCGTTCGAGCAACTTTCCAGCAGAACCATGTTTGGTTCCACCAACCCGACCACAACGATTTATTCTCCCACACAAACTCCAAAGTCGATATCGACGACATATCTTCAACTTTAAACCCCGTTTCCAAATCTTCCGCGCGAGTTGATCTCTTCACCAACGCTCTCGTCTCTGTATTCACCCCGTACAAGAACTTGAGATCGGTCGCATTCAATCTCGGAAGCACATGTGTGAAACAAATATCGTCGCACTTCACGACCAAATCCCACAACGAAAAAGAATCTCTCTCCCCAATCCGTCTTTTCTGCCCTCGCGTCCTCGCTCCAAACGCTCCCGAAAGAGTCGCAGCAGCAGTCGCGGCACCAGAAGAAGACATTTTTACACAACACAACAGCGCGCGTGTGTGATGCGTGATGTTCTTTTTTTTTTTCTGAAAGTAAAAAAGCGAGCGTTTCGTTCTTTTGCCAAAGAAGAGAAAAATCACAAAAAACTCGAGAGACTCTCTGTAATTAGTGAAGAAGAACAACTATAAGAAAAGGAGATGAGGCGAGGCGTCTCGTGGGCGGAGGATTTAACAGAAACGATTTCAACAACACCACCTGATGATGATGATGGTGTTAAGAATGATTGTGTGAACGATGATGTGAATGATGAGGATGAGGATGAAAAACATCACCAAATTCGAGACGAAAACTTTACATTCGCGATGACGGTCTCGCAGTTGGAAACCGCCGTTCGAGATGAAAATGATTCGGTACAGAGAAACGTCGAGAGATTGGCGCGACGGAAAGAGTGCGAGAGATTGATGGAGAATTTGTTCGAGTTGCTGAAGAGAGAGATTCTTGCCACGAGGAGGAGTACTTCGAGGAGGAGGAGGAGGAGTTCTTCTTCAACATCTGTAAGACTTTTGCACGCGGAAGTGCACAACTACGCGTCGAACGTATCGGCGTTTCAAAAGTGCTTAAAGTTATGGAAGAAGAAAGAGATGCACATGGTGAAACAGCTGGAGGATGGCGAAAACGGGAAGTTGTTCGCGACGAAGACGACGCCGCAGAAGACGGCGGCGTCGCCGCTGAAGAAGCTGTTCGTGACGAGAGCGGAGGAGACGGACGGGTTGTTGAGAGAAGTGGAGGAGAAGTTGGAGATGTTGAGAGTTTTGTCGTCCGGTACCACGACAGAGAGTAATCACGATTTGATGAAAGGGGATGTTGAAAACGGCGGCGCGACGATAAACACGAAGCCGCCGCAAAGAAAATTTACGTTTGCCGCGCGCCAAAATATCACCGCGAGGCAGAAACGAACGAATCAGAAAGTTTTAGTTTGCGTCGTCGGTATTCTCTTCTTTGCTTTGTTCGTCGCCACTTTCGCGTGGTTGTGGACGAACGAAGCCGAGCCGTGGATTGAGAAGAGCATACGAGAAAACAGAGAACATTTGACGTACGAAGAAATCGTCTATCAACCAATCGACCGCTCGAACAACTTTGATTCATGATGATGAAGAAAGAATCCATACGTGACAAAAAGCATGGAAGAGAACGTAGTAAAATTAGAAAAGAAGAGTAATAGCACGAGTAGTAGTAGTAGTACTAGCAGTAGTAGTTTAGGAGGATAGCATCGAGTAGCAGTAGAAGGGCGAGCGCACCGCATTAATGTTTAAAAAAATAGAGATACCAAGCAATGTATCAAATGTCCTTCTCGGGCATTTTTCAACTCACGCGCGGCACAACATCTCACATAAAACAATAATATTTTTACTATCCGAACTTTCCGTAATCCACGGAGGACATGCTCCCGCCTTTCACCGGGTCAAATTCCAACTTGTAGTAATTCCCGTCCGCACAAATAACGACTATTCGATTGTCTTTCGACGTCGAAAACGAGGCTTTACAAAATCCAAACGAATGCTCCGGGAACTCGCTCGTTCGATGATGATCGCTCTCTCCGTGGTAGTTTCCAGCAGGAGTGACCCCTCCTCCGCCGGTGTTCATGCGAAACTGCGCGAACGATCGTTCCGCTTGTAAATATTTTGGTAAAACGTTCGCGGCGACGCCCATGGAAATGACCGACTGCAACATCGACGACGGCGATTTCGGCGTCATCGGACTTTGCGGCGGCGCTCGATGGCCGTTGTTGTTATGCGTCGGCGTGTTGTTTCCACTGTTCGCGTGGTAGTGATGGTGATGATCCCGTGCTGCTATGTTATCGCTACTATTACTATGTGTCATCTCTCCTGTACCACCACCACCACCACCACCCATGACGCTTCCTTCCGGTATCCTATACAAATGCACCGTCCCTTTATCGCTCGTGCACACCAACCACTCTTTTTCTTTACTAAACGCCAAGGAGTAAATCGTCGCCCGATCGGTCCCTCTGCGAAACTCGTGCAACAAACACCCGCTCTGGCAATCAAACACTCGAACTAACGTCCCTTTCTCGCTCGCCGTGGCGACTAAACTCCCGTCTAAACTCAACACCACGCACCTCAACGGTGAATCGTGCGCTTGAATAAACTTGGTCACGTTTTGCGGTTCGTACAATTCCACTCGCACTTGACCTCGAATCAACCCAGGACAGGCCATGACGCAGCTTTCTTGCGTCGGACTTAAACTACAAATCCCGTGCGGGTTCCCCCACGTGTCCGTCTGATGCACAATCTTCAAATCCGAGAAATTATACACGTAAATCTTATGCTCCAAAACCACCACAATCTTGTCCCTCCTCAGCTTCACCGCTCTCACGGGAACCCGAAAGCTCAACTCGCCGATACACCGCGCCTGATGATCGTCCCAAATCATCACTTTATTCGGAGAATATTTCGGCACCGCGCCACCTCCAACGAGCGCGAGTATGTTGCACCGAAACAGCATCTCCACGATCCCAACCCCGCCGCCGTCGAAATCTCGCCTAAACGTCTCTTTGAACGGGTCCGAGTTGAATATTCGGAACCCGGAATCGGTCCCGACCGCAAAACAGCCTCCGTCTTGGTTGAACGACAAGAACTGGAGGGATTCGTCGAAAAATATGGATTCCCGAATGTCATCCGATGTTGTCGTCGTCTTTTTATTCGCCTTATTCACCCCGCGTCGATTCTCCATCGCACCACCCCCGGACGAAGAAGATGAATGCAAAGAAGAGGAAGACATTTCCCCGCGGGTTGTTAACGTGGAATTCAGACACGTTTTTTCTGCTCTTAATTAGTATATTATCCTCCTAAAACGCAATAAAGAAGGCCCAAAAGCGAGAGAGAGAATACAATCAGAGTAAAGGTGTCTGCGAGACGATGAGATATTTAACCTCCCCTAGAATGACGTCGTAAACGAGGAAACAATGAGACAAAACCGTGATCCCCAAAACTCCAAGTTAGAAAGGAAAAAAGTGACGAGGAAAAAAATACGACAATTAAATTCAATCAAAAACGTCTTCAAAAGTCTCTCTTTTCCTCCCAATACTACTAACGAACTAAAAAGCTTTCTGCTTTAACGCTGTCGTTGTGTTAACTTGGTCTTTTCTTCTTCATGAGTCAGACTTTGCTTTGCAGACAATCTTCCAAACGCAAAACCGGTCGTTTTTCGCGTGAATTTTTAAGTCTATTGTTTTTGTGGTTTGATAATATTGAGCGACGCTTTCGAGCGGGACGTAACGTTGGCAGACGCAAAAACACGCGCCTCCTTTCTTTTCTTTTTTCAAAACGTTCGGGAGCTCGGTGAGCATGTGACCCAAAACGCGGAAATCAGGTTTGGCGTTGTAATGCACCGGCGGGTTCGTGAGAATGAGTTCGCACGGTTTGATGGTGGTTTTTTGAGGGAAGCCGTCGGAGAGGAGGTACTCGATGTTGTTCTCGTCGTCGTTCACGTCGTCGTTTCCGGAAACGAGAGAAGAGAAATTTTGTTTGGCGGCTTCGAGAGCGACGGCGTCGGCGTCGAGCATGGTGAGTTTGACTTTCTTCTTCGTCTTCTTCTTCCTCTTTTCCTTTTCGAGAGCGTTGCGTAACGCGTACCCGATGACGCCAGAGCCGCAACAAAAGTCCATGACGCGTTTTGTCTTGTCGCTACAAATACCCTTCTTTAATCTCGGAGAGGAGGACTTTTCGGGATCTTCTTCAAGAATCGAATCCAAAAGGAACGAAGTCATGATGTCCAGCCCACCTTTAGCAAAAAATCCAGGGTACGTCGTCCATTCCTTCGCTTCAACAACACTGGAAGAACCACCACCACCGCCGAAAAACAGTTTCACGTTCGAGTCGACTTTTTTGAACGACTCGAGAGAGGCGTTTTTCTCGTCGCCGTTGGAGAGAACTTTGGCGGTGAACGCAAACGCGAAGTCGTTTTCGCTCTTTTTAGCTTCCTCGGAATTTGGCGAGTGCGCTATGGTCGCGTGTCCAGGAACGCGTCGAGGATGTTCGTACAAATCCTGTTTATATTTTTTAGAAGGAGAAGAAGCGTTAATACGAACCCCGGTGGAACCAACAAAAATGTCATCATCGTATAAAAGGAGAGAAGAGGTGGATGTATCCGCCGCTTCGAACTCGAACGCAGATGACGGCTACGAACGAGGCTCATTAATGGACGGATGAACGCGAGACGACAACGACGCAGGCTGGATGTGCCCTTAAATGCGACGTTCTCAATCCCGCGTCCAAATGTAGCGTCTGTTGTAGGCCGAACCGCGACATTTTGGTGTTCTATTTTTCAATCGGAAGAATCCTTCTTCTTCAAAAGGAGAAAGACTCGATTCCAACGTCAAAGCAAAAACACGAGTCGCGGCGGTATATGCTAAACGCTGAGACGAGATGCGACGAAAAAAGTACGACGACGACGAAAGAAGACAAGACGAGTTTAGCAACAAAGATAAATAAATAACGTACCTTGTTGAAAGCGTCAAAGGCGTTCAAAAACCCTTCACTTCGCGACCCGGAAACGAAGACATCGCCGCCCACTTTCACTCGCGTGGCGACCGCAGTCATGAGGAAAAGAAGCGCCTCCTTATCCGCACACGCTCTCACGAACGCGTAGTCGCACTTTCTCTCGCTCACCGTCGGCCAGGGACGCGCGTTGGTGCGCATCGTGGCGTTTTTCGAGGGGGCGTTCTCATTCTCCGCATCGTCGTTGCACGAGAACCTTTGCCACGTTTCAAATCTGTGACCGAATTTCTCCACCGTCTGGCGCAATTTGCCTTCGCTTCTGCTCTCGCAGTTGGCAATCAACACGCGCCGTTGTTTTGTCGATTTCGATTTCAACTGCTCTTCGATGTGTCTCGACAACGTCTCCGCGGTCGCCTCGTCCACGTTGAAGCGATCGAGCTCCATGATTTTAATCGCTTCGACACCAGATGAAAGCAAGCGTTTCTTTGCTCGCGCGTCGACATTTAGCGCTTCCGCGCTCGAGAGCAATCTTCCGCTCGCGCGCCAATCGCACGTTTTTGAAATATCTGTCACGATTTTCATCACGCGGTCTTCGAAGTCTGCCTCTTCGAGTAGTTTATTATCTTCACCACTTTTTTTTTTCGTCGTCGTCGTCGTGGTAAATGCTTCTATGAATTCGCACAAATCGCACACGTCCGCCGGCGTGACGTCCCGACCGTGTGTCGAGGTATCTTCGAAACAATCCAACGCGCGTTTTAAGAGGAGGCGTCGTCGCAACGATGAGGATGATGACGAAGACGAAGACGCGTTTTGAATTGTCGTCGCTGCGCTCAAAAGCGTCGCAAAAGCTCTCGGCTCTAAATGTTGCCACAAATTTTCATTTTCGAGCGCAATCTCAATCGTTTCTCGCAAGACTTTTCTGGTATCCTTCGTGAGAAGAGCATTCGCGAAGAGCTTCGCGCAACTCCACACGCAATTCGCGACGACTCTCGATTCGCTCCAACTCGTTTTTATCGCGTTGTCCTTTGATTCTTTCTGAAACGCCTTTTTAACAACTTTCGCGACGCGCAAAATTGTCGCGTCCAACCCATCGGATGATTTTGAAGATTTTGACCCGGACAAAATGATGCCGTCCACGTGCATCGTCGCCAACGCCCACATCGCGGATGAAACCTCTTTACTATTATTGCTTTTACTATTCGTACTACCACTCATTTCTGCTGCTACTGCTGCTGCTACTACTACTCTTTCCGCTAACTTAGCCACCACCGATTCAATCTCTTCGCTTTTCAGCGACGATTTCACGCGCAGTTTGGCAATCCCCCACAACGCGTTCGCGCCGTCTTGACTCGAAATTTTATCCTCTTCGCACGCGCGCAAACCTTTAATCGCGGCTTTGATGGATGCCGAAAAAGATTCGCTCTTTTCGCCACTCATCGTTCCGCTCGTTTGTGCTAAAAACCATAAGTTTGTCGCGCACGCTCTCGCGTCCGCTTTCTCCGCCA
>JACLAB010013793.1_pt1 | contig 10520 bp, 6 predicted proteins | sample 8027921 | NCBI WGS metagenome assembly JACLAB01 (sample SAMN15725117, study PRJNA655200) | protist metagenome | isolation source: fluorescence activated cell sorting (FACS) single amplified genomes of... | place: USA: West Boothbay Harbor, Gulf of Maine | collected 2000-07-19
CGTCGTCGTCGACGCCACACCGCCGCCGACAGACCGCGATGTTTAACGGAGGAGCATACGACGCCACGGCGACACAATTCGCCGGCGCCGCCGGCGCTGGCGCATTCATGGCGGAGTACGTGCGCGACAACGACGCGAACAGATCGATGCGACAGCTCGCGGTTTGAATTTGAATTGCCTGCGCGGGCATCTGGGGCGTTCGTGGCGCGTGCGCGCTGGGGTTTGCGCCGCGCGCGTGGATGCGTGCGCGTGCGCGTGTGATCGTACGGTGTGATCGTGTGTGACTGACGGCGAGCGTGTGCGTGATCGTGTGCGTAGTGCGGTGGATGTGATGGACGGCGCGAGCGGCAAGTCGAGCGCGAACGCGCGCGCGGAAACCATGTGCCCGGTGACGGTGAAGATGATTAAGCGCGCGATGGATGATGCTGGTGAATCTGGTGAGTACAAGTATGGTGGTTTGACGCTTGGGAACGTGACGTTGGTCGGGAAGGTTGTTGGTGTGAAGGATGGTGAGAGCAATACGAGTTATACGGTGGATGACGGCACGGGGACGTGCGTCGTGCGCGTGTGGAACGACGGCGAAGGCGAAGGTACGGAGCCGTTTGCTTTGAACACGTACATTCGCGCGTACGGACAACTTAAATCGTTGAGCAATGAAAAGTGTATCGCGGCGCACAACTCTAACGCGGTTCGCGCGATTACGGATTTCAACGAAGTAACGTTTCATCAGTTGGAAGTCGTGTACGCCAACGCGCACTCGACGACGACGACGACGAAGACGGGTGTTGCGAACGGCTCGGCACCGAGTAACGTGTACAGTGCGGCGCCGGTTCAAGCTGCGCCCACTGCTGTTCAAGGTAACATGATGTCGGAGAATATTCACGACGCCGTGTCGGCTGTGCTTCACTTGCCCGAGGCGCTGGGCGAGCACGGCTTGCACCTCGGCGAAGTCACCAAGTTGCTCAACGGTCGATTTACTGCCGATGCCGTGCGTCAAGCCATGGATGACATGGCAAACGACGGTATGGTGTACAGCACCGTCGACGACGACCACTTCCGCGCGACTGATATCATGTGAAGATGAAAATCATAAACAAAATTCGCGTTTCATCGCCTCTGCGCGAGCGCGAACTGACCGCCACATAAATTGTTGAAATCATCATGAACGCTTACTATTACTCTACTCATCGATATCATTCGCGCACTTATTGTGACCTAAATGTTGTATAACAATGCGCGCGTGCTGTTTTTACCTCGCGCTAAGGCGCGCTATCCATGTCTCCCCACGCCACGTGACGCGACGAAGAGACGCGCGACGAGTTGAGACCTTCGTCCGCGTCGTTTGAACGCATCGATCGCACCGATATATCCTCATCTTCATGGTACGATAGTTGTGATGATGACGCCCATGTGTCGTACTGCAATCCAGGAACGCTTTGTTCGCTCGATTTATGCGCATCTAAAACAAAGGGTTCGTCCAAAAGCGTCACCGCGTCTGGGCGAGACGCGGCGGCGCGCTGCAGACACAGGCGTAAAAAGTCTTTACCCTCGCTCGTCAAGTGCTCAGGAATCTCAGGAATTTCATTCGATGACGCAATTTTGAATATAATCTGCACTTGCGTGCTGCAATCACTCCACGGTGGCGAGCCCGTGGCCATTTCGTACACCGTGCACCCGACGCTCCAGATGTCCGCCTCAAATCCCGCGTTTTGTTGCCTAATAACCTCTGGCGCCATCCAGCACGCGCTGCCTTTGAAAGATTTTCCTATCGACACCCGCTCGAGTACTTTAGCCATGCCGAAATCTGCGAGCTTGATTCTACCGCTTTTCTCGACGAGAATGTTCGCGCCTTTGATATCGCGGTGCACGACGCGTTGGGAATGCAAGTACGCCAAGCCGATGAGAATTTGTCTCGTGTACACGCGAATGACGTTCTCTTCGAATTTACCAAATCTCGTCACGAGCGACGCGATGGAGCCGCCTGGGACGTACTCGAGGAAGATGTACAGCGCGGTTTCTTCGCGCGTGATGCCAATGTAGCGCACGATGTTTGGATGCACCAGACGAGACAGCACGTTGACTTCTTGTTCGAGTTGTTCGATTGACTCGTCGCGGTGTTTGTTGCTACTCCCCACGCGAACCTCTTTGAGGGCGAAAAGCTCACCCGTGTCGCCGTTCAGAGCCAGCCAAACGTTCCCGTACGAGCCTTCGCCTAAATTATCCCCTCTCGTCCATCGTCGAGGCTTTGTTGGCGCGAGCGACGTGTGACACATGCGCAACATGCCGTCATCCGACGTCGTGTAACTCAACTCGCTCCATTTCCCCGATCCCGTACTATTTCCTCTGCGGTGACGCGGAGATGGAATACCGCTATCCGAAAACTCGTAATCCGACGTTCCCGGTGGATCGTCGTCTAAAAATGGATTCGTCCCCGCCGGCGCGACCCGCTCGCTCGCGTCCTCAACCGTACAATCCGTCTCCTTACTATCTGTGCTCATGGACGCCCGTTCACTCTTTGAGCGATGTTTCGCAGCATGTGGCGGAAACTCATCTATCTCCACCGCAGTCATCGCCGCGCTTCGCGACCCCGGTCGCTTGATGGACGCCGCGGAGCTCACGACTTTCGCCACCACATCCTTCGCGGTCCCCGCAGTTGATTTCACCGTATCCGCAATCGTGTTCGTCTTACGCTTGCTCGGGTCATTAATCAAGAGTGCTTTTTCTCCAGTGTCCACCACGACATCATCCAGCGTGACGTACCCTTTCGCTCCCGAGGGTAAAATTTGTAACAGTTTGTCCGCCGCGCTCGAAGCTCGCGCCTGCCCGTGCGGCATTTCAATCAACGGTCGTGGTACCGGCAACGGCGTCGCATCCTCTACCGATACCGCATCATGCGCATCAAACGCCCGCATGTGCGCACTCGCGGTGAAACTCGCCGTCGATACCGGTGCAGAACCGGGTTCCGTCATCGCGGCGCTTCTCGCCGCCGTCTCGCGCGCGCGAACCTCGTGCGCATCTTCATACGTCAGGAACGCCTTCACCGCGCGCGCCGCTTGAACAATCTTTGATTTTGCACTCTTGAGCGCTCTTTTCACGCGCGCGCCAAAGCTGTCGGGACCAGTCGCGTTGGTATCCGAGCCATCCTCATCCGCGCCTCGCCTCGCCCGGCGCGTCGCGTCCGACACCTTCACCGCGCATTTCTTCGCCGCAGACGCCAGGGACTTCGCGCGATGCCTCGGCGCGCATCCGGTCGGCGCGTCCACGACGTCCACCGCGTCCGCGGTGGTGCGATCGACGACGGCGCTGGGGACATTCGCGCCAACTGTAGACGAGGACATCGTCTCTCACCAGCCTCAAACGCGTGGCTCCGCGCCGCGCGCGCGCGCGTGCGGTCACGACGACGCCGACGACTCGTCCGGTGACGCGTCGATGCGTCGCAGTCGCGTCGCGGTCGCGTCGCGGTCGCGCCGGCGCGGTCGCGCGGCGACGGGCGAATTAATTCGCCGTCCAAGTTGTGGCGCAAATCGAAACACTGCTTCAGAAGTCGTCGCGTCGACCGTGCGACCGCGACTGGGCGTCGACGAGGGCGACAGTGCGTGCGCGATGACGTCGTCGTCTACGCCTTCGAGCGCGCGCGCGCCGTCGATGCGGCTGCGGCCGATAGATACGTCGCGCGTTGACGGTGCTGTTGATGCTGTTGACGAGTATAACGACGTGCAGGACACCACGCGCTCGGTATCTGCGCGCGTTCGCACGCACCCAGCGACGCCTATGGTAGTACTCGTCATCGCTGCGTGCGCGGCGCTCGTCGTTCGCGGACACGTCGCTGGGCGTGAGCGAAGAATTGCATTTGACGGGTTTTTCAGTCGTCTCGACGGCGACGGCGACGGCGAGCTTTCGGTGCGCGAGCTGTCCAAATTTTTTAGAACGAGCGTGGGAGGGGAAGAACTGGACCAGTCGCATGAAGTGCTGGCGGCGGCGCGCGGAACGTTGGCGCGCATGGACTTTGAAGGTGGAGAGACGGTGTCGTTGGAGGAGTTGGGGGCGCACGCGAGCGGACGGTTGTTGAGCGCGCATGAAGTCGGTGAATGGATCGAACACGGCGTGCGATTGCCGGAATATAGCGCGTTATTTATGGAACGAGGGATAACCATGCTGGATTTCCCATCGATGGTGGCAAATGAGGGTGAAGCGTTGCGCGCGAGCGTGGGCGTGCCGAAAGCGGCGCATCGCGAAGCGCTGACGCGCGCTATGAAGAAACAGTTATTAGGTTTCGGTCGAGCGCCATCGGCGCCTAGAAGTGTGAGTGCATACTATTTGCAAGGTATTGATCATTTGAGCGTGGGTGTGAGCTGGAAAGAACCGAAACACAAGGGAAAGCCGACGTTGCACGAATACGTCGTGCAAAGCGGCGTAGGTGTAGGCGGACGCGTATTTAAGTGGACAGATGTTGAGGTTGTCGACGCCAACACGCTCGCTATCGTGATCAAACGTTTCAAACAATCGCCAGGAATGTCGTACAAATTTCGCGTCATCGCTTGGGGAGAATACGGTTGTAGCGACGCGGGGGCAGCTGAGTCAAAGTGGTTGAGCGGCGACGTCAAAGATGAAGGCGGATGGGTTTCGACAATTATAACATTCGGATTGATGTTTAGGTTTATCGTGTCGTTCCGGAGGATACCGCGTCGTATCGTTGTATGCATGATTGGTCTCTTGCGGTACGTGCGAGCAAGAGTAAAGGGGCAAGACGTTACGGTGAGCGAGTTCGTTCCATCCTTCTTTGAACCACCGTCACCCATGTTGGCGAACGGTAATTCGGATGGTGCGGGCTTGTTTACGCCCACGAAAGTTTTAGAAAAACGGGAAAGTATGAGTGATGATATTTATAGTCCAGCGTATGTGCCCATGGAAGAGCTGAAGCGGCAGGCCAGTGAGCATTTGCGTGAGGCTGAATTTTACTGCGGGGCCGGAGGAAGTGATGGGTTTTGTAGGGAAGATCCAGTGCTTCGCGCAAGGCACTCTCGCGAAGCGTCGCTCACTAGGATGGACAGCAGTAGTGCGTTAGACTTTAGGCGCGACTTGTCGCGAGTACTTTCCAATTCGCGATGTAACGAACCTGGATGCAAGGTGAGTTGGAGAGGCAAAGGCGCGCGACGCATCGGTCCCAAAGTTCACAAACACTTTTGCGGTTTGTGTCAAGCTTGGTATTGCGAAACGCACACTCGCGTGTCGCCGCATGGAAATCGAGGGTGTTGCCAGCCCGAATCGAGATGTGTATGTTCGTACGATTACAACATGCTCACCAAAGACGAACAAGCGGTGCTCGACATGGATAATAAGTATTCACTGGAGACTAGAATGCAACATGAAAACAGAGCTAGCTTACCTGGCCTTGTTTTTGAGAAACTGACGAGACGTAAGCGAATCAAGCGAGGCGCGGCGCTTGTAGATGCGTTCGAATCGCGCGCGCAGACGAGGCTCGGGTCGCAGTGATGTGATATAAGTGCATAAAATCTTCTGTGCTGTAACAACTCGTGTTGCTTTGGATGGAATTCTTTCTTTTGTTTTCTATTCGTTTTGTTTATCGCTGTATGCGTGTGTGTGTGTGTGTGTATGTGTGCTGTAGTCGTCGTCTTCTCTTTCTCACGCGTCGCCGGCTAAACAGAAAGTCGCGACACTCTCCAGCCTGACAATTTACGCGTCGAGAAGCTCGTCATCCTCATCCGGAAGCGGTTGCGCTGCAGCATCCGCAAGTTCCTTCTCGTACGCCGCAACTTCCGCCAAATCAACAGTCACAGTCGGCGGCGCCAAAGCCGGAGACTCGGTGAATTGCAACATGGCGTTACCGCTCAACTTGCGCGCGAGGTACAAGAAGGGCTTTTCAAAGTTGTAGTTTGACTTGGCGGACAACTCGTAGTACTGCAAGTTCTTCTTACGGTGAAACGTAATAGACTTCGCACGCACTTGACGGTTACGCACATCAACCTTGTTACCGCACAACACGATCGGAATATCCTCGCACACGCGCGTAATGTCCCGGTGCCACGTCGGCACATTCTTGTACGTCGTTCTCGACGTCACATCAAACATGATAATCGCGCACTGTCCGTGAATGTAATACCCATCACGCAAACCTCCAAACTTCTCCTGACCCGCGGTATCCCAGCAATCAAATCGAATCGGACCGCAGTTCGTGTGAAAATCGAGAGGGTGCACGCTCACGCCAACCGTCGCTGCGCCCGCGCGAAGAAAAACACGCACGCGTATACGCACCACCGTCAGTCAAAATCCCATCGCGCGCGCCCGCCGAGCCGCACATCCACGCTCAGCGCAATCTTTCCATCACGCACATCCACGCTCACGCGCGAAGCGCTCACAAAACGACGCGCACATTCGAGATCGCGATCGCGCGAGGGGAACACGTACGCAAATACTTCTTTTCAAACTCCCCAGTCAAGTGACGCTTCACAAACGTCGTCTTCCCTGCACACGTGCGTGCGAACGCGCGAGCGGCGAGAAACAATCGCGTCAGTCATCATTCGAGCGGCAGAGCGCGTCGCGCCGCCGTGCGTCGCACCGGCACGCGGCGCCGACGCCGGACGATCGGGACACCCTAAACGCGACATTGGGACAATCTACGCCGCGACAGGCGCGGGAAATCGCGGCGTACCGGTACCGCCGTCACCGACGAGGATGAGCTTGAACGTGGGCACGTTACTCGGGGCGCCGGACATGGTCTATGGACGACGAGCGCGCGGGAAACAATGGGCGCGCAATCTACGGCGCGGCGTCGAACGGCGCGTCGGCGCGGTCGGTCGGTCACGGTCGAGCCTCGCGCCGAAAACATAGCCATTATCCCGTTATAGTATGAGATTGGCCAGATAAAGATCTTACAGATAAAGGTCTTAGAACGTATAGTATGTAGATCAAGATGACGCGTTCTGTGCCTTTCGTTTCGCCCATCGCGCACACCGCGACGCGACGCCCCCATGCGCGCCATGCCGTGCGCCAAGGCGCTGCCGAGCGCACCGATCGATGGGCAACGTCGCGTACTCTCTCGCGTGCACGCGCGCGGGCGCGCCGGGGCGAAGACGACGCGCACGCGCGCGGGTGAGTCGTCGATGTCATCGTCGTCGAGCGCGGCGATGGATATCCAACAGAAGATCGAAGCGCTACGACGCGAGAACGAGGCGTTACGCGCGGAACTGAGCGCTGGTGCGTTGCGTGCGATGAAGACGAGTGCGCCGGAGGCGCGAGTTGAGACGAAGGTTGAGACGCCGGTGGTTGTGGAGGAGGTGAAGGAGGTGAGCGAGCGCGCGGCTGGCGACGCGGGCGCGAGCGCGAGCGCGTTTGAAGAGTTGCCGCCGGCGTATGAAGGGACGTCGAGCTATGCGACTGAGTCTCGCATGGAGAATATTTTGGTTGCGGATGTTACTCCCGAGGCGGCGGTGGAGACGGTGGAGGAGAGTGTGAACGGCGATGAGGCGCCGCACGCGGTGGATACGGCGATGTTCGCCGAGCCGGTGCCAGAACGCGAGGCGGTGGTGACTGAAGCGGCGATGCCCACCAAGACTGTGACTAAGACGGAAAATCCGATGCAAATTGTGTTTGTGACGAGCGAAGTCGCGCCATGGTCGAAGACGGGTGGTTTGGCGGATGTGTGTGGGTCGTTGCCTCAAGCGCTCGTGGCTCGCGGGCACCGCGTGATGGTCATCGCGCCTCGGTATTTGAACCAAACTAAGAACGACAAGTTGTACGAGGGTGCGTTTGATACGTGCGTGAAAAGTAAGCTCGGATGCTTTGGCGCCGCGCATGAGGTTGGGTACTTTCATCAAGTGCGCAACGGCGTAGATTACGTCTTTGTCGACCACCCGTCGTATCAGCGACCGGGCGGATTGTACGGCGATTCGTTCGGCGTTTACGGAGACAACCAGTTTAGATTCACACTCTTGGCGCACGCCGCGTGCGAAGCTCCACTCGTGTTGCCATTCACTGACATGGGTGGGAGATACGGCGACGATGTCGTCTTTGTCGCCAACGACTGGCACGCTGGCTTGGTGCCAACCTTGGTGGCGTCCAAGTACCGCAAGCACGGCGTGTACAACAATGCTCGCACAATTTGCGCCATTCACAACATATTGCACCAAGGTGTAGAACCGGCGACGACGTTCCCCAACTTGGGTGTGCCGGACGAATGGTACGGCACCATGGAGTACCAATACCCAGAGCACATGCGCGCGCACGAATTGGATAAGGGCTTGGTTGTGAACATTTTGAAGGGCGCGATTGCCACGTCCGACCGCGTGTTGACCGTGTCCGAAGGATACGCGTACGAAATTACCACGCCGGAGGGCGGCAAGGGTATGGAGGATTTGCTCTTGAGCCGCAAGCACAATCTGGACGGCATCGCCAACGGCATCGACATGGATGAATGGAACCCTGAAGCCGATCCCGATTGCGCTGCGTCGTATTCTGTGGTTGATTTAGGTGGTAAGCTCGAGTGCAAACGCGCGTTGCAAAAGGAGCTCGGGTTGCCCGTGCGAGATGATGTCCCGCTCATGGGTTTCATCGGCCGTTTGGATTGGCAAAAGGGCCCCGACCTTCTTCAAGCCGCATTGCACGACATGATGCGTGAAGACGTACAAGTCGTCATGCTCGGTAGCGGATTGCCCGAGCTTGAAGACTTCATGCGATGGGCCGAGCAAACGTACAAGGATAAGTTCCGTGGTTGGGTTGGCTTTTCGGTGCCCATGGCGCACCGTATCACCGCTGGGTGCGACATTTTATTGATGCCTTCGCGATTCGAGCCGTGCGGCTTGAACCAACTCTACGCCATGCGCTACGGTACTTTGCCTATCGCGCACGCCACTGGTGGCTTGAAGGATACTATTACCGCGCACAATTCGTTCGGTGACGTCGAAAAGGTGTTGTCAGGCACCGCCGATTTGCAAGCCGGTGAAGGCGTCGGCACGGGTTGGTTGTTCAACGACATGAACTCGGACGCTTTGATGTGGGCGATTCGCTCTGCGTGCGACGTGTACCGCAACAACCCCAAGATGTGGCGCGCGATGCAAACGCAGGCGATGACGCAAGATTTGAGTTGGGACGCCGCGGGATTGAAGTGGGAACAAATCTTTGAGTGGGCAAAGATTGATAAACCTTGGTGCCAATAGGAAACCACCACAACAAAACTCGCCAGGTATATATACATTACAATTACACACACGCCATATGTCACACATACTCTCATTACATCGACGACCTGAGCGCTCGCCGTACCCGCGCCGCGCCGTTTTCGCCATACACATCCCACACCGACACGCCGTCATCCGTCTTTTCTTGAAACGCAGGCTCTCTCCCATATACGCGACTCGCGACGCGTATGAGTATCGCCGCTGTCAGTCCCCAAATCACCCGTCCTTTATAGTCAAAATAATGCACCCGAATTGCCCGCTCGGCGTTCGGCCACGCCCAGTCGTCGAATCTATGTCGCCCATCGTCCTCGAGAAACATCTCCAACGGCGCCGTAAAAACCTCCGCAACTTCATCTTCATTAATCACCGGCTTAAAATCACGATTCATAATCTCCCCCACGATTGGCCGAACGCTAATCATGTGCCTCGAAAGCACCACATCCATGTCGCCGAACACGCGGACGTCGTCGCTTCGCAATCCAACCTCCTCCTCGCTCTCCCTCATCGCCGTATCCAAATCCGTCGCGTCACCGCTCGACGGGTCAAACTTCCCCCCTGGAAAACTCACCTCGCTCGCGTGCGAACTCAACGTCGACGCTCGCGACTCTAAAAGCACATCAATCCTGTCTCGCCTGCGCGCATCACCATCATCATCATCATCATCATCATCGTCACTCAATCGTAGACGCCATCGCAACAACGGCACGAACACCGCCGCGCGTTTCGTCCCACCGCTCGCGACGTGCGCCAACCGATCGCGCTCGGCGTCGCCCACACCGGCGTCGAAACCATCCAACGCCATGCGCCGACGAATGCCGACGCGCGCCACCGTGGCCTCCACATACATTCATACCAAACCCTCTATATAACAGGCATATTACGCGCTTCATACACCATCCATGGCTACACTACGAAACCAAAAGATCTCGCGCGGCCTCCGCCGCATCCCACGACGCGCACGACATAGCACAACGCACCCGCACACTACGGTGCGCGGGCGTTTTTATCGCGATCTATGTGATACATTGGTGGCGTCACCAACGACCGACAGCCACAAGATTCCACGCGCGCGCGCGACGCCGCCGCGACGCCGCACAACGCGACGTCGCGCGAGCACGCACCGGTTCCTTCTGTGTTTCTGCGCACGCATCGCACGCCGCGCGAGGCAGAGGACGACGCGACGCGCGAGGCAGACGAGTTGAGCGACGGATTAACGGATAAGCGACGCTTGGATCGTCGAATTTTGATTTGATTTGATTTTCTGACGCGCAGAGCGATGATGGCGTCTCGTGCGGCGTGCGCGGCGCGCGCGGTGGATGGCGGGCG
>JACLAB010010656.1_pt1 | contig 10518 bp, 11 predicted proteins | sample 8027921 | NCBI WGS metagenome assembly JACLAB01 (sample SAMN15725117, study PRJNA655200) | protist metagenome | isolation source: fluorescence activated cell sorting (FACS) single amplified genomes of... | place: USA: West Boothbay Harbor, Gulf of Maine | collected 2000-07-19
GGGGGGTTTGGATTTGTGCTGGACGCGGATTTCAATACATACGAAACAAATGCCTGCGAGACGTACGGAAATGCAGCCGGGCTCGATGAAGCGGCACCTAGTATAGATGATAAGCGGATAGAGTCAGTAGAGCTCTGGAGGTTCGTGTTTTAGCTAGTATGTGTTAGTGCAGGGAAGTACGGAAGGGTGTGTTGCCTCTGCGCTAATCCACCGGTGCTAGCCCGGCCGCGGCGCGAGGACTAACATCTATATAGGATATAGGTGCATGATATATTGTATTAATGTAAATGTGAAAGCGTTATCGTGATAAATAGAATAAGAGTGTATAATTATAATTATAATATTTATGCAATACTTACTGGCAGTATTTGTGTTTGAAATTAATTGTCACGTGCGTCAATTCTAAAGCAAAGGCATCATATATACACTATATTTCGTACATGATATATAAGTCTTTTATTATTCACTATCAGAGCTATCGATTGCCGGCACTGTCACCTCTGCTATATCTGCTGCCGCACTTTTCGCTGCCGCTACAGGTACTAGTGAGTTCGAGGGCGTGTTCGAAGTCAGTGAGTTTGCAACAGATGGCACACTCGTTGAGCGGGTGATTTCTTCAATAGCGCTGCTCATTCCTTCCCTCCTCTTCAAAGCGTGTAGTTCGCGGCGATGTTGGTTAGCAATATTTCTTTCCTGCTCCGTCTTGGCCATTCTCCTCTTTCTCTCGATCTCTCGACGAATAGTCCGCCTAGCAATACTCTGTTCCTCTGTCTCGGTGGCTCTCTGTTTCTTCTCGCGCTCTCTACGCTTCATACGCCGAATCTCTTTTTCTTCAGCTGTCTCAGAGGCGCGTACCGACTTTTCCCTCTCCCTCCGCTTTTCCAGAGCCACTGAGTGGCTCTGACTGGTCACTACACTTGCTTGCATACTTTATTTCTTAGAATTGTCAGATTAATATCAGTTGAAGGCTTGAAAAAGGTATTTAGAAATCGTCAGTCTTGAGGCGCACGTCTAAAACGTTCTCTTGATCTTGTGCAAGCCCATATAGATGGTTCTTTTGCGGGTATTATCAGTTTGTTGTTGTTCTTTTCGTAAATAGAAATAGTACGCAATTTTTAGAGAAGATGCCAGGAAGCGAGATAAGCACTAGTTCTAGCCGCAATAGGCGGTACATCGGGCGACTGAGCTTGACGAAAAGTGATGGGTCTGTACGTTATTTTAACATCAAGCGCAGCATCTTGATCGGCCGTGGAAAAGAGTGTGATATTCGTATAAAGGTGAAGACTGTTTCACGCATCCACTGCAAGGTGAATTTGGAGAGGGACGGCGAGTTCGTATTGGAAAATGTTTCCACGACTAATTTCACTGTACTAAACAAGGGCGAGGTAGCAAAGAGTGCAAAACTTAAAAATGGGGATGTAATCACTGTCGCAGAGCGTGATTTCCTCTTCCAGCTGATAGATACCGATGCTGCTGGTGCTGCTGCTGGTGCTGCTGGTGGTGCTGCTGGTCCTGCTAGTGATGCTAGTTTGCCTAAAACTAACGGCGGGGGGCTGTATTCCATCCTATGCGGCGCCCCTGTTGGCCAGGAGGTGATAGAGGCGAACTCCGGCGAGGAAAAGGGGGGTGGCTGTAGCATCATGTAATATTAGAAATGATCGACAGAGAAATAACATATGTCGATGTCATACGATTGACAACTGCGATTGAATTGTGTGTTCTTAGATAGTCAAGCATACAGAAATCATGCGTATTCGAGGAATAGAATCTGCCTATAGATTTCCCAGCAAAGCATTCCAGTAACTTACAGAATCATACGATACATTCATTTACACTTACACTGTAAAAACCATTATCATGAAACCTATCCAGCATCCTAGTATCCCTTACTCTGCACTCCGTTCCACTTTTCTATAATAAATTCCCCGAAAGAGGGGATGGCTCCATCTCCGAGAGTGTTGTGCCGCGTGATCGCACGTCCCCCAGTGGCCACTTCAGAAAAAAAAGCGCCGTCATAATTATCGGTAGATGATACGGAGGGCAGGGCGGTATCGAAGGATGGATAGTAGAAGAAGACGAAGCTAAGGCGATCCCTTGTGGTAGGACACCTGTGTATTAGATTATTGGCGACGTTCAAGGGTTGTTATTAGTATAATGCCTTCATGCAACAGATCTTACGCTCTAGGATGACGGAGCTACTTAAGATATTTCACATGGACTAATTCAGGTATTGGAAATAATAGCTGTGGTGTAGACTTGCAGCCTTCTATGGAGAACAACATACTTTCACCTACACCACTCTATGCACAGGCGAAACCAGGTCAGGTCTCACCCTTTTCAGGAAATCCCCTCCGTTTACCACAAGCGACCCAGCCCCTGCAGCACTAGGTACGTCTCTCCACTGGGCATTGAAAATCGTCCGTCCGTCTTTGTTAATAGATTCGTCTAAGTACTGGAGCCCTCCTACTTCGTCCTGCATAATGAGAGTGAGCAGCCCCCAGTCTGTGTGTGCACTACTCCCCAATATCTCCTTTTCCGTTTTTGCTTGAGCCCCTGCCCCCTCCTTCCTCTCTTCCTCTCTCTTTTTCTTCGTCTTGTCCTTCCACTCCTTCTCGTGTTTCTCTTGTTTTCCCTCTATTTCTTCCATATCAGTAACATTGGTGGCTAGGTAGTGAAATAACCGCATCACGCTGGTTGAAGAGAGGGTGAAATAAAATATAGAGGTCGGTATGAGTATGATTGACGTACGATAGATGATTGAGGGACGGTTCGAGTATAACGATTGTGTGTAATGGTCACGATACTTATATGTGAGATAGAGCTAAATCACAGTTGCCTCATGAACAGTAAACGCCAAATAGTATAGCAATAGCACGGGTTGTTATAACCCCTAAACATGGCCTTCGCACCTTATCTCATGCCCTCGTTCTAGGGAGCTTCGCAACAGGCCTGCACCATCATGGATTTTACTGATTTCTACGGACTCTTGGTCATCTATAACCGCGTGACTCAGTAATCGAGCGATCTCCACTTTCTGTTCGTATAGCTTGTAGAGGGAAGCTTTCATTTCTTCGGAATCTTTCGGCCAGACATTTGGAGCCTTCAAGTAATTACTACCATCAGTACATTCCTCTTTCAAACTGCTTTCCTTAGGAGCATCAAAGCCATAAGCAAACCCCTCCTTAGGCTCGAACACACTACCTGGCAACCCGCTCTCCTCACCGAAAGGAATGTATCCCCTCATGTGATCCGAGCCCATTTTGATATCCAGCTTCTCTTTCTCGGGCAGGCGGAACAGTTTGTTCGCCTGCTCGAACGATGTCTGGGAAGAGGACTCCTCTATCCCGTGGCCTGTAGCCAAGAATAAGCCAATCTTCGACAGCGCTGAGACTACTTTGCGGGCACAGGCATGGTATTCAACTGATCCAGCAGGGCTCTCTCGCAGAGGAGATATGTCAATGGTCTCAACACCATCCGTACATAGAGCAACACCTACTAGTGCGCTTAGTAAACAAAGCAATGTAAACTTCATGGAGATGGAAATCTTGATCGAAGGTCAGCTGATCATACGTACAAAGCACGATGGATCCAAATGCGCAATTTAACACACCTACTAACTTTTTTGTTTAAATCATGCTTGCGGCTTTTTTGTTACTCCTTGCATTGAGTGCTAGGATCGAGTCTATTACAGAGGAGACCAACTGGCCAGCGCGGCTGTGGGAAGGGGATGGGATGGCTCTGCATAGCTGCAAGCACGGGAAGTACCTCCTGTCTTTGACCGATACGTTGATATCAGCCCACCTGCGTGAGTTTGGAAAGTGGGAGGACAGGGGTGTAGAGCTACTGCTGCAGATAATTCTCCCCGGGGATATCGTAATAGATGGCGGAGCTAACATAGGCGCGTTCACCATCCCGTTCGCGAAACGAGTGGGAATGGGCGGGATGGTGATCGGGTTCGAGCCTGTACGTGAATATGGCAAGGTAAACTTTAGAGGGCTGTATCTCTATAATATGAATATCATATTCAATACCGAGTATTTCACATGAAAGATTCTACCTAGATCTGTCACATCAAGCAGTATCACGAATACATCACACTTTCATCGTACTAATTGTAGCCCTCAAATATGGCCCATGAAATATAGGTGCGGCAGAACTTCCTCCGACTTGCAGGAAATGTGGCTTTAAACGAGCTTCCGAACGTGAGGTTATACCAAACTGCACTAGACACTACGGGGGGTAAAAGCATTTCATTCCCCTTACTGAATTTCACGCACAATTCCAATTACGGGGCCATAAGTATGAAGAGCCATGGCGAAAAAGGTGATCAGAGGGAAAGTATGCTCAAGGAAGCTTTGTCCGTGCCTTGATATGGATGAACTTTAGAGGGTTTAAGAGGGCTACAAGTTTATATTACTGTTGTCTTATTCAATATCGTATGATACATGTGAAAGGCGCACTGTAGCTAATCTTATCTATGAGTATCATGACCATTACGTTTAACTTTATACTCATATCGACCTTCAAACGTCGCACGTCAGGTACGAGCAGATTCAAACATCCTCACTCGACACGATTTCCTTCGATACCTACGACAGCCTAAAAAATCCAAAATCCAAAAATTGTCCTTCCGTCATAAAACTGGATCTAGAAGAGATGGAGGTTAGTGTGCGCTGATCTTTGGAGGGACATTGCTTTATAAAATGACTATGCCATGCAATATGTAAAGCTAAATGGAATGCTGTGATGTGGCTCTATCTCATGTATGAGTATCATGACGTGGCACCCAGCCATCACACTTATACCACCCTTTTTTAAATATCACCGTTTTATATTGCACTGCAGCTCGAAGCGCTTCTGGGGGGGCAAAAGCTTCTAGAAAGGTGTCGCAGCCTGGTGTATCTGGAGAATAATTGCGTTCGATCGTCTCACGCGCTTGTGGACTTCTTCGCTTCTCGGACGTACGATTGTTTCTGGGATGTACAGACGGTGCCACCACTCACAATTGAGCAAAAAGGGGGAGTAGGAAGTAGCAACAATAGCAATAGCATTAAGCATTCGGTCAATATGCTATGCGTACCCCAGGCCCTGCTGCTCCACCCCAATGTACGTGCGGTATATTGTCGTTCTCTCATGTGAAAGGCGTGACGTGATATTGCACTTGTGATTACCGTAATCATCCAATACAGCTAAGTATCACATTAATAATTACATTAATAATTACATTAATAATTACACCCAATATTCTTAAACCGTTTACAGGTACCAGATGATGAACAACCATGCAATGTTTCCAGTGAGCGGTGTTTTAATCTGCCAGCTGATGATTTCGTAAAAATAGACCCGAACAGACCTTATCTGAGCCAGTACGTCGGGCCATGGGGACAAAGACTGGCGCAAATCGGGGATGCCACCGGATGTGACGCGGGATATTTCGTGTTCGAACCAGAATTATAGGTGGTAGACTGTACTACCAGCAAATAAGAAGTTTGGTAATCTTTATGTTTACATGTCACTTATCAGAATTGTGTCTGTCTATTAGTAGGTTGTGAGTATTGAGTCCGTTGAGAGTCCATGGAGTATCTTTCGTATTTTTTTTTTGGTATTTTAGTATCTTATTACACCATACCACTGTACATAATATAAATATAAGTCTTGCATAGCTATCTCTCAAGTGACTTCTTTCGCCCTTCTTTTTTTTCATTCGGCTTTCATGCGGCGGCCTTTTTCTTCGAGCACGTTTTTTACTAGCTAAAATCTTTTTGGCAGGAGAACTACCATCACCAATGCTATGTAAGAAACTAAAACCACCACCTTGACTACTAACAGTAAAAGCGAAGACAATAATGGCAACTGCGACAGCAGGAGCAGAGCCATTGTTTTATCTGCAGTTCTAGCTTTTCCATATTTTCTCGTAATTATTTGATATGATAATGATGTAATTGCATAATTAGTATATACCTTTGTTTATACTCCATCGCACTAATCGAATTATGGTTACAAAAAACAAATATCATTCTGTCATCGACATACTTCCCATAATCACAGCTCAGATGGGGGCACGGCCCAAGGAATCATTTCCAGACATGGGGAGTCCTCCGCCAGCTGCGTGACCTTCCAAGGATTTCTGAACAGCAGAACCTGAACAATTAAGGATGTTTAAGGATCATCGTTGGTGTAATGGTTGTACTGCATGTTCATCATACGCATACTAAAGACAGATATGCCATGAAATAGACATTTCGCATGGCCAATTCTGTATTGAATATAACAACCACAGTACAGAGTTTTCACTTTCTAAAGTCCACCAACGATAGCCAATGTACGCACTGGCCTTTCCCATCTATCCTTGACCACGTGCACCCCAAATAACTTCCCATCGGCGTCCGCTTTCTCTATCGCGTCCCAACCACCACCCACCCACCTAAGGATATCGGCGATGGATTGTGTTTTGGTTATTGTTAGATGGATGTTATATATAGTAATGGTCTCAGAGCTACAGTCATTGCACACACCAAGCACATACCACATACCTGGCCATGGTGTATCCGAGAGACTCCCACTTGCACTCCACTCCGTACTCGTTCTTCATTCGATAGTCCACAACCTCAAACTGTGGCGGAACGGATGAAGTGAAGAGTGCGATATGGGTACGATGGGTAGGGGGGCGATGAAGTATGATGGAATATAGGGGTCGATGTGAGTACGATGGGTTTGGGGCTCATGCATAAGATAGAGCGACATCACATCTTTCACATCTATCGTACGTCATGATACTCAAGGGTATAGTAGAGCAACACCAAAGCATTCTCATGGACCACCAGCCATAGAATGGTACAGCGACGGAATATATAAATAGCCTCCTCCAAGATCCACCAAGAGCTCACCTGTAGCTGGCCCACAGCAGCCAGCATGAGGTTCCCGTTACCTGTGGATATTGGTGGTGTTTTATTATATTAGTGTGATGTCTGTCAATATGCGCACTAATGCAGAAATGAAAATTACAATCTGGAGCTCACATAGTGTGCAGAGTACAACATTGAAGCATATTGAAGCATATTGAGGCATATTCAAAGCGCGCGTCCATCGACGCACGCACGTACCATCGTCCCCTCTATTTCTCAACATTTGCACCGCACCTTCGTCTAGCAGCTCAGATATGCCTTTTGCAAATTTTTTGTAAGAAGCAGGATTAGGGTTGCGAATGTAGGAGAACTTTTCTGGAGAAAAACTTGGTATTGCCGGATACGCAATGCGATTGGTGCCCGTGAATAGAGTGTCTCCTATTGCGAAATGCCCTGGGTTGTGGATGCCTATCACGTCTCCCGGATACGCCTCTTCGACACTCTGCAGGCGATGGCGAAATGCAAGCATTTGTATGAGTACGATGGTTGTGTATAATGGTCATGATACTCAAGGGTATGATAGAGCTACATCACATCTATCGCACGTCATGATACTCAAGGGTTTGATAGAGCTACATCACATCTATCGCACGTCATGATACTCAAGGGTTTGATAGACTCGCATCACAGCTACTTAATGAAGCATCATACATGAGATATCATAGCAAGGGATGGAGATGCAACCCAAAAAATCAGACACCCACTTGTGCTTGCACATACCTCCCTGTCCTGGGCAAAAAGGCTCTGTGCCGAGGATAAATTGAACGTTTTCGACTTCATGCGGCTATGTCCTACTTTCATGCCTCTCCGGAAGGTGCCTGAGTGCGGTGTCGAGGGGGTGTGTGATGCGCGCGCAGATTAGAGTTACTGTATCAATGTGAGAACACAACAGAGCTCACACCGGGGCGAGATACAGTCCACATCTAAAATCTAAGGTACGTTGAGAAATTCCAGCCCTGATCGGGTGGATTGGTGTGATTTTCATGCCTCATGCGTGCACTGTCCATCGTGGTGTATATGATATATAGCACGTACCCGAACACACTCGAATGAAAGCCATCCTATCCCTGTGCCTGGGATCTATATTAGCTTGCAATTTGAACACAAACCCGCTGAAATTCTCAGAAGTGGGCTGTATGATGGTATCTGCATATATTGCGTTGGTTAAGGATGGGTGTTTGAGTGGGGTATTATGATTTGTTGACTAGTAGCCATGGAATAGAATGTAGCCGTATACACACATGCACACATGCACACATACCCGTGTTTATCCCTAGCCTGTCTCCGCTCAGAGCCTGACGTGCCGGAGGCTTATGTGCGTACAGCAAGAAAGTCTGAAGAAACAGTTCCACTCCGAAGTTGGTCATAGCACTTCCAAAAAATAAAGGGGTCTGTTCGCCAGTGCTAATTAGCTCGGAATCGGTTTCTGGTGTGACCCCGTCAAGCATCTCAACATCCTCTTGGAGCTGGGTATACAACTCTTCTCCTATGATTTCTGCCAGTTCTGGGTCATCTAGTGCAACTACATTAGCATCAACTTTCTTACGCCTATTCCCCCTTTCAAACAGATGCACCTCGTTGGTAGCCCTGTCTAGAACCCCTTGGAAGTCTGACCCAGAGCCGATAGGCCAGTTCATAGGAATGCATTGTAACGCAAATTCGGCTTCTAATTGGTCAATAATGTCCCAAGGGGTGAGTGAGGGTCTGTCCATCTTGTTTGTAAAAGTAAAGATTGGCAGTTTGCGCAGTTTGCACACTTCGAATAGCTTCCGGGTGCGGTCTTCGATGCCCTTTGCGGCATCTATCAGCATTACACAGTTATCTGCACACATGGTAGAGTGGGTGAAGGTGAAATATAGGGGCGATATGAGTGATGGTGGAGTGTACTGGTCATGATACTCTTACAAAAGACAAGAGTTACCTAATGGCTTTCAAATTACCCCTTAAACATCGCATGACATAGCCATGGTGTAGAGCTACTGCCCTCTAAAGATCAAATACTATTGCACTAACCTGCCGCCGCGAGGGTTCTGTAAGTGTCCTCTGAAAAATCCGCGTGACCTGGAGTATCGAGAAGATTAAGATGGTACTGCAATTCCTTCAACTTGTATTCAAAGCTCAACACGGTGCTCGTCACGGAAATACCTCTTTGCTTCTCAATTTCCATCCAGTCGGAGGTCGCCTTCCTCTGGTCCGCTCGAGCCTTCACAGCGCCAGCATCTTGGATAGCACCTGTGTCATGATGGGTGTTTTAAGGTCATTTTAAGTTTGATTTTTGTAATCCATATTCACGATATTGTAAGGGCGACAGATCTGCAGTAGACCTTTCCCACGCATCACGCATCTTTGAATATAATAACAGTGGTACAGAGTTATGTCCTTCCAAAGTTCATTAGTAAGCCAAGCACTCACCTCCAAACAAGAGTAGCTTCTCTGTTAAAGTAGTCTTTCCCGCATCTGGGTGACTGATAATGGCAAAGTTGCGTCGTCGCTCGATCTCCACCACGGGTGCTTGGTAGCTGTCGGAGGAAGGGACTTCTATTTCACTCATCATCCGGAGCCCGAGTCGATTATTGAAGCTCAGGCGCTGTGTATACAGTGTAAAACCATATGAAACACCAAACATTGGAACCAAAAATAGACTTACTGCAACCAGCATGCTCGTGTTAAATAAAGTCTGCATTTGATGCACTCGGTGTAGCAGAAAGTGCAGATCGTCATCCCAGGAGAAGTAATACGTGCGCTAAATGTACTGCACGTCTAAACGTGCGTTGTATTTTCCGCGCGATTCCAAGTAAACACGCCACAGCAATTTTTATTAAATATGTTTGGTCTTATGGGGATATGTATGCAGAGCTCTAAAGCTCTGCTTCAAAACTACCCCAAGTTGAAGTTTTCGGCTCCGAAAACGAGCCTTACAGGAAATTCTTCTGGTTCTTTGTTAAACAGCAGCTATAGACACTTCAGCAGCAAATTCGAAGGAGAAGAAGAAGAAGAAGTAGATATAGGTCTTTCGTCGGAGTACTCGTCAGAAGTGAAGGATGTGCTGGACAGCTACGAAGCGCGCAAGAAGCGAAGACAGTCTTTGGTAGGAATAATAACAAGTGATAAGAACCCGAAGACGATCACTGTACAAGTATCGCACGAAAAGTACTTCCCCAAATATAACAAGTCGATGCGAACCCGCAGAAATATACACGCGCATGATGAAGAGATGCAAGGAACCGTAGGAGACATTGTTCGCATCGTGCCTTGCAGACCAATGTCCAAGAAGAAAAGACATAAGATAATCGACATTCTGAGGAAAAAGGAGATTTGACCAACTATCAAGTATAAGCATAAATAGTTCTGTAGTAAAGAATGTAAATAAATTTGCTATTTGAAAAACAACTACTAGTAGAAGGAAGTCAAAACTTTCTATCTAAAAATTTTGAACAACCCTCCTCTCCCCTCCTCCTCCTGCTCCCTTTCCGCTTCCGCGCGCTTCTCCGCCTTCTTCACCGCCTCTGGTGATGCCATGTCGGCGATAACGGCAATATGCCCCCCGGGACCTGCGAACATGCGCTTTACCCCTTCAACCGTCCATTGATAGGAGTCCACAAGTACAGGCTAT
>JACLAB010009352.1_pt1 | contig 10517 bp, 7 predicted proteins | sample 8027921 | NCBI WGS metagenome assembly JACLAB01 (sample SAMN15725117, study PRJNA655200) | protist metagenome | isolation source: fluorescence activated cell sorting (FACS) single amplified genomes of... | place: USA: West Boothbay Harbor, Gulf of Maine | collected 2000-07-19
TGCGCACGAGGGTCGCGAGCAGGGCGCCCTCGCCCGGGCCCTTGCGCATCAGGTGGTCGATGAGGTAGTCGAGGTCCTTGGCCGACGTCAGGACGCCGGCATGGTTTCCCTGCTCGTCTTCCACGGCAATGAGGCCCGGAGAGCCCCGCAGAGTCCAGTACCTCCTGCCGTAGCGATCGACGCCCAGGCAGTCCGTGCGATATTCCCTCGGCGGGGCGCACATGTCCGACTTGAGGGCCTGGCCCTGCGCAATGTCGTGGCACAGCACGTGCAGCAGGAACAGCTGCAGATCGACCGGCAACTCGAACCATGCGTTGGTCGCGAGCATCTCCTTGGCCCGCCGGAGGCGCTCCTTGTCCCCGTGGTGCTGCCGCTCCACCGGGCGCTGGCCGATGTACCTCCGGAGGACCTCCGGCCACGTGTTGTTGGACAGCACCCGCATCCACTTCCTTGCCCTCGCCTTCGACAAGCCTTCGTGGTTATGTTGTTCCAAAAGGCAGCAGAGCAGCAGCTGGCTGTAGAGCGCCATGAGGTCCTCGGAGAAGTCCAGGGGCCACTTGGTGGCCTGGAGCAGGGCGTTGGTGTCCAGCACCTCTTCCAGCTCGCAAATGTCGCCGTACAGCGACAGAAACTCGGCCACGCTCGAAGCCATGTTGAATACTTCGAACGACTCCCGAGACGGGAACAGCTTGGCGTACTCCCGGGCCGGACCCTCGATAGACTTCTCGAGCGCCTGACGATCCTTGGCCTGCATCTGCGTCTCCGACTTCAGCCGCTTCTTCGCCTGCTCCAGGGCATCATCGTCGGTGTTAGCCGTCTCCGTGGCCGACGACAGCTGCCGGGAATTCTGACGAAGCGCCGACCCCGACGCGCTGCCCTTGCGCTGCTTCTTGGCCGCGTTGCGCTCCTTCGTGGCCATGATCCCCGCCAGCTTCTCCGTGAGCTCCACCATCCTCCGGAGCGCCCCATGTCCAGCCTCAGCGCACCTGAAGCACGACCACTTGGACAAATCCGTCGCAAGCTCCACCGGAGTCATGCACTCCTTGTGGTAGACCCGGACGCAGCTCGCGCACCCCTCCACCTCCAGCTCGTTCTTCTTCGAGTCGGCCAGCCGATGGCACTTGGAACACTTCACCTGTCGGCTGCGCTCTGTCTTAGGGCGCAACGTGTGCAATTCCAGCACCTTTCGGAGGCACTCGACCTGCCGCGGCTCGATCTTGTCCTCCGGCTTGGTCGCCCGGTCCTGGTAAAACTTCTTGGCCGGCAGCACGTACGAGGCGTCCGCGTTCTTCTCAAAGATGTGCACGCACGACGTCGCAATCCGCTGCGTGATGACGGTCGTCAAGCAAAACTTGGCGACGGGCTCGTTCACGTTGGTGCACTTGAAAAACGCCTTGTCCGACGTGCACCCCGCCATCAGCGCCTCCAGCTGCTCATCGGATTTATCCGACGACCCCCGCCCCTTCTTCGCGGTCCCACACCGCTTCAAGATCTCTTCCACAGGTATGCCCGGAAAATCGACGCCATCCAGGGCCCGGAAGGCGGCCAGCAACAGCTTGTTCCCGCCGCCCTCGAGCCGCTTCTCCGTGTCGGCCTTGCTCTCGAACAGAGACGCGAACAGGGACTCGCGCAGCGGCAAGTTGTCGAACGTCATTTTGGACAGAACCTTCGTCGCCTCGGCCGGCGACAGCAGCCCGGGCGCCATCGCCGGCGCCGTGGCTGACGAAGGGGCCTGCCGGGCGTCTGCTCCCTTCTGGACGGGCATGACGCCACTCGATCCACCCGATCTTCTCGCGCTTCACTCTCCGTGGGTGTATCTGAAGAAGTGTTCAGATACAATACACAGAGAAGAGCGACAGGTCGACGGACAGCAGCAGCGAGAAAGGTCGGCTGTCTCAGTTCTTGAATCGATGCTCCGATTTCAGGCTCGTCCAAACGGGCTCACTCACTCACTCACTCACTCACAGTGCTCGTGGGCAAAGAACGGCGCAGCCTTTCAGCGTGAACATAGAGAATGGCGAAACGTCGCGCAGGCAGGCGGACGTGGCCGAGGACCGAGGACCGAGTCGTCGCGAGGGGGAGGTCTCGCATAGGTCGCCATTTCTCACTTCACTCCATTCATGTCTTCCGAGTTCGAGTGTAGACTATGTGCGATATAACCTGTTCATGCCGCACGGTGAGCGACCACAGCGAGCAGAGGTAGCCTCTCGCTCGTCAACCGAAGACTTGCAAGTCTACTTGAAGACTACTTGAAATGCCGTCGACTGCACCCGCTCAGAACGCGGACGAGGAGGACTTCCTGTCGATCGTCGTGGCGAACGAGACGGTGCTCCGATGGGAGGAAAAGTGGATCTCGTACGAGTCAGAGGGTGCGTATCGATATCGAACCCGGACGCTGCTCCCGCTGACCCCGCTCCTCCTCCCTGACCCGCTCGTTCGCCAGGGGCTGTCGGCACGATCAAGCTCGCGGTCTTGCTGAAGGAGATTGCGACCACGCTTGCCGAGAAGGGAGAGACGTACGCGTCCGAGGCGTCGGCATGTGGGCTGGCGGAGCGGGCCGTGGTGACCATGAAGCGGGTGCAAGACTCGTCCGAGATGATGGACGACTTGTCGTCCATCATCGCTGCCTGCAGCGGTCCGTCCGCGTCCGGAGATCGGACCTCGACGCTGACCTTTGGAGATCATCGGGTCGTTGTCAAGGAGGGGGCGCTTGCGGACGGCGTCGGAGCCAAGCTTTGGCGGGTAGCGAGGATCATGTGCGAGCGGATGGCGAAGGACGAAGGTCGGATGGTGCGGGGGCAAACTGTGCTCGAGTTGGGAGCCGGGGTGGGTGCGTGCGGGTTTCTGGCGGGCAAGCTGGGCGCGACGCGTGTCGTGATCAGCGACTACGTCGATACGTTGCTGCTGAATTTGAGGGACGCGCTCGCACTCAACATGCCGGCCGAGGAGAGCGAGGACGACGGATGGACCCGGGCGAACACCGCGATCCGGTTCATCGACTGGGAGGACGCCGTCGGGGCTGGCGAGGGCGGCGGTACGCCTGCCGCCCTGGACGGGGAAAGCTCGCGGGCCGTCGCCCCGGGCGTCGACGCCGGCCTCTGTTTCCGGACGATAATCGGAACGGACGTCCTGTACGAGTGGCCGATGGTCAACTCGCTCTCTTCGTGCATCAAACAGCGGCTCGAGCCCGGCGGCACGGCCTACATCTGCAACGCCGTTCGGGACCAGGCCATGTTTGACGCACTTGTCGAGTGCGTCCGGAGCAAGGATCTCTTGGTCACGGTGGAGGCCCTGGATGTCAAGTCGACTCGAGACGAGGGGTGGTGTCAGGAGGACACCTACGAGGGAGGCTTTGTGTTTGTGACGATCACTCACACGTAATCGTAGAAATCAATCATGAAGATGTCCAGACGACTAGCTAGCCGAGGAGGGAGTTGCCGAACTGCGTCACAGCCTCCGTCGTCTTCTTGAGCTTGCTGGGGTCAACAGAGAAGCACCTGGTCATGTACTTCGCCTTCTCCCTCTGCTTCGCTGTCATTTTCGACTTGACGACCTCCGTCACAGACGAGGCGCAGTCCTTGGCCGTCTGAACGAAAGTTCCGGTCGGATCGGTGAGGGCCGCCATCTGGCGAACGAAGGAGCGAGCGCAAAGCGCGAGCAGTGAGCAGTGAGAGATGAGTCAGCGTTGCGAGAGAGCGGCCGAAGTCGGTCGATAAAACCGTACGAGGTCGATATACTTGATCACGTCGGGCGTCTGCGCTGAAATGAAGGTAGCGAAGCACTTGTCGCATCTCCCGACGTTCTTCCCGTTACCGACGCGTGAACAAGACTTGGCCACATTCTTGTAATCGAGTCCGTTGAGATACCTGTTAGAGAGCGCGAGCGCGGTGTGAGCGGCTGGCTGCTGCGCTCACCACTCGCTGAGAGGGAGAGAGACCGTGGGTGGCAAAGTAGTCGACGTACGAGGCGGGCAGGGTGCACGTCCCCGCGTTGACACCGGCACTAAAGAGTGCCAAGATGGTCAGAAAGAGAGCGAAAACGAGCTTCATGTCGGCAGCGTGGTGTCACAGCGGCTCGAGAAAATTCGTCACGAGTCGACGCGTTTGGTGCGTTTTATGCGTTTTTGTGCGCGGGGTTTGCTCGGTTGGACCAAGTCTCACTCTTTATGCGTTTTTAGTGCGTAAGAAATCTCCCATGGTTCGGTGAGAAGCTTGAACGCCCAAACTCGGGTCGGTCGAGACGAGCCCCCCGGGGGCCCATCCAGCGCTGGCGAGCCCTCGCCCCTCATGCAGGCGAAACTGTTTCTGTACTTCGCCGACAATTATACGGAGTACTTGACTTTCAGCAGCATACTTGCATCAGATAGACCCAGGCAGCGTGGCGGAAGGGACACGAGTGAGCCAGGCCGACTACAGATCCACCGGAATTTTTGCTGAAATGCGGAGTGAATTGAGCGGATAAAGGAGCGATTGACACGAGACAGAGCAAGCAAAACACGATGAGTGGGACGAGTGCCTTCGTTACGGGCAGCGTGATCGTTGGCTGGTGCGTCTCTCGTCCACAGCCCCGAATGACCGACCGACCGACCGAATCGGGCCCTCCGACTCACACACCGCACCCGCTCGCTCGCCAGGTATTCCTCCAACATCGGTGTCCTGTTGCTGAATAAATGGCTGCTCAGTGTATACGGGTTCAAATTTCCCGCATTCCTGACGCTGTGTCACATGCTCATGTACGTTCGGCGACGCCCGCACACTCGCATACGACCGATCCGGTCATCTCCTCTTTCCGATACTCCTCCTTACTCCTCCTTACTCCTCCTTACTCCTCCTTACTCCTCCTGCTTCTCCATCAAATCAACAGGTGCTCGATATTCTCATACGCCCTCGCCATCTCGGGCGTCGTGACCTTACAACCCGTGAAATCAAAGAGGCAGTTCTACAAAATAGCAACACTGGCGATCGTCTTTTGTGTGGCGGTACGTCCTCCTCCTCCTCCTACTCAAATTCGGACCCGGACGTGGACTCGGATTCGACCAACGTCGGCGCTGTCGGCTCCAATGCTCCATCGCCCCCCATGCTCCAACGCCCACACGCTCCCACGCCCACACGCTCCCACGATTCCTCGATGCCCTCACTCGCTCGTCCATCCGGCCGCCCGTCCAGGTCGTGCTCGGAAACGTGTCGCTCAAATACATCCCGGTCTCGTTCAACCAGGCCATCGGGGCAACGACCCCCGCATTCACGGCCCTGCTCGCGGCCATCATGCTCGGACACCGGGAGACGCAGGCCGTCTACCTGTCGCTCGTGCCGGTCATCGTCGGCATCGTGATTGCTTCGCACGCCGAGCCCATGTTCAATCTGATAGGCTTTTGCGCGGCCCTGACGGCGACGGCGGGGCGAGCGCTCAAGTCTGTCCTCCAGGGCATCATGCTCAGCGACTCGTCCGAGAGGATGGACAGCCTGAGTCTCCTCCTGTACATGGCACCCGTGGCCACGGCGGCGTTGGTTCCAGTCACGCTATTTTTCGAGCCGACCGCCCTGGCAAACGCCATCGTCCTCGGGCAGACGGGGACCGGATTCTGGCCTCTGCTGGTCTTCAACGCGGCCATGGCCTACTTTGTCAACCTGACAAACTTCTTGGTGACCAAGCACACGTCGGCGCTGACGCTTCAAGTGCTCGGGAATGCCAAGGGCGTGGTGGCGGTCATCGCGAGCGTGCTCGTGTTCCGGAATCCAATCAACCGCTACACAGTGTTCGGGTATCTAGTGACTGTCGGCGGCGTTGTGGCGTACTCATCGGCCAAGCGGCAATCCAAGAAGAGCGAGGCGCTGAAGAAGCTCGCAGCTAAGGGGAGCGACGTCGAGTCGAGCCAGCCACGGTCACCGTTTAGCAGTCTGGCGACGGCAGAGAGCCGAGACACCACCAACGGGCAGCACAACCACACGAGGTCGCTGAGCACCTCCCTGAGCGACAAGTCGCTGCCGATGCCCAGAGGGTTTAGTTCCTTCTGGGAAGCTTGATCAAGCTTCCCAGAAGGAACACTCATGAGTGATTTGGCAAATCACTCAACTCCGTGTTAAATGACTTGCAAATGCGAACACTAGATCTCTCGTGGAGGGGAGACCCACGCGACTTACCACCCCTCTGTTGGGGCGTGGTCGTCCCTGCAGTGCTGAACGTTCGTAATTTCAAGCTCGTCGTCGGAATTCCGGAAAGGATTCCCCACCGCAAACGACGCGCACTCACTCACTCACCACCCGCTCCTCCAACACACAGGTCGCATGTGCGAGCGCGCTTTCGGGCGTGGTGGCCGTCTACTTGAAGGACAGCAGCTACGACCCGGCGTGCTTGCTCAACCTCGACGGGGACGTCTGCACGTTCACCTACATCACGACGGGGGTCACGCTCTTCATCGCCAGCGGCATTGCCATCGCCTTCCTCATGGTGGATTATACGCTGATCAAGCCGCTGCACGACGTGGCGGTCGGAAGCAGCCTCTTTTTGGCGTTTTGGCAGTTTGTGATGGCGTTGACCATCCAGATACGGGGCGACCAAGCAACCGGGGCGGGGTTCCCCGGGACGAGTGCACGACTAGCCGCGTACGCGATGGCTTGGATGTGCATGTCATTCAGTCTGATCCAAGCCGGGGTGACGTGCGTGTTGATGTACCTCGCACGGCCGAAGAGGAGGAAGGTAAAAGTCCGAGGGCCAGGGACACCCTCGGCCATCCCCAACCAGAGCTTTTCAACCGAAGCCGCAGGTGCTCAACGACGGCGGTGACGCCGTAATAACTATGACAATTCTATGAAACAAACGCAAGCACCGCGCCGACTCCCAACGATGCCATGACCGAGAGCGCCGAGCGGGATCCGATCGCAGCAGATGGCGGCGGCCCGCCCGGAACGATGATCTCCGTGGGGGGCACGGTGACGGCCGGAACGGACGGCAGCGGGCCGGGTGCCATGGACGGCAGCAGGCCGGGTGCCATGGACGGCAGCAGGCCGGGGACCGACGGCAACGGGACCTCGGAGGCAGGAGGTGTCACTGAGCCGGTTTCGCCGGCTCGGACGAGCGTTCCGTCGGACGTGAGCAATACCTCCTTTCCAGAGATGTCTGCGCCCGGTTTGCATCTGCTGCATTCCTCGAGCGTCAAGGCCAGCGTCGGATCATTCGCCAGACTCGGGTCTGCGTTGACCTCGGCGAGCTCGTCCTGCATCCACTTCGGGAGCTCTCCCTCAGAAGGCAACTTATCGTTGTACTTGAAGGCATCCGGCGACGAGAAGAACTGGTAGTCGAGCGCCTGATTTAACCTCCAGGCTGCATCGCACGACGCGTCTGGCTGCTGCTCGTTCATCGGCTCGTAGCCTTGAACGGCGTAGAACTCGTTGTACGCCTTGACGTAACACCCGGCCTCGCATTCGTTGTTGAATACGTTGTAATCTTCCGCCTTGCCAGTCTTGTAGGAAATGAGCGACGCGCAGATGGGCGCCGAACCGAACTGCTCGTAGCAACCCCAGGAGCACGTCCAGTACTGAACGTCACAGTCGGGGCACTGGCGCGCAAACCTGCAACGAAGGTGCCGAGCAGTCGCGTGTGAGATGGAGCCGAGTGGCGGCGGGCGAGGAGAGGCAGGGGGACGATCGACGGGGGTGGGTAGCTGCCTCTGTGTCGGTAGCAGGCCGCAGGCATCGAGACGCGTTGCCGACTTCTCGACGCCTGCGACGCTTCATGCGCACCAACCCTTGCTCTCATGATATACAGACACAATGCTAAGCACGTACGATGAGCTCGTGATGGCCAAGCCCACCAAGACGGGGACGAATTTGCCCTGCATTTTGATTTCACCACGCCGAGATCCGTCCGAGACTTTGCCGCGTTCTCTGCCCTTGTGTCTGTGTGATGATCCTGCGACGCAAGAAGTTGGCTTTCAAATATCCAATGCTCGTTAGATACACCGGACCGTGTAAATTCGCTCTGAGAGAGACCACTCAGCGACTAGTGGTCGAGCGACTGAAGAGGGGCTTCGGTCGGTCTCATCAATCGCCACTGCAGTCCCACAGATGAAGCAGCGTACACACCCGCTCCAACCACGTCCTCGACCGGACTGCTTCAGCCTTGCCGGAGAACCAAGCTTGGTGCGCCACGCCTGCCGCGTCACCCCAAAACGCGATCCGACTCGACACAATGTACCGATGCCGCTCGTCCACATCCAGCTCGGGTACGTTTGCAGGATTCAGAGTAAACACGCCCCGTCCATCCAGCTCCCGATTCACCCCACGGGAGGCCACCCGATGCACCGTCCCGTCGACCCAGATGACGACACGGGGCTGCCACTTCAGCGATCGGTTCGTGTAATCCGACGCAGTTCCGAAATGGCGATGGGTGCAGCCCTCATAAGGGTAGTGCCCGTGCCCAGACCTGGCGATGAAACTGACAATACGCCCAGTCTCTTCCTCGTCAATCTCGACGTCACCCGCAGATCTCCACTGGCCATCGCAACTTCTGTGCGCATTGAACCAGACGCCGGCGAGTCGACCTTGCGCGTCACACCGCACCGTCACATGTTCGATGTCGCCTGGATGCGACCCTGGCGAACGAGCGAAGCGCACAGCGCGAGTGAGAGAGTCGGGGCGAGCGACGAGCGACGTGCGACGAGCGACGTGCGACGAGCGGGCGCACGTCGGTCGAGTTCAACACCCACCGAAAAGGTCGAAGAAATAGGCGCCGTTGAACGTGAAGAGCGTCGTGTACGATATCTCGAACGCCGACACCTCTCCGTCAGCGTCCACGACGGCTTTCACCGACGCGTAGACGGGTATGTCGTCGATCGAACGCACGCTGCGCTGGCCGAAATGCGATGTGGGCGACTTGAGCTCGAGCCTGATGCGTGTCGGCGAGTCGGTGTCATCGAGAGAGTCGAGCAGCCGGCAGAGGGCGGCCGGGGAGTCGAGATCGGAGAGAAGGAGCGAGCCGCTATCGGCGCACACCGCTCGCGACTCTGTGATGAAATACTCGAAGGCTGCGGTGGGACCGTGCGTGGGGCGTGGGGAGTGAGGAGGGTGACCACGGGGTTGAGCACAGGGAGCCGAGCAGCTGACCCGTGCGTGGGGCGTGAGGAGGGCGACCACGTACTCGACGGGAACCCATGCTTGTCGTCCTTCACCAGCCAAAAGCAGGGCGTGTGCTTGATGATAAGGTCTCGGATGAAGGCATCGTTGCTGTTGTTGTTGAAGCTCATCGACGATCGTCGCGAGCGAGTCAACACAAAAGAAATCGGGCCCGATTCACCCGGGTGGCGCTATTCCCTTCTCCCGATCGGGATCGGGATAAAAAACAAACATGGGGACACCGTCTGCGCTAGCGAAAGGTCCCTTCGCAGCCGGAACACGCCTGCGGGTGCGGCTCAAGGGCGGGAAGGTACGTACGGGTCGCTTGCATTGAGTTGCATGATGAGCGAATGCACGCTCCCTCGCGCGCACTCAACGCTCACTCAAATCCCTCCGCGCGACGACAGAAGCTGACGCCATGTACTGTGTCCCGGTGCTCGGAGAAGATGAGGAGCTGCATCGTCGTCACGGACGACGGGAAGGAGCTCAAGGTTGACTTGACGAGCCTCGACTTCCTCGTCGAGGGGCGTACCACCGGGTCGGATACTGACGTCTCGGATACGTCGGATTCGTCGGATTCGTTCGCGGATCCGGGGCTCTGTGCGGCGCTGATGAAGGCCATCGACTTGGCCGACACGGAGGAGCTGTTGCGGCCGTCGGACGAGCGGTCGGAGGCCGCCAAGCGGTCGTTGAAAGAGGTTGTCGAGTCTCTGGGAGATGCGTCGCAAGCGTTGCATGTGGATGGGTTCGATGCGGAGCAGATATGGGTGCAGTTGGATGGTCTGTCCAGGGCGGCGATGCGGCGGGTGAAGCGCGTGCTGCAGCGGTCGGCGGACCTGGACTCGGTCATTCCGGCGGACGTGGAGGAGGCTCTGGATGAGCTTCTGGACGGGCGGAGTGGGGCGGAGGACGACGAGGGCGAGCGCGGTGAGGGTGACGGTGAGGACTGGGAGGACAGTGACAAAGAAGAAGAAGACGACGACGACGACGGGGAGGAAGACAGTAAAGATGAAGAGACTGAAGAGACTGAAGAGACTGTTCGAGGACAAGATCGGCAACGGGCGTCCTGGGAAGACGATTACCTGAACATGGACGAGATGGAGGCGTTCCTGCGGGACGCTGAGGACGAGTATGCGCGGGAGACGGGCGATGGGGAGGGCTCGGACGGCGATCCGGACGAGGAGGCGCTGGACGGCGTTTTGGACGATATGATGAACCGAACGGGGCGGTCGCGGGGCGGTCGAAAGCGAGACGTCGACGAGCTGGGTGACGTGGACGTCGACATCGGTTCGGATCCACTGGCCAACGCCAAGTACGACGACTTTTTCGAGCCCGTGCGCGCAGGGGGGAAGGACAAGAAGAAGCAGAAGAAGAAGAAGCGGGTCCACTTCATCGAGGCGGACGACA
>JACLAB010004823.1_pt1 | contig 10508 bp, 8 predicted proteins | sample 8027921 | NCBI WGS metagenome assembly JACLAB01 (sample SAMN15725117, study PRJNA655200) | protist metagenome | isolation source: fluorescence activated cell sorting (FACS) single amplified genomes of... | place: USA: West Boothbay Harbor, Gulf of Maine | collected 2000-07-19
TTTAAAGTGAGAGAGATGTCATCGATATCGACTTTGGAGTTTGCGTGGGAGCATAAATCGTTGTGGTCGGATGACTTGTACAACAAAACAGAATTCTGCGAGCAAGTTGCTGAAACGAATAAACTCGAGTTGCTCAAGTGGGTGCGAGAGGAGAAAAAGTGTACGTGGGATGAAGATACGATTCATGTGGCCGCACGTCAAGGTAATCTGGAAATGGTAAAGTATTGCGTTGCAAATGAGTGTCCTATTGTTGAGAGAGCGTGTGCAGAAGCTGCCGAAAACGGTCATCTCGCGTGCCTCAAATACTTACGCGAAGAAGTCAAAGCGCCTTGGGATTTGAGAACTGCCCATTGGGCGGCTTTAAATGGTCATCTTCACATACTCGAATATCTTGTTGAGCGAAAGTATGATAAATATAACGAAGTGACGTGTTTATATGCGGCCGAGAACGGCCACTTAGACTGTTTGAAGTACTTGCACGAAACCGCCAAAGCGCCGTGGGACGAATGGAGCGTATACCACGCGCACAAGAACGACCACACCGAATGTGTACAATACCTCCTCGACAACAACTGCCCATTACCAGACGGTTGGCGATACGAATATGGAGAATTGCACACGTCCAGATCATCATCATCATCAGAATAAAACTTGTAACATCAGAAAGAGAGAGAAACGCATCACAAAAACTCTGCACCTCTCTATTAAAATTCTTCAATATCTCTTTCTGCACAAATTTGTTGCTCACAAGAAGAAGATTCTTTTATTACATCTCGAACGGAAGAGAGAGACAAAGAGAGAGAGAGAGAGAGAATCAAAAAGCCTTGTGTTGGTGTCTTTATTGCCCTTTCGTGTTCTCTCATCCTGTTTTCTTCTTCCTCTTCTTCTTGGTGAAAGGAGTGAATACTAAGGGAAAATTAATTGGATATTTGTTCGTTAAGAAACCCCCGGAGGAAGAGGAAGAGGAGAGCGAAGAAGACAAAATGACGACGACTTTGATGACAACAACAGAAGAAAACAACAAACTGACGTTATTCGACGCCATGTGCCGATTACCATTGATTTTGCTCTTCGCTCACGTCGTCGGGAAACGAATGAATACGAGCGGTGTCAAATTCAGCAACAGTAGTGCTTTCGGTGGTTTCAAAGCGTTTAAGATGCCGCTCGTGACATCTTACATATTCGTCGGGATTTTATCCAGCACCTCGGTAAGACTTATCTTTATTTGATTCTTATGTTATGTGTTCTTATTATTCTTACTATATATAGTTTTTAAACGTTTTGACGCCTTTGGTCGTTCGCGAGTCCTTGTGGTTGGTCGACAACGCGTGTTTATCCGTCATCGGCGTATCGGCGGGCGCGGAGTTAAGCGCGAGGGATCTGAGAGGAGACGCGAGAAAGATTATTGTTTGGACGATTTCGATCGCTTTGTTTACGTGGATGACAGTTTTTACGGCGTTTACGGTCGGGAAGGTTTCCGATCGCGTTGAGTTTTTAGAGGATATGAATCGGAACGATTCAGACGACGATGGCGGCGAAGACGACGATTCTTCTTTTTTACGGCGGCGGCGAAAGTACTTGCGCGCGTGCGCGGTAGGATCGTTAATAGCTACGTTATCGATCGCTCGGAGTCCAGCTTCGGCGATCGCCGTTTTGAGAGAAACCGAAGCGAGAGGACCGTTTTCAAAATTGGTCGTCTCGGTGACGGTTTTGAAGGACGTTTTGGTCGTCGTTTTGTTCGCTTTGAACATGGAGATGATTGAATCTTTAGGATTGATGGACGTGAGCGTTGGCGGTAGCACTAGTAGTAGAGGTAGTGATGGTAGTCAAAATAGTAGTAGTCGTAGTGAGAGTAGCACTGTAGTATCCTCGTTGATGATGGTGAACGAGACGACAGATATTAATCATGATCAGACGAGCGCGCTTCTTAGGCATCTGATGACGACAATCGGCGGAGAAGAAACGACGATTACAAACGATTACGAGTACCAGATGAGATCGATTATTCGCGCGTTAGAACCGGTGGTTTCTGTGTTTGGTTCCTTCGTGTTCGGTTTTTTCGCTGGAGCACCTTTACACTCGGTGTTGCGACGCTTGCCGTCGCCGAGTGTAGCGCAAACGGACGGTGGTGATCATCAAGCGGCGCATGTGAATGTAAAAACTCGATTTCGAGCGTTGATGAGACAATCGATGAAACCGCTGTTTACCATCGTCTACTCGACAACAATATTCGTCGTTTCCAAGCGATTGTTTTTGTTGGAACCGCTGTTAGTGTGCGTGTGTTGTGGGATATTTTGCGCCAACAGAGGTAATTTTTCCTCCGCGGCGACGACGACGAGGACGGCGGCGGACGAGGACGCGGCGAATAAGTTGGCGCAACAGCAACTCTTCAACACCATCGGCTCGAAGTCGTTGCACTCGTCCTTGGTCTCGTTACAGCCTTTCGTCAACTTGGTCTTTTTCACGCTCGCCGGAGTGGCGTTGGAAATGGAACACGTGATGAGAAGCGCGCAAGCGGCGATCCTATTGGTCGCGTTTCGCATACTCGGTATTTTCATCGCGTGCAGAATCGCCAGTCGTTTACTCCTCTCATCGGAAACGTCGTCGTTCTCCGGGGGTGGTGATAATACTATCGAGCAACAGCGCAAAGTCGCTTGGATGGCGCACGTGACCCAAGCCGGCGTCGCGTTAGGTTTGGCGAGAACGTGTTCGGTGAAATTTTCCGCAACGTGGGGCGAACAATTCGCCTCCGTCGCGACCGCGATGATCGCGCTGAATTTGTTAATCGGTCCGCCACTCTTTCGAATCGCGCTGACCAGAGTCGGCGAAGCTTCTTCGACGGAGGACAGCAACAGAGGAGTTACCGTTGTTATCGTCGACGATAAAGAAGACGAAGAAAGAGACGAAGAATAAGAAGAATAATTGGTTTTCGCATCACAACAACAACAAATAATAATAACAATGCTGCTACTCTTGCATATATATCCTCTTCCATCGCTCGCCTACACAGAGAGCGTGTTGTCGTTTGAGAGAGAGATCACACGTATCTCTTCCTTTACTCCTCCTCTGCTTCAGGCAGCTTTAAATCCTTGAACAATTTCCCTTTATTCCTACTTTCCCACATGCTATCGAACCCTTTATTGACCATTTTCTCCCCGACTAAAGCGCCGGCGATGATCACGCCCACGTACACGGACGTGTTCGACTTTATTTTTTTTGAAGAGAGAGAGAGAAAGAAAAGAAAGTTAATAAATACGGATGATGATGATGAGGTTGAAAATGAAGGGAAATCGGGAAAGAAAAACATCATCCTCCTAAAAGAAAAAACGCAAAAAAGAGTACGCGCTCTCTCTCTGCCCTTCTTCTCGTATGATAAAACGCACCATGAACGTCTTGTAAAACGTGTTGAACATCTCTCTACTAATCTTTCTCTTATTACTAGTAGAGTGTGCTTTAAAAAGATGAGGAAAAACGAGCGATGAAAGATTTCTCTCGAGTCTCAAAAGAGGACGAAACTTTTTTGTTTAGGGTTTTGGTCGGAGCGGAGTCTCTTCGACAGTTTTCAGAACAAACAGACGATAAAAGAAAGCGCATCAGAGTCGTAAAGCTAAAGCTTTCTGCGTAAAACAACCCGCGAGTATATAATAAAAGTCTTCTCACGAAATCAGAGAGAAAGAAGAAGAGAGGACACAAAACAGAGAAAGAGAGATCGAGAGGCGGTTTTGGCCTCTCGCGTTGTGAAAAGGAGTAAAGAAGGTTTTGGTCTCTCACATCATCATCATCTCGTTGAGAATTTGAGCGAAGCGTCTCCAATTCAATTAAAAGAGTAGAGAAAAGAGAAGAACACGTTTAAGAAGAAGAAGAGTGTATTAAGAAGATGTTGCAAAAAGCAAAATCGATCAAAAAAACGCTCAAAACCGAGGCGAAAGCAATCGCATACGGGACAGAACGCGTCGATAAACGAGGGAAACCGGTCACCTCGATCGCGGATAGGACCAATGTACGTTTTGCGTGATTTTGATTTGATTTTTGCGCTGGGTTTTGAGATGCCTCGCTGTGATGGGGTGACAAGACTTTTCGAAGCGCTTTCGCGCTCGGGTCGTTTTTAATGCCATTTTTTCTTTTCTTTCACGCCGCTGACACTCTTCAATTCTTTCTTTCTTTAACGCGCTCTCTCAAATACGAATAATAACAACAGGCGTTCGTGTCGAAATCGATGGCGCCGAAAGAATACTTGGAGCTCGAAAACGCGTGCGTGAAAGCGTGCAACAACGACCTCTCCGCGCCGAAGGAGAAACACGTAAGGACGTTACTGTTAGCGTGCGGAGGCGGGCAAGGGAATTCGCCAGATCGAGTCTCCGTGGCGGATATTAACTACGTCTTGAATTCAATCACGAAAGTTATCGGGAAAGCGACCGGGTGGATATCTATGCTTAAATCGCACGTGGTGTTACACCGCTTGTTTCAAGAGTGCGGAGGGAAGTTTCAGAGGGAATTTTTTCACCACGCGGAAGCTTTGAGAAACGCGCGATCGGGTGGGAAAGAACAAGATTTGTTTTCGTTGAGATATTGGAAGGATGACTCGAGTCAAACCGCGTTCGAGTTGTCCGGTTGGGTGAGGGCGTACGCGTTGTATTTTGAAGAGTTTACGTGTTGCGCAAAGTTTTGGCCGTTTTTGTGTTCGCAAGGAAGCGGATCGACGCCGATGCAAGCGTATAACTTCGATCAATTGTTGCAACACGTTCCAGTGGCACAAACGCTGATGCGACGATTGACGGATTGCGATCCAACTGGAGAGGTTTTACGGAGAAACGACGTTCCCGTGAGAGCCGCGACGGCGTTGATGTTCAAAGATTCTTTGAAAGTGTTCAAATTAGCCAACGAAGGCGTGTGCGCTTTGGTCGGTTTGTTCTTCGAACAAGATAAGTCGAAAGCGAGGAAAGGGTTGGAGATTTATAAGCGGTCGGTGATTCAACACGAAGATTTGCAGCGGTTATACGCGACGTGCCAAAAGATGCAAATCGTCAACCAAGCGCCGGCGTTGGAGGCGCCGCCGGAGTCGTTTTTAGGCACGATGCAAGAGTACGTGGATACGGCGAAAGCGGGGGAAATGCCAGCCGGAGTTGGCGCGAGACGTTCGAACAGAGGGACGAGTGGTGGTACTGCGCCTCCTTCTGAATCGTCGCCGGGAGCGGCAGCGGCGGCGGCCACGTCGCCGAGTGGCGGAACGGCGTCGCCGCAACAAAACGCAAACGCAACCTTGGACGCGTTGTTTGGAGAGATGAACATTCAAACGCCTCCGCAGAATGCGCGAGAAGCGCCGAGTAGCGTAGTAGCTGGGAGGAATTTTCTTCCCGCGGGTACAACCGCATCGGCCCCAAACGACGATCCGTTCGGTTTAGCGACGATTACTCACACGAATGGCACCGGAGGAAACTCTAATCGAGGTCATCAACCCGCCGCGTCCACGAGCGCGAATCTTCCGCCGGCGCCAGTTCGAGCCCCAAATCAGCAACAGCAACAACACGTGCGAAACGGCAGCAATAATCCGTTCGGCGACGATCTCTTTGGTACGCCTAAGAAAGCAGTCGCGGCTCCGGTTGATTTGAACTCGTTATACGAACAAGCCAACACGCGACAACAACAACAACACCAACAACCGCAGCAGCAGCAGTACGGAGGAGGAATGATGCCGCCGCCGATGGGCGGAGGTATGCCGCAACAGATGATGATGGGTGGTAACCACCCTGGATATTATCAACAACAGCAAACACAGCATCATCATCATTCTTTACAGCAACAACAACAACAAACGTCTCCGCCACAATACGGAGGCATGGGAGGAGGGTATCCCCCGCAAGCGGCGGCGGCGCAGAACATGGGGTACCCCACAATGATGGCGGCTGGCGGGCAATATCATTCGCCGCCGGGGCAAAACTTTCATCCTCAACAACAACAACACTTTAATCCTCCTCTTCAACAACAACAACAACAACAACAACACTCTAGCAACAATAACAACAACAACAACAACAACAACTTTTTGATATAAATTATATATACTACCATCACATACAGTACTCGTTCTAAACATCATCGTCTTTCGTTCGCGGCGCGAACAAAAGTAAAAATTCTTCACACGAAAAGCGTCCCTTGGGGAGAGCAGACGCATCATCATCATCATCATCATCAGTCGCGCAGACAGACCCCACCAAGAGATCATCACGCGGCAAGGAGGAGGACAACTGCTCCCGTCATCAAAACGCTCACACTCTCCCTTAAACAAAGTTCGATCATCATCATTTAGCAGATCTGAGATGAAAAGTCTGCGTTCTCGTCCAAGCGGCGTAACTGTCGTCTCGGGATGTGTTCGTAACCGTCGTCGTAATCATCATCATCATCCTCGGCGGAGGAGGAAAAGAGAAGACGTTCAAGAAGATACGCAAAGAAAACAGACGAGAACGATGCGTTTTTTTACATTCGGAGGTGGGAGGAGGTCCTCTGCATCATTAAACTCCGCAGTAAACTCTTTCGACGCAAAATCATCAGACGAGGAGGACGAAGACTTTGACAAAAATGTTGCAAAGAACGAGACAATCATGGGGATTGAATGTGAATCCGGGATATCGTACGACGAAAACTTGGTCGGTTTAACCAAACCGATAGCGTTTGCGTTGTTCAAACACAAGACGCAAGCGGTGATTACGCTCGGTATCGTGTTACTTTTTAGCACCGCGGATCGGACGATTTTCACGCTGACGGCGTTACCCATCGCCAACGAGTTGGGTTTGTCCATCGCGCAAATCGGGTGGATACAGAACGTTTTTTTGATCGGGTACATGAGCACGAACGTTATAGGTGGGCAACTGGCGACGAGTAAGAAGAGCGGGAGCATAAGTCCTTCGAGTTTGTTATTTTTGGCGCTGTTTTTTTGGTCGTTGGCCGTCGCGGTGTTGCCGACGTTGTTGTGGTTGAAACGCGGAGGCGGTTTGCTTTTCGGATTGGAGACGATTTTGACGCCGTTTGCGATATTACTCATCAGTAGATTATTGTTTGGGTTAGCGTCTGGGGTCGCGTTACCCGCCGCGGCTGGGTTTTGTGGCACGTCCGCGTACTTTCTCGACGCGGAAAGAGGAGAAACTTTTACGACTTTATTGAGCATGTTCAACGTCGGCTCTGGGTTCGGGATGTTGTTCGGAGGATTTTTAGTTCCCGTGATTGGTTGGAAAGGCGCGTTTTTCGTGTTTGGTTTGAGTGGGATGGTGTACGCCGTCATCGCGTTTATGCGTTTGAGAAGGTTAGATCGTTTCATAGAAAAAGTAGAGGAGCGGCATAATCCGTTTTCTTCGTCCATGGTTGGCGATATCCCCATGCTCTCCGAAGACGAGTGCGTCGCGTTAGACTCTTCTTTGACCGAGGAGACGAACTCGAACGAGGAACAAGCGCGTTTTGACATCGCCTGCGAAGACTATAGCAATCGAACGTGGCTGAAGAATTCCCCGCTCTCCGTCAAATTCCAACTTTTAGTGGTTACGCTCGCCCACATCATGACGAACATCGGCTTCTTCACCTTTCAAAACTGGCTCGGAATTTACATGCAAGGCAGTTTAGGCTTTTCCGTGTCAGATACCGGCGCGTATTTGTTCCTCCCTTGGTTCATGACCGCTTTAGTCGCGTATTTCGGCGGGAAATTCTGCCAAAAAGCCATTCGAGACTTCCAAACGCCTCCTTGGAAAACGCGACAAATCGCCATGACCGTCGCGACCATGATCCCCGCATTCGGCTGCCTCCTCTTGGCGTACTTCTCCCTCGCGCTCTCCTCCACGCCTCTCTTCGTCAGCGAAAACATCCAAATCCTCTCCGTCTCCATCATCGCAATAATCGTCGGTGCTCAAGCCGCTAGCGTCGCCGGCGTCCACGCGTACTTACAAGACTACGCCTCCGACCGCGCCGGAAGCATCCTAGGCGTCACCAACACCGCCGGCGTCTTCAGCTGTCTCGTCGCTAACAAAGTCATCGCCAAATGGGTCGGCCAAAGCGCGACACTAGGGTTCGCCAAAGTCTTTCTCGGATTGGCAGGCATGTACGTCTTTTGCGGATGCGTTTGGATACGGAACATGAAAGGAGATAGATTGGACGGTAAGATAAAAATCTAAGAGAGTATTTTTGAATGCATTACGAGTACTCACCACAAGTTTTGGATAAACTTCGCTACAAATTTCGCACGCGTTTGCTTTTCTATTTATTAGTATTTAAAGAAGATGATGAGAACGAGGACGGTACCATCATCATCGCAATCGTTGTTTTTTAGGAGGAGGAAGTTGTCTCCTAAAGTTCTGCGTCGCACACAGGCTGCGAAAGCTTCTTTAACTTCTTTAAAAACAACTGAATCTTCACTCTTTCTCGCGTTGGACGAATTCAACGCGGAATGCATCGCGGGCGAAACAAACGCGGTACACGGGCGCCTGTACGCACACGCGGATATATTTCGACGGGCACAAACGAAAACGAACGAAATGAAAGAAGATTTAGCGCGAGAAATCGAAAACGAGATACGCGCGAGCACGAAGAGAGAACACATCGAAGCGGCGAGAGCGAGGAAAAAAATAGACCAAATGCAAGAGGCGTTTCAACGGTATCGGGAGGACGTGGCAGCGCTGACGAGGATTCAGACGATTCAGACGACAAAAAGGAAGTGCGATGATAATAACGATGATGTAAATGGAAGCGAGGACAACACTGATGCAGAGAATAGATATAATACGATAGACGTGATGCAGACGATGCAGACGAAAACATCCGGTAACATTCAGACCAACTTTTTCATTCGCAAAGACGACTGCGACGAGTATGGCCGAGCGGTTCGGCTCGTCGGAAGCTGCAAAGAACTCGGCCAATGGGATGTGCAGAAGAGCACGGAGTTGAAGAAAGTGGACGAAAAAGATAACTTATACGCGTGTTCGTTGGATATGAGCGCGAAATCCATAGACGACGGGTTCAAGTTTAAGTTTTTTACGTGCTGCGCGAAGAATGAGAACAACAACGTCGAAGACGTCGATTGGCAAACGTGCGAAGACGGTTCTTTCCGGAACGCCATCGACGGAAGCGGCGAAACGATTGCGTTGAACTTTACCGTAGATTGGATGGGAAACAAAGAGGAAGAACGGGTATGGGTGTGTCAATCGTTAGAACGATGACGACAGGCGCTGCGGTGTATGTATTGTATAACGTTATTAGGTAGATGATATTTATTATTAGTCCCGCTCGCGGTGTTCGATTACAAAACAATTCTCTCTTTTGTTTGCTTCATAAATAACTGTGCGTCGTATTTTTCTCCGTCTGGCTTACAGCGAACGCGAAAACCATCGATTCGATTGGATTCTTTCGCGCTCTAATCGCCAGATTGAAAATTCAAACACTCGCTCTACTACTCTCTCCTTTTGATTTATACTTTTGATGATGAATAAATAATTAATGTTCTGCGTCGTCGTGCAGATTTTTGTGCGAACTCATCACGCAATGGCGAATAACACACTAAGTGCGGTCGCGATAGATACGCCGAACGTCGCAACGATCGCGTCTCTCGTCGTGATTGCGCTGGAATCCGCGAATAAAGCAGAAGGCGTCTTTCTCTCCGCCTCTTCTTTCAAATCGGTCACGCACTTCTTCTCGTTATCGACATTCTCCAACGCCGCGCAGTTTTCGTGCGTCACGTAAATCGCACTCTCGTCCGCATTTCGAAAGTATTTCGGACACGCGTCGTCGTTGGACAACGTTCCACCGTACACGTTGGTCACGAGATCGTTCAACAACAGCGCCGGTCGAACTTCGCCGGATTCTTTGAGATCGTCCGTCATGCCGTTGCCTCGCGAAGCGTCCACCCGTAAGAGCAAACCGCCGTTGCCATCTTTCGCTTTGACCGTTTGGCCAGAGAGTTGGTCGAACGCCAAGTTGCTTTCGTAAGCAGAGCGATTTAACGAGGAAACGTCGTAAAAGTAGCTCTCGTCCACGACCACGTCGTAATCGCGAATGGCTGAATGAAACGCTTCCTGTTGCGTGTCGATGGCAAACGCCTTTTTCAAAAAACCCGCCTCGCCTTGGTACGCAAGCATCCCTGCATCCACACACAACGAAGTGCGAAACGTGTCGTGCAAGATTTCGTAATACGAGCCCATCTTTTGCACCCAAACGCATTTTTTTTTCTCGGACACACTCGCCACGATGCCCTTCTCCACGTACGTCTTAATAGCCTCCACGGCGTCGCTTTCCAAGGCGAAATACTCGTTCGCAAACTGTTCCTTATCGAAGAACAAGCTCACAAACTTCACCCATTCGGCGCGTAAAATCGCGGTGTCGTCCGCGTTCCCGTGAAACAAGACGTTCACTTCTTCTCGGTTCCCGCACTTACCGGTGCCGTACTCATCCGTGAACGTCAAATCGACGTTCAACTCGTCGCACTTCGCCGACCACGCCGTCGTATCCACACTCCAATCCGCTCCGTATACAGC
>JACLAB010014542.1_pt1 | contig 10507 bp, 6 predicted proteins | sample 8027921 | NCBI WGS metagenome assembly JACLAB01 (sample SAMN15725117, study PRJNA655200) | protist metagenome | isolation source: fluorescence activated cell sorting (FACS) single amplified genomes of... | place: USA: West Boothbay Harbor, Gulf of Maine | collected 2000-07-19
GCGAAGGTCGGCCACCTCGAGATGCTGAAGTGGGCGCGCGAGAACGGCTGTCCGTGGGACGAGCGGACGTGCCTGCACGCGGCGGAGCACGGCCACCTCGAGGTGCTGAAGTGGGCGCACGAGAACGACTGCCCGTGGGACAGGTGGACGTGCGCGTGCGCGGCGTGGAGCGGCCACCTCGAGATGCTGAAGTGGGCGCGCGAGAACAGCTGCCCGTGGGACGCGAACACGTGCACGTACGCGGCGGAGGGCGGCCACCTCGAGATGCTCAAGTGGGCGCGCGCGAACGGCTGCCCGTGGGACTGGGGGACGTGCGCGCACGCGGCGGAGGGCGGCCACCTCGAGGTGCTGAAGTGGGCGCACGAGAACGGCTGCCCGTGGGACAGGCGGACGTGCTGGTGGGCGGCGGAGCGCGGCCACCTCGAGATGCTGAAGTGGGCGCGCGAGAACGGCTGCCCGTGGAACGAGGGGACGCGCGAATTCGCGGCGTCGAAGGGATACGTCGAAACCTGAGCCGCACACGCGAGAGACGGGGAGCGCACCTCGACCGAGTGAACCATGACGATAGACGAGCGAGACGAGATGAGACGAGACGAGACGAACGATGATATGAACGATGTGATGAACACGCGAGCGATGCGCGCGCTGTTTCAGTCGTTCCGACAGCCGCGCCCACGACTGCGCCGGCAAAATGTTGGCTTCGGCGACGTGATTTTCGTTCACGGCGTAAATCGTGTTCCGCGCACCGAGCGCTCAGGTATAGGGTTTAGGGTTTAGGGTTTAGGTATCGACGGAACGAGAATATTGGCGAAACTTGTGAGCGAGCTTGTGCTTCGATATAGCGATACGATCGATCGATCATCAAATGCATATTATTGTGACCGTACGACGACGACGATACGATGCGATGATCGACAAGCGAGGCACGGATGGATGGATACACACGCATACATACTACATACGTATTAATACACGCATATATTCTTTGTATTTTAGATATGCATCATGCTACGCTGGTGGGTATATGTGTAGCTAGCCAATATGCACTCCTCCTGCAGCGCAATGCATTCACGCGGTCAGCACAAAGTTGAACTTCACGTTTACGTGCGTCATGTATTATGTGTGCGTGTACACGCACATCATCACAATAATGTTTATTTATTTGTTTCGGCCTTCCTTGCTTGCTTGGCAAGTTAAGTAGGCAGTTAGCTCTCTTCGTTTTCTGTTTTATGTTTTCCTGTGCTGGACGCGAGTTTCAACTCGTGTCGTCGCTCTCTGCTTCTTTTAAGACGCAGTTCGTTTCGCCTGCTCGGTTCAAAGATACACGAAAAAGTGTGCGTCAGTTAAGCAACATGCGAGGCCGTGTCGATGACGAGTGTTCAGTGGTGAGAGCATCGCTAAGCACGTGGAGGAAGAGTACTCACCTCACGCAGATAGTCCGTACGTCGTCCTGAGGGAACGCATCAAGATCGTGAAGCACGTGACAGTACCGGCAGTAGCGCTGTAAGGGGGCATCTGCGTGCAATCGCACCTGTGCAGCTCTCTGTACAATGAAATTATGGGTACGTATGTGTTAGAATGTGACGAAGTTATTGCGCGACGTGGAGGGATGGATGCTTGTCTTTTTCTCACCTTGTGCTCTGAACAGAGTTTCAGTTTTCGCTTGCACGGTTCAGACAGATTTCTGCACGAGTACACCATACACTGCGTGACGCCTTTATCAACCCTCATTTGGCCGTTCATGGAGCCTTGCAGCTGTAAGTGACTTAGGTTTCCAAGTGCTTTAATATCATGCGTGCTACTGTTGAGAACAGAAGTTATGTCGGCACCTCCTACCGGGAGATGCTGGCCACGTGATTGGTTGCCTGGTGGAAATTGGGTCCGAAATAAGCTTTCACCGGCGTCGTATCGGTCGCCAGAGGAATACGGCAGCGTCTGGCCCAGCGTGGAATTACGAGATGGATGCGTAGCGACTGGAAAATTGTGACCGATGGCGCCGATGCCATGCTGTAAATAGGCACCAAGCAAGCCAGGTTGATGGGAGAGAGAAGTTTGGAGCAGTACCGCGGATTCGCGCGAAAACTCGTTTATGATGTCGTCGCAAAGCCGATCACACGACTGAAGAGCGCACAACTCTGAAAGTAGACGGATTGATACCGAGTGAAAGTCATCTATTCCTTTCTCCATGTTGTCGAGGCGGATGGCAGTATCCAACTTCGTACAGACACTTAGGTGTATCTTGATTGTGACGACGAAAGCAAGCACGATATTATTATTATGGAATACTCATAATAATAATGACATACCTATCTATTTAGGATAATACATAGCTATTATGAGCGAGCGAGGGGCGGAGGAGGAGCAGCGGATCGACGAGGGAGCATTAATAATAATAATAATAACAATGGACGGACGGAGGTGTTCGTCAAAATTTATAGCCTACGGTATGCAAGAATCAAAGTGAGAGTCTTTCCACTCATGGGCGAGGGTTCGGAGGAATGGGCCGTCTGCCCAGTTTGTGAGGAGAAGTGTCGGCTCTCTCAGGCGGATTGGCACGTGGGCACCTGCTTGATAAAAAAATGCGCATCACCTTCTCGCAAAAGAAAGTTTGCTGAGGTTGGTGAGCGGGACCGACCTGCATGTGGACCCGACGCCTCGATTTCGACGCTTTGGAGTGTACTACCTGAGACACGGAAGGTCTCTTCCCCGCCGCCATCGTCAGCTTCTCCATTGTTTATCTCACCATCCGAGCTGCGACCGCCTTCACGATTAGGTATCGCGCTTTGCGGGGAGAGATGGAGACTTCCAACGACAGGTTTGGACTCTTCTCCTGCCAGGGGTGGTGGCACTCGAAATGCAGTGCAAGTTGCTGCTCCTTCGAAAAGAGTTGATGTCATGAATTCCAGTCTGCCGCCCAAGCTGTTGAGAATTTTGGTACCTTTGCACGGTCGAAAAAGAGACAGCAACGACAAGGTGTTCATTCCCATGCCCAAAGATGGCACTCCTGTCAAAGTTGTCAGGGAAAAAGATAACCCAGTGGACTCAAGAGCTTTGCTTTGTACGTCTTTGTCGGCACCGTCAGCGAAGCTTCTAGGCGCTGAAGAGCTTGGAAATGTCCTCGGGTATCTACCAAGACAAGTGAGTACTCATCTATCACCTTTGATCGACGAAGGCTTAATTTTCCTCACGGCATGGTCGCGCTCTACGATGACAAATACTGCCTTTCATCTTGAAGGGTCGTCCACAGATGGTATGATCGAGTTATGCGCATCTCTTTGTTCACCAAAAGAAGTCCTTCGAGAAGAGCAGCACATGTTGGTAGCCTCCGCTTGGTCGGCTGCAAGTCAAGCTTCTGAGGATGCTCACGCTGGTCTTCAGGAAGTGATCCGTCGTCGATTTTGGTCGGCTGTTGGACGCATACGTTGCAGCGCTCATGCGCACCTCCTTAATACTGTCGAGGTTTGCATCCTAGAGACTTTCCATAAGTGTTCCTTACCTGCACAGCGACTCGCTTTTCGACTACTGCAAAGAAAGGCTATCTGGTTTCGCACTCCTTCGCTGCAATATTCAGAAATACCTCACATAGAAGCTGCAGTCGACGAGCTGCAAGAACGAGGCGTAGTCCTTTCTGGTGATAATCGTGAAGTAGATGAAAACATGGAAGCACGGCTATCTGCTCTCAAAAGTGACGAACTCGTTATTCTCTCTGAACGTTTGGGTTTAGATCATCGCAATACGAGGAAAAAGCTTATTGGTAAGATTCTTTCCTCCTCAAGGGACTCCAGTGATGGTGGACAACTTCTTTTTCATACTTGGTTGAGTATCTTTAACGGTCGATCATCTGGTATGGTAAGGCTTTGTCCTGTGTTGTTGCGCTCCGTACAAGTTGTCAACTACCTGACATTCCTCCGTCCCGACTGCGGTTTGCAGTCTTTCGTGCTTCAAGATGTTGGCGTCATCCGTTATCCACCTCATCGGAGTAGTTTAGAAGATGGTTCTACTCTGTTCACGTCGCGATCTGATCTGGATGCCTATTTGAGCGTAATCGCTGAGGCATCCGCTGTTGACGCCGCGTTAGATGCTGGCGACGAGAAAACAGCGCTTAAAATCTTGGACACAAATATTTTCCCTTGGGTGAACAGTTGTTCAAATGTACTAATACACTCGTTGAAACATCAAAATTTTCGAAGAAGATTTGAGCCAGACTGGATTCGTGCCAAGATGGCTACTATCGGTATTACCTTATTGGAGCGGCATGGTCGTCCTACCGATGCCGTTGCGATGCTCACGCGTCTACTATCTTGTCCAATATGTCCAGAAAGGCGAGGAACATGGTATTTACGGCTGGTAATAAACTTGAGTCATCTCGGGCGTCTAAGCGAAGCAACGCGGGCGTGTCACAGGGCACTGCAAGATCCATGGGTGCGTTGTGGAGATCGACTTGGAATTCAGAGGCGCGCTTTACGACTAGCCAGAAAAGTGAAGAGTTGGGGGACTTTAGGTGCTCGTTGGCGCAGTGATATTCTCTGGGAGGCTCCTATTGATTCTATTCGGGCGCGGGCACTCAACGGTTCTGTGAGAGAGAAAAAACGTTACTGCACAATTTCTGAAGTTGGCGAGGCCACTGTTTCTGTTGAAGAGCTCGCAATAATGCATTATGCCGAAGAAGATGCAGGAAGTTGGCGCGGTGTACACTCTGAAAGCCGTGCGTGGATGACTCTTTTTGGATTACTTTTTGCAGACGTGATCTTGTCACCTGTTCCTGGAGTTTTCCATGGACCTTTTCAATCTGCCCCGCTTGACCTCTGCACAGATAGCTTTGTAGAAGCGCGAAGGGACGATATCACTAAACTTATATTTGAGATAAGAAGAGGGAAAGGAACCAAAATCATTCGTGATGTATGGCGTCGATACTATGGTACCGCAATTTACGGCGTATCTTGGGTCTTGCTGTCGTTGGACGAACTCTGTGACATAATCCTCGGGCTTGGCGATGTGGCTTTGGCTGAAGTTATGGGTCTCATTGCAGAGGATACTTCCGGGTGGACCGGAGGAGCTCCTGATCTTTTATTGTGGCGGCAATCTTCATGTGAACCAAAAGTCAAAGCTGTAGAGGTCAAAAGTAAAAATGACCAACTAAGCGATCAGCAGCGGGCTTGGCTACTTGCGCTACGCGATGCCGGGGTGACAGTGGCAGTGTGTCGGGTGTCATTTTGATTTTTATGCACGCTCTTTTTCATTAACAAGGAAGACGAGGTGTACGAGTCTTATGTATGCATGTACGTACGTACATACGTAGCGACGACGTATGTGCATATGTATTCAGGTAGCTCTAGAATATTAGGTGATTGTTAATAATGTGATCGACGTTGTTTGTTCCTTCGCTCGTGTGCGCGTGTTTTCGTTTCTCAACACCTTCCGGCTTCCGATCGATTTTCCATATATATCTATGTGATAGGTTTATGGCTCTTATTCGTTCCAAGAGTCGACAGAACGACTAACGTAGTGTGTAGTGTCTCAGTCAAAGATAGTAAACGGGAAGGATCAGGCTCTATGTCGGTGCTCGTCGCAGCTCGGCTGGCGATACATATGCGAGTTTCTAGTGGCAAGAAATCATCGTGTGCTCGCGCTCTTCGATCCGTTGTCCCTGTACTCTGTCGAGCTCACGACGACACGAACGACCTCTCGGCGAAGTCAGAGACAACCTCGGATGTGTTTGAGGTCTGTGCTGCGCTGGGTGTCGTCCCGGAGCCATCGAGGCTGGACGCATATCTGACTGTGAAAGTTCCAGATGTTAGTCGAGGGCGTATTGTCGCTAGCATCAAATCGGGCCTCGTCGTTGTCAACGGCATTCACGTCAAGAAACCCTCTCACAAAATAAGTGCTGGCGACAGGATCGTGTGTGAAATACCAGCACCACCACCATTGGAAGCAAACCCTGAAGACATCCCACTAGAGGTACATTATGAAGACGATCATCTGATTATTGTGAATAAACCCGCAGGAATGGTTGTGCACCCGTCAGCTGGACATGAAAGTGGAACTCTTGTCAACGCAGTTCTTTTCCACTGTCAGCTTCCTCCCATGCGTGTCTTGTCAGGTAACCAGCGCGCACGTGAGAAAACAGACGGCGACGAAGCTGATTCATCACTGATCTTCGCAAATCCTGCGGATTTCCCGGATACTATCATCAGACCTGGTATAGTCCATCGCCTAGATAAAGGAACCACTGGTTTGATGGTAGTTGCAAAGGATCCGTTTACGCATGCAGGCTTGTGTGATCAGTTTGCTGCGAGAACAGTAAGGAGACGGTATTTAGCACTTGTCATCGGTGCTCCGAATCCTTTATCAGGGAGGGTAAGTGCCCCTATTGGACGGGATCCTTTGGATAGACTTCGCATGGGAGTAGTGCACGGGGCTGGTGGCCGACACGCAGCAAGTAATTTCTCTGTCAGAACCTCTCTTGCACGAGGAAACGCTGCGCTTGTGGAATGGCAGCTGGAAACCGGTAGGACGCATCAAATTCGAGTTCATACAAAAGAAATTGGACACCCTATATTGGGTGATGACACATATGGTGGTGGTGGTCGATCTGCGGCTGAAAGGTTGCACCGAAAAGGTGCGATGAGCATCGACCAAGCGAAATTGATTTTGCAAAAATGTAGCCGTCCAATGCTTCACGCCAGGACTCTAGGTTTCCAACACCCAGTAACGGGTGAAGAGCTAGACTTTGCCGTCGAACCTCCCGCAGACTTTGCTACCATATTTCAGTTGTTGAACGATGATAAATGAACATGTAACGAACATCATTTGATGAGTAGATAAAGACGATAGACTAGCTACTACGTAGTACCTTCTAGGTAGCTAGCTCTACTAGTATAGCTACTAGTCAGATATGCGCTAGCTAATAGCTACTACATAGACTACATATTACGTAATATGTACGCAGATATTTAGATCATTATTATGTAGACTAACTACTAGCTAGACTATGTACAAAAAAGAAAATCTGGTCTCACAAAGATTATGGCGTGTGAACGCCGTGCACGAAACATTTTTTTCTCAGTAGTAGCTAGTCTACATAGTTTTGAGTATCTCTCGCGATCGATTACAAGTTTTAAACCGCGATCACAAGTCCGACCAGTCCGCCTCCTCAGAGGCGTCTCAGCTGCGCGAGCAGTGTCGTGGCCGGCCTGAGCCTCGCGGGATTTTTTTCAAGAAAACTAATGTGAAGTACGTAGCTACGAAGGTATTCTGGATTTCAACCGGGTTTGAAAAAATACCAGTAGTACCAGTAGTAAAATTAGCTACTTGGAGAATCTACTCGGCTACTGGTAGCGTACTGGTAGCTACTGGAACTACTGGTAGCTACTGGAAGCACCGGTAGGTAGTTAAAATTTTTTGCATACCCGGTTGAAATCCAGAATACGTAGCTACTTTCGGATTCGGTATTCATTCATGAATATTCTCGTATTCGGAAGATGCTGTAGTGTAGCTCTTGTAAGGGTTTCGAAATAGATGTTTCTGGCACGCTCCACATGCATGCATCAACTTAGGTCATCGTCTTAAAACAAAGTTTCACAGCTGTAGAGTAAATCGCCACACACCGGTTTTCGCGTCATACTCTTGAAGTTCCCCACCCATGCGACGCGTCTGTTTAAGGATGCGGTCTTCAAATTTAGCCCTTGCTGCCTCTCCTTCCTTTTTTGGCCGACACTCATACAAAGTTACTTCAGCGCGCTTTTTGAGACCTTCTCCAGGCGAAGGGCTCGGGACACCAGAATCTTCATGGTAGACATATATGACACCCCTTTCAATACGAACAACGCGATCGATTTCCAGTCCACGAACGTCAACAGGTTCAAGCCACCTCACGGAGCCAAAGTTTTTTCGAGTTACCACAAAGTCTTCAATCTGAGCAAGCGCTTTCTCTCCTTTCTCTTCCAGCAGCATTCGCAACACATCAGGGCTAGGTTCTATCGAGTACCCATCTTTTGTGGATATCACAGGTATCTCATTTTTGTTAACTTTCAAGGCGATCTTCTCACCACTCTTGTTGGAAACCTCAAGGGTATTTTGAACTGCTGAAGGGTCGTCAGCAACATTTTCGTCTTCGAAATGCACGTGTCTTCTTTCAGGAGTTTCATTGTGCTTCCCAATACCAACTCGTGGAATCACTGTATCAGAATCTGTCGCTTGAGATAGCGTACCACTGACAGGATTTACTGCAAGTAAGGCGGAGGTAGGCGGAGACATAGCTGGCGGCTTGCGTATGAATAAGCTTCGAGGATTCTCACGAGGTTTGAACATCCAGTTGTCAGCAACTTGAAGCTTTGGGGGCGTGCTCCCACCAGTTCCAGTTGGAGCATCCACAACAGTGCCGCTGACAAATTCACTGCCATGAGGAGAAGGTGAAACGGAATATCCTCGAGGTTTCATACGTGAAGTAAGTCCTCCACGAGTGGTGAGCCAGGGTGATCGAGGGGTTAACGATCGCACAGGAAACGCTACATGAGCTGTGTTAGGAGATGTGCTCCCAAGCAAAGATTTTTTATGAGACTGCTTAGCGGTGGAGACTGGAGATATCACAGGAGGAGGAACAGCCAAGGAGTTGCCATAAGGTGCCGCGTTTACACTTGGAGAGGCCAAGGTCGAGATCCCTGTAGGCGCAAGACTCGAGGGATGGATACCAGCTCCTGGTGTAAAAGCACCTGCAGAAGAAAATCCTCCGCCAAGAGGACCCGAAAATGAAGGAGCAGCTCCAAAGAGTGTTTGAGCCGGAGAAGACGGTAACGCAGATCCTCCACCAATAAGAGTTGTAGATGGCAGGGCGGCACCGAATGCAGGTGTGCCTGTTGGTTGCGCTCCTGTGCTAAATATACCACCTGTGGCAGGAGCTGACGCAGCAGAGAATGAGAAAGAAGGGGTGGATGCCGCAGGCAGAGCTAGCGAAAGTGCGGCACCAGTAGCTGGGGCTCCTGCAGTTCCAAATAGACCGGCAGATGCAGGGGTGCTTGCAAACCCTCCAAAGGAAGATGTGGTAGCTGCCGCACCGAATCCAGAACTTGCCTGTGGAGCTGATGCAGCTGCACCAAACAGCCCATTACTGGCCTGAGAAGCTCCGAATGGAGAAGCGCCACCAGTAGAAGGGGAAGGTGCACCAAATGCACCCCCTGCAGGGGCAGACGCTCCAAACAGGTTTGTCGAACCACTCAATGGGGAAAGGTTGATGGCAGGAGTGCTCGTGTTTACGCCAAACGCCGAGCTCGATGCAGCCGCGCCAAAACCTGTGCCTGCTGGACTAGCACCAAATCCAATAGAACCTGCTGGAGCGCCAAAGGCGCTGCTGCCACCGAAAGCCGGAGAAGATTGTGCTGCCCCAAATGCCGAGCTTGATGCCGGTGCTCCAAAAGCACTACCACCAAGTGTACTTCCTCCAAAAGCAGGCGTTGAAGGAGGCACTCCAAATGCCCCCGCACTGGCTCCAAAGGAAGGCGCGGATGCAGCGCCACCAAAAGCTGGCGCCGATGCAGCGCCACCGAATGCAGAACCAATACTTGCCCCGAAGACATTTGTGGAAGTTGCTGCCGCCGCACCACCGAACGCGGGTGCTGTAGGCGAGGTGCCAAACGGAGAGCCTCCAGGACCTGGAGTAGTAGAACCGAATGCTGGAGCTGGCGCATTACCGAACGTAGACGCCCCAGGTGATGCTCCAAATGCATTCCCTGAAGGTGTGCTGCTAGCTCCAAATATTCCGCCTCCCCCCAACGTCGCGCCGGCACCACCAAACGCGCCAGCTTGAGATGAACCAAAGGCGCCAGCAGCACTTGGTGCAGTCACTCCAAAAGGACTTGCACTTCCAGCACTGGCACCAAAGGCGCTGCCTGTCGCTCCGAATGGACTGGCTGCTGCACCAGGTGCAAACGATCCACCGCTAGGACTTCCAAGCGAAGGATTCAAAGCCGTCGATCCAAAACCGACACCACCAGTACCTACGTTTGCTCCAAATCCAGCTGAGGGCGACGCTCCAAAAGGAGTTGCCGAAGTTGCTGGCTGCCCGAAGGCTCCAGGGCTCGCTCCTTGTGGAGAAGGCTCACCAGCCTTTGCATACGCATCGAAACGTATCTCCTCGACACACTTATGCTGATTTTCCTGCATAGCACATATAGAATGCATCATAGCGAAATTCTGACTCTGCGTGAGAAGCTCTTTGTCTGTGACTCGCGTGACACGATAACCTCCGGCGCCTGGGAGCATGGAGCAATTTATTGCCTTGTGTGCAGAGTTTCCACAGGTGCTGCAGACATGCTGGTTGCGGCAGCTGCCACCGAAGCGACAGGAACCTTTGTTCCAGAACTTGCAAGCGTTGTTCGCTGTTGCGTGATAATTCGAAAAGCAGGGACATGAACAAAAGAGGAGGTTTAGGTCAGTCTGGTCTTGCTACCTCAACTAATGGCCTGGTGAGATCTAAAATCTAAACTTTGGGTTTTGAAGGCGAGGGCGGCGC
>JACLAB010002624.1_pt1 | contig 10488 bp, 6 predicted proteins | sample 8027921 | NCBI WGS metagenome assembly JACLAB01 (sample SAMN15725117, study PRJNA655200) | protist metagenome | isolation source: fluorescence activated cell sorting (FACS) single amplified genomes of... | place: USA: West Boothbay Harbor, Gulf of Maine | collected 2000-07-19
CCCGTAGCATCGCGCTTGCGCGGCGTCCGCGCCCTTCGGGCGGCGCGGTTCCCTCGAACTCGTCGTCGAGAGGTCGCCTGGGAGGTCCCGAGGTGCGATCCGAACGTCGCATCCGGTCAAGTTCAACCTTGGCGCGCGCTTCGCACGCGTGAAGGCCGCGAATGCGCCTCTCTCGATTCTGAGAAGCTCTGAGAGCGCAGCAAAAAAAAACCCGAGACCCGTTGGGATTTTCAAATGTTGATATTAGTGTTGTAGATAAGTTAATACCCCTACCTCCTGCTGGTACATATGTGTAAGTTGTACGTGTACATACACGTAATACCTTCGTTAGTTCTTCGTATTATTTCCGTTTTTATTATGAACGAAGGTACCGCTACCTTCGTACATAGCTAGTTAGCTACCTTCGTACTTTCGTACTTTCGTACATACCTTCGTATACCTTCGTACTACCGTACCTTAGCTACACGTACGTACGTGCATAATAGTTATAATACGCAGTTAGCCTAGTTACGTAAGGAAATATTTCCGTACTTCCGAACGAAGTAGTAGTAATATGTACGTGTAGTACACTACTACGTACATAACTACATATATCTAGTTATCTACATACGAAGGTAGTACGAAAGTACTTTCGAAAGTACTTTCGTACATACTACTTTCGTACATACGAAGGTAGCTAATAAGTTGTTACATACTGCTGTATGCAAATAAGTTGCAAACCTATCTATGCATGCATCTACGTACGCAACTACGCCTACGTGTACAGTACTGTACTTTCGTACAATTTATTTTCAGAAGGATTTGCAGTTTTGCATGCAGTACTAGTACGCGCAGCCACCGAAGCCCGAATGTTCGACGCCAGAGGTCATAGCCCTACTTGTTGACGCGGTTCGAATCCGGGGATCTTCATTATTCATATTAACTCTAACAGAGAATATCGGGGATTTCTCTGACAACGCGATCATGAGCGAGCCCACTGTTGCTTGCCAGGCAAAACCGAATCGCATTTTTGACACCGAAGTCTCAATTGAAGGCGTTGTCGAAGATATCTTCGAAAAACAGAAACTTTGCTTGGAATATTTTTTCAGGACGGTAGGGATTCGAACGCCATCCTCACCCAAACGCTTCATTATTTTATCAACTCAAGTTCTTATCCTTGCTCTTTTATTATCGCGTGGGGCCTTTTTCGTGGCTCAAGTTTGATGAGGTCGCCTCTTTCTGCGATAAGTTAAATGACTGCAAAGGCATAGTACACTTCGTGAGCTTAGGCAATTCCTCGTACACGGCGAAGAAAATATGCCAGACCCTGATTTCAACCGGTACGCCTGCGAACTGGCTTTCGCCCGTCGATGCATTGCACGGTGATATTGGTGCTATCACAGCTAGTGACGTTGTCGTTGTATTATCGAAGTCCGGAAGCTCCCCCGAGCTTCTTACCTTTCTCCCGTATGCTCGAGCCAAGGATGCTTTCATAGTTGCCTTGACAGGCGATTCAAAAAGTCGAGTAGCGGTTCTAAGCGATATGCACGTTCTCATCCCTGGTGCTGAAGGAACAACTCACCCAGAAGACAGTCAAAGACGGGATCACTGCCAAGTGGCGAGATTGACATATGCAGCTTCTCAGCTACTTTTCGGCGACACTTGTGCCGTCCATCTCATGAATTTAAAAGGGTTCTGCATGGGTCAGTATGCTTGTAACCATCCGGCCGGGCGTATTGGAAAACGTATGATTTTGAAAGTGAAGGACATCGCGATACCGAAAGAAGTTCTGGCAACTGTCAAGCCCGAAGACCCAGCTTTCGAAGCACTCGTTCGTCTAGCGGGCAAAAGCAAGGGGTGCTGTTGTTTACTGGTTGTTGACGGCGAATTTCGATTGCTGGGGACATTATCGGATGCTGATCTGCGGCGCGCCCTTACGAAAGTTGGTGAAAAAGCTCTCGAACTTCCCGTGCGGGACGTGATGAACTACAAAAAGTCATTTCCACGAACAACGACGATGTCAACTATGGCCTTCGAAGCGCAGATGAAGATGGGCGAAAGCCCTTCCGTAGATTACATGCCTGTGCTCAGTGACGACGGTGAAAATATACTGTTGGGTCTGTTGACTTCGCACCACCTCGCGGAAGCAGGATTGTGATGTTGTGATAGTGCAAAGCTGCAAACTACTTCCGAAAGTAGCTACGAAAGTAGGCTACAAAGTCTATCTCCACCTCAGAAGGAAGCTTCGTTCTCGTCTGAGTTAGTTGGTCACGTAGCATTTTGAAAAAAAATCACCACGCCCGGATAAAGCAAATGAGGCTACTTGAGTTTTGTTGCGGAACAAATTCTGTGGGTAAAGTTGTGGAGAAGTTACGTGGAGGTTACGTACGGGGAATCTGTGAGGCTCTACAAAGTCTCGTGATTTCTGCTTCAACAACGCTCACGGAGGTTTTGAAGGGGGTGGGTCGCTACGCTCCACCTGCTGCCGATCGGGTTCAACCTGGACGCGCTCACGCGGTGGGGTTCTCCCCCGTGCGGGTCGGAATGCGCCCAGCCGCGTCTAGTACGGCACATAGCCCATATAGGTATTTAATCATCTCGCCTCTGATTGGCCAGAAACTCTGAGAAGCTCTGAGAGCGCAGCAAAAAAAAGGTAAAAAAAGTCGATAGCTTTTCGATACCCGTTATTAATTAAGTTTATTGGATTTTAATTAGTACGTGTAGTGTACGTGTAGAGCTGTAGACGTAAACGTACACGTACCCGTTAAGTTTGGATTTTAGTAGTAGTACAAGTGTAGCTAGATAAATACCTTCAGGTAAATAAAGTACAAGCTTACTTGTACACGTAGTTTTCGTCATAGTTGTTGTACGTACACGTACGTAGTTGTACGTGTAGTGTTCGTAGTTTGTACATCTACGAAGGAAAACCTAAAAAAAGATCAGTTTTCGGATCACCTGGCGGAGCTACGGTCCGAGCCAGATGCTCCCATATTGTGGCATGGGGACTGCATGGAACATATTAAGCAGATCCCCGACGGGTCGGTTGACCTTGTTCTAAATGACCCTCCAACTTGTCCAACATAGTCAGTCGTGCCCTCGAGATGAACTCCTTAAAATTGATCGTTCAAATCATCCACGGACGTGTCGACATCGGCGTCTGCGTCGTCAAAACCGCTCTCGTCGCCGGGTAAAGGTTCATAAACTCCAAAGTTCACGACCACGGTTTGGTTTTGTTCCAGGTGACGGGCGATCTGTGACGATATTCTTCTGACCTCTCCGAGTTTTTTCCAAAAAAACCTACGCAGCACAAAGTAAAGTTTTGCTACTTGCTTTTGGTAAGGTTTCGCCTTGGAAAAGTGAAAGTGAAAGTTTGGAAAAATGGGGGTTTTGGACGTAGGGTTTAGGGTTTTTGGAAGCATTTTGGAGCGACCCTTTTAGACCAAAACATCACGAAAATGACGGAAGTCGGGGTCTGGGGTGATACGTAGTTTTTTTTGGAAAATGATAGGGTATGGGCCTCACCTGTAAAAACTGCACGTAGTACGCAATACTCAGCTACGAAGGTATTTACTTAGTGTCGAAATTTTAGTAAGTTATCCCTTGGTGTGCAGTGTGCAGCTGTGCACCCAAAAATGCTATGGATTTCCCCTGATTTTCCCCTGGTAGAACAATCTCGATTTTACCATGGTAAAGTCAGGGTACAGCGTATGGGCAATCAGTCGTAGATTAATACGTACTCAAGTGTTGTGAAGGATCGACTTATTAGAATGAGAGTTTTTTTTTTTTTACCTTTTTTTAACCCTCATTATCTTTCTTATATAGTGATGATAGAAGTGCGCAACGTTCGCGCGTATCTAGCCCCACAACACTCGGTTAATGGTTTTCGACGAAGTGGACGAAACGTAGAAGAGCTGCACGCGCTAGAGTATGGCTATTCACATAAACATAGTCCCTGTCTATCGGATTTGCGCCGGTCGATGGGTCAAGATATTCAGGATCAAAGTAACTCCAAGACAAGTTAGATGCCAGTGCTTGGTTGAAGTAGTCAGCCTTATGGTAAGGTTTGCAGTCGTTGACTGCCTCGCCGCCACAACCTCGAGAACTCGAGCTGCAGGATGAACAAATACCCGAATGACCAACAGAGTTCACATCGAGAGCGTTGGGTGGCACAGGGTCGCAACACCAGCCGTATCGAAGAGTCACCTCTATAAAGTGAGTATTGCGCTGCATGAAAGCTATGTTGGTGCAGTCGCCACCATGCACTGCGACAACTACTGCTGCTTCCGACATGACGCGCACTTGCTCCTCAGGACCGAGACTACCAATTTCCACTATCATCAGAGGCATCCTGAGCGCACGGAATGCCGCGATGAGTTCGCGCTGCCCACCGGTTATCGAGTCGACAAGAATGCGATTTGTACGTCGCAAAGCAAGCAAAACGTACCAAGGCGACTTGAGAGGGATTTCGGTGGCGGTGATGCTGTCATGCATGCGCTGGCGAATTATATCCAAGACTTGATTCGGCCTCGGAACTGGCACGCCAAAATGTGAGAAATGATATAGACCGCGAGCCGTCACTTCAGCTACTTCGTAATAAAGTCCCGCAGGGTATGACGCATTACGGCCGCAAACATCCCAAACAGGTCTGCCGTGCTCTTTTTTCGATGAATTTAGACAGAACTTGTCACCTCGCTGCAACTTCGCTTTACAAACTTTTCGAAATACGTTCAAGATCCAGCGCTGAGAGCCATTCACATCTTCGTTATCTATAAGTATTTCGCCTGAGAAACCTTCTTGTCGAAGCAAAATGCACAGAGGCACTTGCCAATGTGTAAAGTGGTGGCATATGTTAGTATCGTCTAGCATGTGGAACACGACTGGGCGCGTTTTGTCTACTCCTCTTGTTGAAGCGTAAAAGTTCTTGGTTCCGCCAAGCTGAAGTAGAAAAGGTTCTCTCTGTGGCTGACCGCTGCTCTTTTCCACAAGCAGAACTTCAGACACTCCCCTTGATTTCGCAGCCTCCTCGGTGGCACGATTCTCGTAAGGATCATTGCCGAAAGAAAATGGGGCATAGCCTTTTTCTTTCGCCCAACGCTGATAAGTTGCGGTCCCACTTTTTTTTGTCAGGCGCTGATGTTCTGTATCACTGTCAACTAACTCGCAACAGGTGTCAGGGGATTCATCTGAACTCGACAAACACTTGCAGAAGTCAGTCCTGTATCCTGTCCACGGGTTGGTCAATTTCCGATCCCCAACAACGTTTGCATTCAGTTCGTCTATGTGCAAAACCACTTTGCGACCGGACTCTTCGAAAAGTCCAGTCAGTGTCAATACCGTGTCACTCTTTGGGGGTCGAGTGAGAAAGTATCGCATATTCTCGAGAAACTGTTCTACTGTGTCGAACCGCAGTCGTGCAAGCACGTCACTCGTTTGTGAGAGACTGTGCATTGTCACCACAAGAGGCAGACTTGACTTATTAATTATACCAATGACACCGAATAACCCAAAAAATAACAGCGCATACCTCCTTTTTATCGAATTTGCCGCAGACAGACACCTCAAACGTCCAGTCAGCTTTTTCATTAGACAAGGAGCGTAGACGCACTGATAATGTCTAGACATTCGTTGAATGCCCAATGAATAACGGCCACCGATGGCTATTTTTCAGACTGTGTTCATAGTCCAAGGCTCCAAGCGTTATTATTATTATTACGGGAACGTGTAGATAGAGCTGTGAACGTGTACAGCTGTACACGTACAACACGGAAGTACGTAAAGTACTTTCGTACGAAAGTACTTTCGTACGAAAGTACATACGTAGTTACGTACGTAGTTATTACACTGTTATTACGTACTGAAGTACTTTCAAGTACGAAAGTACGAAAGTACTTTCGTACGAAAGTACTTCCGTCCGTAGCTCCGTACTTCCGTACTTCATAAATAAAGATAAAGATAAAATAAAGCTAAGTACACGTACGTACAGTACACGTACGTGTATTATCAGCGCCTCCGGCGCTTCGGCCGTCGGTAGTTGGGAGAAGGGGCCCGGGAGCGTATTTAGTCTGAAGAGTACGAAAGTGGTGCAGTTTCCGCGTAGTACGAAATTCGCGTACTCATTTCAGACTAACAAAGGGGTGGCAGTTTGAATACGGGGCGCCAAACGCATTTGATTGGTTGAAATTAGCGTCCCTTAGGTCGGGAAAAATGCCTAGATGGTGAGAAGGTAAACCTTCTCCCAAATTCTACCTTCGAAGATATCTTATTAGCTACTTCCGGGATTAGGGTTTAAGGTTTAGGGTTTAGGGTAGTACTTCCGTACTGTAGTCCGTACTACGCGGAAGGGGGCAGGGGGCAGTATTTACAGGAAAGACCCATAACCTGGTGTTTCCCAAAAAATTCGTACCAGGGACCCTGAATCCTGTACTGTAGTGTACACGTAGGCCCTACTGTACGCCCAAAACCCCCATTTTTCCAAACTTTTCACTTTCACTTTTCCAAGGCGAAACCTTACCAAAAACAAGTAGCAAAAAAACGAGCGCGCCCCGGCGCGCGCCTCCTCCTTAACTTTAGCAAGGCGAATCCTTACCAATTTTGAAAAATTTCACTTTTACTTTGGATGCTAAGAAGTCTGGGAAACCCGCCCTGGAGCAAACCTATGAAATCATACGAAGGTAGTTAATAGTGGCTACGGATTCTGAGGTCTTCGCACGTCTGACCGTGATTGTATTAAATTCCAAGAGGCTGAAAAAACTTCAATCTATACGTATCCTATCAAATAAATCAGTGCATGCGTTCTAAGTTGCTATCTATCTGCTGGAAGTAAAAATATAAGATCAGGCTAGAGACTACTTGAGTTGTCCTGTGGAACTACAGTAAGTCTGTGGGTAAAGTTGAGGAGAAGTTACAGTACAAGATACACGTAAGTGTACAGCTGTACACGTAGATACAGTACGTGGGTACCTTTTAGCTAGGTAGATAACTAGATATCTAGAATTCTAGATACTGTACAATTATAGCAAGGTACGAAATAAAGTACTTTCGTACTTTCGTACTTTATTTCGTACACGCTACACGGCTACACGTACGGCGGTATCATAGCCCTTGTACACTACTACAATGTACGTGTACGGGTGAGCGTACTGTACAACGTTGTACGAGTACGAAAAAAAATCTCCCCCTCGCTAGCGGATAGCGGGGATCTGGCGCGAGACAGGCACTCAAAGAACGCCGAGCGAGATGTCTCTGGCGCTGCACGGTAGAAAACAATACTCTCGCGCGCTAGCTATAGAGACTCCCACTCGTCCGCAGCCGTGTACGAACATGAAAACTGACGAACTGGCATTGCGTTTTTACTGCTTTAAACTGTTAAAGTGAAGTCTGCCATTTCTCTCATATTATTAGCTGAGCACCAAATGGTTAACGCCAGCTTGAGATCTCTCGACCGCAAAAACGTCGCTCTCGCTCTCAAAAAGCACCACAGACGTGTCTCAAGGATACAGCTGGCATTTTATTTCGTGCTTCTTGTCTGCTTGGGGTTATACACCTTCGCGAACAGTGTTCGGTCAGAACAGTCAAATGAGAGCTTTGTCAAAAAGAAGCTTTACGCTGCTACATGCCTGCACAGTCGTGTCACTTCATTCAAACCCATCTTATTGAACATTATGCCTCTACTTGATACTAACTGGTCACTCTATCTCTTCCTTCCATATAATCCTGAATGGGGAGAACCAGCTTTAGCCAAGTTCAGACAGAAGATAGTATTTTTATCCAAGCTGAATGTCGTAAAAGAATTGAGGAAAAAAGGAGTAGAGGTAAACATATTACGATTCACTACAGAGATGCCGCATGAATCGCTAGATGTTCATGGGCAGGGTGAAGTTTGGTCAGGCCCAATTATCGCAAATCAATTTGCTCTCAGCCGGAAGACCTACCAGATGTTTGCTGAAGAACACATCTTGCTCTTTCAAGAAGATGGGGCTTTCTGCGTGAAGAATAGCAGAAGAAGCCTCGCGTCATTTATGCATCATGCGTGGCTTGGGGCGCCCTGGCGAGAGCCTATTATTATCAATTCCACTTCTATCCTCGAAAATTCTACACTCCGACTACAGTACGGAAACGGTGGCATGTCCGTACGGTCAAAACGTTTTGTTCTCCAATGTTTAGATACCAAAGTATATCAGTTCGACATCGAGCGCTCGAAGCGTGGACATGGGTTACCCGAGGACATCATATTCTCACGATGTTTGCAAGAGCTAGACAAAGGTGCTGTTGACTTTGGAGAAGCAACTAGGTTTTCTGCAGAAGAAAATATTGATTTTAGATCAAACTTTCTCGTTCTACATGACCCGTGCAGAATGGTGGAAAGTGACGCGTCGTGTAAAGTTGTGGGCTGTGCAACGCCTGAACGCCAACTCTTCACTTCACAGCTCATAGAGTATTGCCCTGAAGCAAGGAGAATTTTACGTCGTTGTAACTTAAACCAGTGCGGGTATGGAAATGGATACAGCTTGTCCTCCTACGAGAATTTGTTCCAGTGGTTTTACTAGAACAACAGCGGCTTTACCTGCTAGCTAGCTAGAAGAACAGCTAAAATACATACGTGTAGCACTCGTGTAGCTACATATACGTTCCTTCGAAGGTACCTCCGAAGGTATGAATTGAAATATTTATAGACCATGTTGTAGTGTCCCCGCGAAGGCGTTAATCACCTTCAACATCGTTTACTCTCACGAGGAACTTCGCGGGAGGGGGCGCGAGAAGAATTACTGAATGCTGACGTGACGTGCGTGGAGTGACGAGTCGCTCGCCCTCTTCATTGCTGGTTTTGCTTCCTCAGCGATTGCATTGGCTAGTTCTGTTGAACTGTCTGAGCATCTCTCGCCAAATACCATCATCACTGACGGGATCCGACATTCCCACCGCGCTGAGGATCAATATATTGAATTACTCTGCGTTGTACTGCTCAAGGGCAATGCTGGTTAAAGCAAGTCCGATGGCAATTTGCGTTGAAATCCAAGTCCGATCGCCAGCTGCTTGGATGATGGCCACAAACACTATGCTCAAAGCGTTGACAAAGCACTTCGCAATATTGTCGAGGTATTTCAGTATAAAGGAAACAAGCAAGCCGCAAGTTGAAAGCGATGCTATCGTGGCATACGCCGCAGCGTTGAACCCCTGATAGACTCCCCGCGAAACGTTAATGTCCGCTCTCATCAAAGAAGCGAGCCCAAACAATATTCCAAAGAAATACAACTGCATGTTTTGCCAGTGGATCGACTCTTTGTTTCCTTTCTCACCTTTTAAGAGCTTTTCCGACAAAACGCCACCAACACCTGCAACTAAAGCATTTATTGATACCCAGAAGTAACCGCGAAGAAAGTTATGGCTCTCAGCCGAGGCCTCACACGTCTGCAATTGACTTACCATGCAACCAGCAGCAAGAATTAAAAGTGCCTTCCAGCGCTGCCAAGTAAGTTGTTTTCCGAGGATGACGTACATAAATGCCCCCGTTGTAATAATTTTAAGATTATTCATTATTTGGAACGTGGTCGGTCCGAGATCTCTAATAATGAAAAACATGCAATTGTTACTGACGAAGTAACACAAAGCCGGGAGTGAATATGATCCTAGCCGAGTCAGCGAAAAAGATACCACATCGCCTCCTGATCCGTTGACTCTATTCACTTGAAGGATGAGTGCAGACACAAGAAATTTCGAAACCTCGACAGAGCAGGGGATCATGAATGTGTTGTAGGTATAAGTGCCATCAGCTGCTTTGCTGGCGGCTGCAAATATGGTCGCTGCTACAGAAAAGAACAGTAGAAGAAAACAACTCAAAAGTTTCTCGGCTGAAGATCCGACTTGAAGATCCGCTGGAAAGCACTTATCGCCAGCTGAGTGACTTGCAAGCGCACTTGATATCGCCGTTTGCTTTCCGCTCAGTTCACTTCCTGCCGGGTTCGATGACGTCGCGTGTAACACGTCTTCTCTCATCTTCCTATTCGCGGCACCACGCGTCGTCCGGTATTGTTTATAGTTTCAAGTTACGATGAAATTTATAAGTAGACCTATGACGTGCAGCTCGCACAAAAAATCGGCCCGTGCATATGTACTTATGTAGTGTACTACAACGTTGTACAGTACGTGTACGCCCTTTAAGGTAACGCTCCGCTAATTAAATTTCCCGTGCCAAAAGTACGAAATTTAGACGAAATACGCATACAAATTGCAAAAACGTACTTTCGTACGCGCCCACGCGCCGTCGCTGCGCGGATTGATTTAAAACTTTGTCACGATGTTGTCCATCACGCTTCGACGGAAACACGAAGCTGAAAATGACGCTGGCGCCTTCGATATCGTCGCGCTCGTCCGCCCCGATGTACAGTACGCGTCCAAACTGCAGCTTCAGCGCTTGCCGTGTACTCCCAAGCCGCACACAGTCCACGCGCCGAGGTGGCAGCAATACTTGGGAATGAACGACAGGATGTTGATCGCGTCGCCGCCGGGCGC
>JACLAB010005499.1_pt1 | contig 10488 bp, 9 predicted proteins | sample 8027921 | NCBI WGS metagenome assembly JACLAB01 (sample SAMN15725117, study PRJNA655200) | protist metagenome | isolation source: fluorescence activated cell sorting (FACS) single amplified genomes of... | place: USA: West Boothbay Harbor, Gulf of Maine | collected 2000-07-19
CTTACAGATGTAATTATGAATGCCCCTATGACTAGCTATCGTCAGGCTTTGCGTGACATTACTACGCACTCTAACTGGCCTAATTTGTCTGATAGCGACTGGCCTACTAAACCTAGTTAATAGGTATAGTCCCTTATTAAAAGGAGAAACCCTCCTTCCCTATTATTATATATTATATAAGTTATACTTAAGGAAACACAGGTATAACTTAGTTATCTAAGGAGAAACACAGATGACCACAGACTACCAAACATTTATTCACCTTTCTCGTTACTCTCGTTGGTTAGAAACAGAACAACGTAGAGAAACCTGGGATGAAACAGTTAATCGTTATATGTCTACTTGGAAAGGTATGATTAGTGATAAGCTATACAAGGAGTTAACTTCTTCTATTTCTTCTCTAAGTACCATGCCATCCATGAGAGCTATGTGGGCTAGTGGTCCTGCTCTTGAGCGTAATAACATTACAGGGTATAACTGTTCTTATCTTAAAGTGGATACTTCCCGTGCATTTGATGAGGCTATGTATATCCTCATGTGTGGTACGGGCGTTGGCTTTTCTGTGGAAGCTATTGATGTTAATAAGCTACCCATTGTTAATGATCACTTTGAACTTTCTGGCAGAGTAATCTCTATTGAGGACTCTAAAGAAGGGTGGTCTAAAGCACTTCGTAAACATATTGCTGACCTCTATCTGGGAAGAGTACATTCTTTTGATTACTCTAAAGTTAGACCAGCGGGTGCTAAGTTAAAAACAATGGGAGGACGTGCGAGTGGTCCCGAGCCACTTAAAGAGCTACTTGAGTTTACTACGAATTTATTCAAGAAGGCAGCAGGACGTAAACTAACTCCACTAGAGTGTCACGATCTTATGTGTAAGATTGGTGAGATTGTAGTGGTAGGCGGTGTACGTAGATCTGCCATGATATCTTTAAGTGATCTTGGTGACCACTCGATGCAAAACGCTAAGTCAGGGCAATGGTGGGAAGGAAGTTCTCACCGTGCTCTTGCTAACAACTCTGCTGTATACCTACAGAAACCTGACTCCCTTACATTCATTAAAGAGTGGACAGCTTTGATTGAATCTAAGTCAGGTGAACGTGGTATTTACAGTCGTTATGGTGCACAAAAGAGTGCTCCTGAACGTAGGGACTCTGATAAAATTCATGGGACTAACCCGTGTGCAGAGATTGCCCTCAGATCAAATCAGTTTTGTAACCTAACAGAGGTAGTACTTCGATCAGAAGATACTCTTGATACAATTAAAAATAAAATTCGGGTGGCAACTATTCTTGGCACACTACAATCTACCCTGACTAACTTCCCTTACCTTCGTAGTATTTGGAAAACAAATACAGAGGAAGAACGTTTGTTAGGTGTATCCCTTACTGGGGTATGTGATTGTCCTGCTATTATTAATGCTACTGAAGATCAAATTAAAGAACTACGTGATTACGCTGTGGAGATTAACGAAGAGTGGGCACACAAGCTTAACATTCCTGCCTCAACAGCTATTACTACAATTAAACCTTCGGGTACTGTAAGTCAACTGGTTAACAGTTCTTCCGGTATTCATGGTCGCTTTGCTAAACACTACATTAGAACAGTACGTGGAGATAACAAAGACCCTCTTACTGACTTTATGAAAACTTCAGGGGTTCCTAGTGAACCTTGTTTTATGAAACCAGATAGTACTACTGTATTTTCTTTCCCGATTGCAAGCCCACAAGGCTCTATTATGGCAGATGATCTTAGTGCTATTGAGCAATTGAAATTATGGTTGAAATTAAAACAGAACTGGGCAGAACACTCTGTATCTATTACTGTGTATGTGAAAGAAGATGAGTGGTTAGAAGTGGGAGCCTGGGTATATGATAATTTCGATCACCTAACAGGTGTATCGTTCTTGCCTTACTCCGAGCATTCGTATGAGCAAGCACCTTATCAGCCTGTTTCTGAAAAGGAATATAATGCAGCACTCTCAGAATTTCCATCGTCAATCAACTGGAATGAACTCTCAATATATGAGCAGGAAGACAATACAGAAGGTGCGCAGACCCTCGCTTGCACAGCGGGTGGTTGCGAGATCTAATGACCTGGAAACAACAAAGTCTAAGCCTTGGAAAAGAAAAAGAAAAGTTAATGCAAGGCTTAGGGCGTTTAGATTACGTTGTGCTCGCAGAAAATATAAACAACTAGGAATCTATTTAGAGGAAGAATAATGCCAACAATCCCACTACAAAATTTAGGTATCAAAGGCCTGAATACAGATGTGCCACCACAGGCATTATCTCCTGAAAATTTCTCGGAGGGTCTCAATATGAGGCCTTCCGATGGCTCTCTTCAAGGGGTGTATAAGTTCCCAAGCAGTTTTGATACAAACATTACCGGATCTACTGCGAGAAATATATTAGCTATGACACAATGGACTCCTGTAGGCTCTGATAGTTTTAATCTAGCCTACTTGTATGAATCGTCTTCTAACGTAGTCTCCTTTCAAGTATCTCAAGACATACTTAATCCTATTAGTAATTCTAGTACTGTTACTGCTACAACTAACTTAAGTCTTGATGGCAGATTTGGCTTTGACTTTTTCACATTCAATGGTGTTATAATAGTTAACGATGGTATTAATCAACCAATACGGATATCTAATAATGGGACAGAAGCATCTCCTAATTATCAATCCTTGTATTTTGCTAACTGGTATTCTGGAGCTTTGGATGGCAGTGCCCAAGAAGGTATCCCTGCAAACAGAGTTACAGCACAAAAAATAGCAGCATATAATAATAGGTTAATTGCATTAAATTTAAGTGGAGCCTATCTTTCTAATGAAAATTTAGGTAGCTCTTCCTTAGCTTGGTCAACACCTATTACAGATATTAATACTCTTGAAGGTATAACCTGGCGGTATGATGCAACCAATAGTGCAGGTGATGACATATTAACTGAAACACCAGGGCAGCTATTAGATGCTGCTCAATTAGGTCCATATTTAATTGTATATAAAGATGACTCAGTGTACAGATATCAAGATAGTGGAGACCCTTTATACTTAGTAAGTGAATTACTTTTTGATGATGATGGATTGTATAACCCTAATTGCTTTGAAGATATTGGAGATGGTAGACACTTTGTATTAGGTAACTATGGTATTTACCTTCATGATGGCGGACCAAACAAACAAGATATTTCTAAAGGAAGAATACAAAAAGATATTTATGATACGGTTAATCCTTCTCACAAAAAACGTACTTTTACCTTTTTAAACTCTCGCGATAAAGAAGTGTGGGTATGTTATAGTGCTGTAGGGAATACAAACACAGGGACAAATTTTGCTTACGTATATAATTACAAAGAAGATTTGTGGTATAAAAGAACTTTACCCAACATTAAAGGTATTACAGAAGGTGAACTTAACGGTGAAATTTATATTTACGGTTTCAGTGATCAAGGCGCATACTTACTAAGTAATGATTTTGAATCGAATGGCTATGCAAGATTTCTTAAACAAGATTTAGGTAATCCTCATTTAACTAAAAATATTACTGCAGTGTACCCTATGAGCGCTAATGAATTTAACACAACCGCAATTACTTCTAACAGCCTTAATAACGCCAGTGTAGACGCTGAGCTAGCTAAAGATTATTCTGCAAGGGAAGCAGTATACAAAAGAAATTTTGATCCCAACAGTAACTCAGGTTATAAAAGAGACTATAGACTTAATGGACGATACTTTAATCTAGAAGTATCAATGAACGGGGCAGTTAACCCTAAAATAACTGGACTTGATCTTGAAGTTAAACCTTCAGGTAAAAGGTAACTGCTACTAGCAGGATAGGAGTAAGATATGAGTAAAGTATTTGTACCCGCAAGTATTAAAGATAAAGCAATAAGAGATACGTTCTTATCAATTATAAAAAATGTAGGAGACGGAAGTAAACCTACAATATCACAGTATGACCCTACTATTAGTACTCCTGGCTCCGTTGGTCAATTGATTTACTCAGAAGCCACCAATAGTATTTGGATGTTTGTAAATAGTTCTTGGGTACAGATACTAGGTTCAAATGGTCTTAATAACGCTACAGTATTTCTTTATAACAAAAGCACAGCTTCTTCTTTAGCTAAAACTTTTAGTGGAGATTTTACTTATACCTTTTCAACCGGAATTCTTTCAGGCGGCACACTTAATGGTTGGTCAACTACTCCTCCTTCTTTATCTACCGGGGAAAACTTATTTGTTTCTTTAGCCACCGCCAGTGCTAACGCAACTACAGATACTATACCTACATCGGAGTTTAGTTCTCCTGAAATATTTAGTATTGCGGGTTTAGATGGGGCAAATACTGCTTTAATAACTTTATACCAAGTAACAAGTAGCAACAGTGCCCCTTCTGATCCTACTGGAACTTTTACTTACACTTTTGATACTCAATCTTTAACAGGGGGAAACCTAAACGGTTGGTCAACCTCAGCCCCTACTGTAAGTCAAGGGCAGTATTCTTGGATAATTACTGCCAGTGCTTTTTCTTCAAGCAATACTGATACTATTAATGCAAGTGAATTTACTCCTGCTTCAAGAGTAGGAGTTCCCGCAGCTGATGGTGCTAACGGAGCTAACGGAGCTAACGGAGCTAATGGTGCTCCTGGCTCTGATGGAGATACAGGAGATACTATAATTACAGGTAAAGTGTATTACGGTACCTTACAGTCTTCTTCTCCTAGCGCGCCTAATGCCACTAGTTGGAATATTAATACATCTACCTTTGTAGGGTTAACTTCTAATTGGAGTCAAAATCAACCGCCAGCAAGTATTACTGATACTGGTTTAAGAGAGTGGTCTTCCTTTTTTACTGTAACTATTAATGGTAGCAATGGTTCTCAATCTATTTCCTTTACAACTCCTTCGGGGGCAATTCAGGTAACCGATGATATTGAAAGCGACAACTACAATGGTGGTGGCTTTGATAGCAGCGGAAACAGATTAACCCCTTATGCGACACAAGGCTGGCATATTGACAGAAGCAGTGGCTCGGCTGAGTTTCAAAATGCTATTATTAGGGGAACGCTAGATGCTACTGATATATCAGCCGGAACTTTAAGCGCAGCCTTTATTAATTTGAACAACACACAGTTTGTAAATACTGGCGGCGCTTTGAATATAGAAGACAGCGGCATTACCACAACAAAAGTGGCTAGTAATAGTATTACCCAAAGCACCTATTTTAATGCCAGCCAAACTGGTGGAACCTACCCTTACTACGTTACCCATGTTGTAAGCATGCCTGTCGCTGGAACCCTGATGGCAATTACTAATATTTCTGCCTTTGGTTCTGCTGGGGATGGCGACACTGCAAGTTACAGTCTGTATATTGACGGAACATCGCAAAGTGGTATAGGTATGACTGGTGCAAGCTTGCTTGGTTCTCATACATTTATTGGTTCCAAAGCTGTATCCGCTGGCTCTCGGACAATATTTATAGCAATTAGCGGAATTTCTGGATGGACACCTACGTCATACAAGGTCGACACTATCGCATTGAGGACTTATAGATAAAATGGGATATTACACAAAATACAAAGAAGATACTGGTGAGATTGAGTACACATTTGAAGGGTCTTTAGAGGACGCCAATCTGAACCAGCCATTCTTAATCGGCCTTTTCCCCTCGGATCAATACACAGTAGTAAACGGTGTGGCCGTCGAAAGGCTTCAGTCGGACATAGATCAAGATAAAATGACTATTGCCCTTGGGGAGCTAACCCAAACCAGAAACAACATTTTGCTAAGTTGCGACTGGACGCAGGGTTTAGATGCGCCATTGAGTGATGCGCAAAAACAATCTTGGAGAGTGTACCGCCAAGCCCTCCGTGACTTGCCAGCAAACACAGTTGACCTACTTAATCCAGTTTGGCCAACTAAACCAACATAGGAGTAATTGTATGCAAGTGATTCATCTTGACCCTGCTAGTATTATATCTAACTGGAGGACAATTGAGCCAGCAATACAATCCGCTCTGGATCATTCTGTTAACGAATCAACTACTTATGATTATTTAACTTGGTTACAAAATCCAGAAAATTATCAGTGCTGGATAGTTTTAAATGAAGAAGAAGTTATTATAAATGTTAGTATAACTAAAATAAATTATTATGCTACTCATAAGTCTTTACATTTAATAACAACAACAGGAATTAATGGTGGCAGATGGGACACCTATAAAGAGGCCCATCATACTATAGAAGATTATGCTAGAAGTAAAGGGTGCAGACGCATTGAAATGTATGGTAGAAAAGGCTGGTCTAGAGTTCTTAACAAATTAGAAGGAGCTCAAAACGAAAAATACAAAGAGGTGTACGTGGTACACTCAATGGAGTTAAAAAATGAGTAATAGTTTATATAACCCTTTCTCGCCTATGCGTCACCTACACCCTAGATCTTCTGGACTTATGACATTTAAAGGTGGTGGCGGAGGTGAAACCGTAGAGTCTATTCCTGATTGGTATAAACCTTTTATTGAGAAGGCAGCAGGACAGGCTTCTGACGCTTACACTGGAGGTGACCTTAGTAAAGTTGCAGGGCTTAACCCAGCTCAACAATCAGGTGTTGATGCCTTGACCCAAGCGGGTAACTTGGCAGCTAACCAATATGGTACTGGTGTTACAGGTCAAAATGTATTTATGGAACAAGCACAGGGTACTGGAGCATTTAGTCCTACAAGCACAGAAGCTTTACGCACTAAGGCTATCAGAGATGCACAAGGTGCTTTTGCCCCTATTGGTTCACAATTAGCTTCATCCGGCCAAATAGGTGGCGCTCGTGCTGGCATACTTAATCAAGAAAGAGATGCTAATTTAGCTAGTGCCCTTGCAGGTATTGATTACGAAGCACAACAAGCAGACAAAGCTTCTCGTGCTCAGGGTGCACAAAGTCTTTTAGGTTCTTCAGACCAACTAAGCAAACAAGCAGGAGATACTGCAGGTTATCTAGGTCAGGCGGGTAGCACTCTACAAGAACAACAACAAAGAGAGTTGGATGCTGGTTATCAAGGATTGTCTCGTTTAGGTGGTCTTCTTAGTGGTGCTCCTGTACCTCAACAACAACAAGTATCGGGAGGAAAGTAAATGGGAGGTATGCCACCAAATAGTGATCCTGGAGTAATAGAGCCTGGACAAAGCCAGACTATTAATCCTATATTTATTGACCCTAATCAAAAAACATTTCAGTCTTTCAATCCTAATCTACCTTCTAACATGTATGGCAATGTAACAACAGGTCGTTCTGATTATAAAGCAGATAGCAATGTAACAAGTGTACCTTATTGGTCTTCACCAGAGGCCAGGATGGGTCGTCTTCCAACTCAAGCACCTGTAAATAATACTAACCCCTATTATAACAACGAAAATATTGCTATGTCTAACTTAGGTGTGGGTGGCGATGATGCCTCCTTTGCAAACCCGTCAAGCACTGGTTCATACGGAGGCTCCTTAATGACAGGTGGACCAAGCCCCGCGCCCCCGCCTACATCAGGTGGTGGAGCAGATGGTGTAGGTCAACTTGGAGCAGTAGGAGATTTCTTTGGGGGTATTGGTGATGCAATTGGCGTTACTAATTACGCAGAACAAGCAGAAACCCCAGAGGCTAAAGCAAGAGCTAAAAGCGAAAGCGATAGCGGCACTTCAGGAGGAAAGTAATATGTCATTTTTAGGAAGAGACCCTCTTGAGGCAGAAAAACAAAAACAAGGAATGGGCGCTAACTACGTACAAAGCAAACCTGTAGCTCAATCACAGCCTGGTCTTGGTAGTATGTTAGTTGATACTGCTAAAAACAAAGGTATAAGCATGGCTATGGAAGGCCCGTTACAAGCAGCTTCTACTGCACTACTAGGCACAGCAGGTACAGCAGCAATACCCGCTACCGCTACTGCAGCAGCAGTTCCAGCAGTTGCAGGCACAGGAGCGTTAGGTACTCTTGCCGCATCAGGTGCAATGGGGGCAGCAGCTGCGCCTATGTTAGCAGCAATGGGACCTTTTGCTATTGCCGCCTTACCTTTCTTACTTAATGATGGTACATCCTCAGTACCTAACTTAGACTACGGTCCAGATCCTCTCGCACAAGGGTATAAAGATGGTACATCTTGTGCTGGTATGAACTGTAATTGTGCCTCTTGTAAAGCAAGAAAGTATAACTATGGTACAGCAGGTGTAAAGCCTACTACTAATATGGCTTACGCTGATGGTGTAGATAGTGTTCCTTCTCTGCTTACCCCCGGTGAAGCAGTAATTCCTGCTCCAGCTGCACAAAATCCCGCTAATAAACCTGCGATTAATGCTATGATCAATGAAGGTAGAGCCGCTAATGATATGGCAGATAGTATGCCTGCTGAAGTAGATATGACTGTTATGGCTGGCCCCTTGTCTGGTAAGGCTAAACGAGAACAAATGAAATTACTTCAAGATATGTCTTTTAAAAAGAAAGCTTTTGAAGCAGAAGAAAAAAGAAAGCAACAAGCTTTCGATCAAAAGATGTCGCAAAGTGAAATGAAATATATGTTAGCTATGCGTCAGTCACAGGAGTAGTTAACATGGAATTTATGAATTCACCTACCTTTACATTTCTAAAAGGATTGGAAGGCTATGAGGATACACCATATATACTTAATGAAAGTAAAAATTTGTCTCCTACAGAACATAAATCTGGATTAACAGTAGGCGCAGGTATAGATTTTGGTCAACACTCTTACCAAGGACTTGTAGACTTAGGGCTGCCCTTAAGTATGATTGATAAAGCAGAAAAGGCAGGTTGGATAGGATTAAATCCTGATACAATTAAAGATCCAATAACTGGGCTTACTTCTAGTGAGACCGCTGCAAAACTTTATAATCAAAAAAATGGTAAAGGTAGCTGGGAAAAATTAAAAACAAAAGATAAAATGACATTATCTAGACCAATAGGTCATAAACTAATGTCGGATAGATTTAATTCTGCTAAAGATTTAGGAAATAACGATAGCCATAATGGCATATCAATTCCTCAGTTTACTGAAGAAGAGCTTGCAATTGCTACTCCTATAATGTACAAAACATATGAAGAGCCTACTAAAGAACAATATAATAAAAAGTTTGGAAACGGTTCTTGGGATTCTTTAAACGAAGAAATGAAGGCTATACTTACTACTGAAAGATATCATACAGGTAAGAAAGTTCCTGACGCTATGTTAATTGCAGCTTCTCAAAATAACAGAAATGCAGCTGCTTTGGGCTCAACAAAGAAATGGAGAGGAAAGCATATTCCTGCGCATGCTCAGAAAGCATTTGGTACACCGGGGGTGGCAGTAGAAACTAGCCTACGCCCACAATCAAGGCCATTAAGCGTGGACACCAATGCTACTCCACAGGCAGTAAATACTAGCTTAACGCCAAAAGCAAGACCTGCTGATTTGCAAGATCCACGTAATTTAGGTAGTGCAGAAGGTTATGGTTCAGTAGGAGGACCTGACTTTAGCGTACCTCCGCCAATGGGTCCATTCAGAGAAGACAACCCTACATTATATCCATTACCTGCACCAGAACCTATTACTGTAAGTCCTTTTGCGGATACTCCTATTCCTATGCCACAGAAAGATCCTAGATTTGAAGGAGTTCCTGTGCCAAGAGGAGTGCCGGACAGTCCTAGATTGTCTGATACATTTGTAGGAGCACCTTCTGTTCAAACAAATGTTGCACAACCTTTAGCCGTAGAACAAGCGGTAATGCAAGCTAGTCCTGTTCCTATGATGCAACAAGTCCCACAGCCTGCACAGTCTTTCAATGAAGCCTTTGCCGCAGGAAGAGCTGCAGCTGGCGGCGATGGCGGTACTTTTATGTATAATGATAAACTATATAATACTAGCTTGGCTAAATATAATCAGGGTACACAGGAAGTAATGCCTCGTTACTATGCGGACGGCACTGGCTTTGTTGATTTCTTTAAAAATTTATTTGGAAGCAACCCGAATCCAGTACCAGGAGACATGAGAGGTTCTCCTCAGGGTGTTTCTGGTTTATCAGCAGAACAACTAGCGGCAGCTAATGCTGAATCAAGAACAGATGCATCTGCATTTAATCCCAATATTATTCCTGTTCCTGCAATGCCTGTAATGCCTAGGGATAACCCTCCTTTGCCTGTAACCCCTTCTGGTTTTGCTGGTGATCAACCACCACCTGTACCTATGGTTAGTCCTACTTTAGCTCAAGGAGCAAATGGACGAGGCGGGGTACCTGTTAGTGCTTATGAGAATGTTCAACGGCTAGCAAATGATATTCAAATATTACGCAATGAATTAGAAACTATGCCTCCTTCTTCACCTCAACGTGACAGGGTGCAAGCTAATATTGATGCCCTTGCATCAGAACTCAAAGTGTATAACGACAGAGGAATTGGCAACAACATGCGTGTTGTTGATTTAGTAGATAATCAACCTATTGTACAACAAGAAATAGC
>JACLAB010004221.1_pt1 | contig 10482 bp, 4 predicted proteins | sample 8027921 | NCBI WGS metagenome assembly JACLAB01 (sample SAMN15725117, study PRJNA655200) | protist metagenome | isolation source: fluorescence activated cell sorting (FACS) single amplified genomes of... | place: USA: West Boothbay Harbor, Gulf of Maine | collected 2000-07-19
CCCTTCTTCCGTGGGCGGCGGAACGAAGTCGTCGTCGGTTTCGTCGCCGAGGTTAGCCGGGATCGAAGAAGACGCCATACACAATTTTATCGACGAAGAGGAGGAGGAGGATTTGCTTTTTGAGGAAGGTAGAGAAACTATGAATAACACGAACGAAAATACAAGGACGAAGAAATCTTCGATGCGACCGCCGACCGCCGCCGGCGCCGGGGGATCGTCCTCGCCGAGAGAATCGGACGGGAAAACGTCTGCAAAATCGGTCACGTTTGGTTTGCCGAAGACGATGAGCGAGAAAGAGCAGAAACGATACGAGCGAAAGAGAGCGAAAGAGATGTCCAAGTATTTAGAAGAAACGACGAAAGCTTTGTATAGCGAGGAAGAACTAAATCAAAACGACGGCGACGATAAGAGTTCATATTTTTCTTCCTTGTTCTTTCGAGATTTTGACGGTTCGTCGGGATTTGGATGCCTCCCGAGAACGGCGGTCGTGTTCGCGATGATAGCGAAAGGTTCGTTTGCGTTTGGCGGCGTTTCATACGCTTTGTTCGATCCGAGAGGGAATGCAAAAGTCTTTGGCGATATAGATAACGAAGACGACGGGAATGACAACGCGTTTCGAGCGATTGCTTTATTCGGAGGCGTTCTCGGGGCGATTTTGAGCGGGTATTTGTCCGATCACGCGATTGGGAGGAAAACCGTGCTATCGCTTTCTCCCGGCATAGCGGCGACGTTGTGGTCGTTTTTCTTTGGCGTGAGTAATTCAAACGGTTCGCTGTGCGACGCCCCACCGTTCGTGCCGGTATTATTCGCGTGCTTGTCTGGTATGACGTGCGCGTCGTGGTACTCGGTCGCGCCTGTGTTGTTGGCGGAAACGGCGCCGGCGCAGATTCGAGGACGCGCGTTTGTTCTGTGCATTGGTTTAGCATCTATTTTAGGCGCGTTCACGATTGGCGAGATACTCAAATTGATCCAACCAGACGACGGTTCGAGCGATAAGTTCTACGTCGTTTTGCTAGTTTTTGCATTCATGGTCACGTGCATGGGCACGTTTATCGCCGCGATTGAATCGCCCAGATGGCTCCTGTCCAGAGGCAGAGTCATCGACGCGCAACACTCGTGCGCGAAAATGAACGGCTCCAACGCTATTGATTCGTTGCATGAAATGCAGGACATCAAAACAGATTTAGATCGAACGTCGCCGGAAGGTAGTACCTCGCGATTTCTCTGGTTCGACTTAATCTCAAAGACCAAACTTTCGTTAGCGACGATCGTGTGTTCCTGCTTGATCGTGATTCAAACCTTTGGCACGTCTTCATTCTATATGTTCACGTATGATGAAACGGATGAAGGGGTGAACAACGCGTACTTGTACGCGTATTTATCCATGCTCGTTGGCATAGTCGTATGCGCGTTTCGGGTGGGCGAAACGAAGAGCGGCGGATTTCTACCGCGCGGACGCAAAAGTTTGCTCGTGGCGTCTTTTTTCATTTTGGCGTTGGCGAACGGCGTGCGGTTCATCGTCGCCGTCGTGGACGATGACGGTGATATCGACGAGGACAGTGTGAAGGATGTGAAAGCGTCCGTAATTGTATTCTGTAACTGCTTCGGCGCGTTTGGGTACGGCGTCGGCGCTTCTTTTCTACCGTTACTCTTCGCCTCGGAGTGGTTTCCCCAACACGCGCGACAAGCCGCGGTGGCGTCCGCCGCCGCGTTTATGTACGGCGTATTCTTACTCGCCAGCATCACCGAAGAAGCCACGATGATGTTACTCGGAGACATTCTCGTCTTCCTCGTCAAAGCGATCGTCTGTGTCTTGGGCGTCGTCGTCGCTTTGTACAGCGTCCACGACCCTTCCAACTTCACCTTGGAGATGGCGCTCTACTCGGAATCCGGCGGGAATCTCATCCGCGACGAGAACGACTACCCCGACGACGACGACGTCGAGAAAAACAGACAAAGTAGTAATAAAAAAGCCTACGAGGCTCTCCTAGACCACGCGAGAAACGCGCCGAGGTATTCCAGTTCCGGCCAAAGTTTGCCGCTTCGAGTCAAAACGGGCGAAAGGTCGCCCCGCACGTATAGTAAATAGACGTGACATATTGGCGACGCGTAGTGTACCATATTTTTGTACCAGAACATAGAGTAGAGTAAATAGATGACATGTTGGTGATGCGCATACGTAGAGTAAAGAGATGACGTATTGGTGATGTGTATACCATATTGTAGAGTAAATAGATGTGACGTATTAGTGATCACGTAGTACCAGTATGCCATAAATTTGTATGTACCCTTAACTGTTTAAAAGGCACCCCTCATTCAATAATCATCATCATAAAAAGTTCTTACTTACGACCACAACAATTACTACTACATTCAGAAAAACAATAATGCCATCTGTCGTCTCCATCGTGTATTGCGGCGCGTGAGGGTACGGGTCCAAGTTTCGCGCCATTCAGAGCGCGATACTTTCACAGTACGTCTTTAATGAATTGGATTTTCCCCTACATTTTGCTCACCATCTCTCTCTCTGTGTTTACGAATAAAACAGGTACCCGAAAACTACCATAACCGGCGAAGCGACGCCAACCGCGACTGGGTACTTAGAAGTTACCGTAGACGGCAATTTAGTGCACTCGAAAGATAACGGTGACGGGTATGTGGATAGCGCGGAGAAGATGGAGAAGATCTTGGATGCGGTGGAAAAAGGGAGTCGTTAAAGACTAGGGAGAGAGACCCCTTTTCGGGGCGAGGATACGCGCATACTACGGTGATGAAAAATGATGACGACGATACTACGAAGAAAGTGAACGCTCTGTTGGCAAATGTTTGCGCTTTTTGAGCAGCAACCAACGGAGCGCGATAATATACCGTTTACTACATTTGGTCATTTTATGTGCGCGCTTCTGTGTACGAGTTTTATATACGACTGTGATTCGACTTATTTTCGTATTAAATATCTTTGTTGAACACGCTCACTGGTACGACGTAATCGACTCTTCGTCGCATGGCTAACGCGTTGGCGGATAAGGATTCGTCTTCTTCGTCTACTCCCCAGTAAAACGCGAGCTTGCTTTTCACGATTCTCGTAAACGTCGCTTCGTTGCCGCTTTTCAACGCTTTGGCGTATTCGCTTCGCTCTCGACTAAACGCGGAGGATTTTTCTACGATTGGCTTCAAGACTTCGAGGACGAAGACGAAGTCTTTGGACGGAACGAGCTCACCGTCGACGGTGTATCCGCCGTTTTCGGAGAAAGCCGGGAGTAACGCCGGAAGGAGTTTAACGTTTATGTGTTTGGCCATGCGAACGTAAACGACGCCGCCGCCGGTTTTCTTCCCGCACTCTATAAAGAATTCCGAAAGTTCTTTTTGAATCTCGCCTTTGCGTTCGGCAATTTCTCTCGGGTCGCTCAAATTATTGTTGTTCTTACTTCTCGACGACGTCTTCAAAGAACTTTCGTACGGGTCGTTGACTATTAATCGCTTAAAACACCCTTTCTTTTCAGCCATTTTGAACGGGTTGCGCGTGCTTCCCGGCGCGAGTATGGAATCGAAATCGCTCTGGTCGTCCGAGACTAACGCGAGGACTAACGGTTTGTTACTATTCGCGTTAAAAGTATCGGCCAAGTCGTCGCCGCTTTCGAATCCGCCGCTATTCTCGCCTATACTCCTCCCGCCGTCTCTATTATATCTCGTATTACTCTCTATCTGTTCAAACGCGCTCACCGCGGTCCCTCGAAACGCCTCTCGCGTGATTCTTTTCAACTGCGCGCGCGCGAAATCGCACTGAATCGCATCACACGTAGATTTACCGTAGTTGTCGTACCTTCTCCCACCACCACCACCACCTGTTGTTCTTTTCAATCCGCTTCCATTGCCTTCCTTTCGAGCGTTCCAAAATTTCAGCGTTCTCATCGCGACGAGCACGAACATATAAATCAACACCCGACCGAGCCAGGATTGAAACCATTCCGATTTCAAGAATCCCGAAGACGACACTTCTTTTACGCTCTTTCTTTCCTCCTCTTTCTTTTTATCTTTCTTCTTCTTCGTCTTCTTTTTCGTCGTCGCCGTCGTCGTCTTCTTGGCGGAAGAGGAACCTTCCACCGTTCGCTTTCTCAAGACACTTTTCTCCTCTCTTCTCTTTTCATCTTCGTTCTCATCATCGTCGTCGTCAAAATCATCCTCGTTTCCCGACGACGACGACCCAGACGAGTGCGTTTTCTCTTTTTTATTCTTCTTCTTTGTCTTCTTCTTCCCTTCTGCGTCGGGGAGGACTCTTTTGTCCGCACCAACGGAGACGACTGCGTCTCCGCTTTTTCCCATCACGTGTGTTGGTCTCTGATGTGAATTTGTACGTGTGTGTTGTGTGTGCACGCGTATGAGTGCGTCCAAAAGGGCAAAAAAACGCGCTCGCTCTCTTTTCCTCCTTCTTTTCCTGTCCTCGTCCTCCTAAACTCGCTTTATTAAAGTCTTCTTCTTCGACGTAAAAGGTAAATTAATGCATTCTAAAGGCGCGAACAGAAAGGAAACCACGCGTTACCTAAACCCTAAGTAATATAAAACCCTAAATACAGACGGCCTCTTTTTGTTCCTCTTTGAAAAATTCAAAAATCTGCATTTCGCTTTGACGCACCGTGTGAACGCGCGTTGATGACGACGACGATGACGACTCAAAAATCCTTTCGTTACGACGACGACGACGACAAGAAGAACGACGACGACTTTAATGTTCCTGCTGCGCGTAACAGTAGCAGTGCAACTGCTGTTTTTTTAAAACAATCATCGAAAGAATACCAATCGATAAAAGATGCGAGACGAGCGTTAAACGTGATTTCTTTAAACGCGAAAGAGGACATGGATTCGATCGAAAGACAAACGCACGAACAGATTTCAAAGCTCGCGAGAGACGCTTTACGGAAGAAGAAGAAGAAGGAGGAGAAGACGTCGTCGTCTCATTCGTTTTTATTATCGTCGCTGGTAGGGAAGGGAACGCCGCCGAAAGGAGAGAGAGAGGAGAGAGAAGGAGAGAGAGCTTTTTCGCTCGCGTATTTAGAGGCGAGAGAGGAGCGTTCGCCGCCCGAGCAGACAAAGATGGATGATACTTTTGATGATGATGAGAATACTAACGAGGATGATGATGATTTTAAAAAGAAGAGAAGTTCGTTTCATTTCGGTTTTAACGACGACGACGACGCAGAAAGGAGTACGAACGAGTTACCGAAGGCGTTTAAAGTTCCGATGACGGTCCCGCGAGGCGCGTTTAGAAGAAGAGACGAGGAGTATTATTACGAAGAAGGAGAAGACGAGACGTTCGCGTCGTCGTCGTCAGACGATGAAAAAGAGTTTGAGTTTAACCAATCGATGGTCGAGGAGACGCACTTCTCGTCGTCGGTCGCGGCTGAGGCTGAAGAAAATGGAAACGTGGGGGAAAGAGAAGACTGGTGGTTCAACGTGTCGACGCCGGCGCCGGCGATATCTGCCGCGAAAGAAAAAGAAAAGAAGACCGAGGAGCTCACGCCGGAACAAGTTCTCGATCGCTTCGATTTTACCGAGAACAAAGAAGCACCGTTCAACTCCTCCGCCGCCGCCAAATCATCAATATCCGCTTCCCCGTTGTACGCGTCTCCCGCGTACTCGTTCGAAAAGCAATTCGAAGACACGCTCCGGTTTCTAGGCGCCATGGATTTGCGAACGTTCAAAGAGCAACTTCTCGAATCAACGATCGACGCCGTCATCACGGAAGCCTCCGCGAGCACTTTGAGTAACTTAACGAACGGAACGCCCGGCTCGCGAGCCGACGCTTGGCGAACCCGAGTCGACGAGGCGTGCGAAATGCTCGAAAATGCCGGCGCTGAAGCCGCTTCGGAAGCGCTGATGGCGAAAGCGCGAGCGTTAGCCGCCGCGGTTTTGAAACGGCGGTGATTTGAGATTCATTATTATTGGTTTTGGGGTTGCGCTGCGCTTGTATTTTGAAAGAAAAGCTCTTTAATGGGCAGTAGGGTTTAAAAGCTTTTCTTGTTTCACCCCACAAATTTAGTCTCGTCTGCTCTCGTAACAGCATTAGCAGCAGCGAAAGAAGAAGACAAAGAAGAAGAACTCTACTCACGAGAGCATCAAAATGAGAGTGGTCACGGTGGCCACGACCTCTCTGAACCAGTGGCAGTTGGATTTCGTCGGTAACCTCGAGAGATGCAAGAAATCAATCCTCCGAGCGAAATTGAAGAAAGCAAAGTACCGAGTGGGACCGGAGTTAGAACTGACTGGCTACGGATGCGAAGACGCGTTTTTAGAGAACGACACGGTAACACACGCGTGGGAACTAGTTCGAGAGTTGATGATTGACGAACAGTTGCGAGATATTGTCATCGATACGGGTTTACCAGTCATTCACGACGGCGTGAGGTACAATTGTCGACTGTTTTTGTTGAACGGGAAAGTGTTGTTCCTCAGACCGAAGCGAGCGCTCGCCGGGGACGGGAATTATCGAGAGCCGAGATGGTTCACCGCGTGGAGGAAAGAGAAGGTTTTGGAGACGTTCATGTTACCAAAGGTCGTGAGAGAGGTGTTCGGGCAAAAGTCGTGTCCGATTGGAGACGCGTATTTGAAGTTTGAGAACGACGTGCGACTCGGGTGCGAAACGTGCGAAGAGTTGTTTACGCCGAACGCGCCGCACATTGATTTGGCCTTGAATGGAGTGGAGATTATTTCGAACGGGAGCGGGAGTCATCATCAGTTGAGAAAATTAAATCAAAGAGTGGATTTGATTGAATCCGCGACGAAGAAGAGTGGGGGGTGTTATTTGTATAGCAATCAGAGAGGGTGCGACGGAGGACGGTTGTATTACGACGGGTGCGCGTTGATTTCGTTAAATGGTGAAATTTTGAAGCAAGGAGAACAGTTTTCGGTGGAAGACGTGGAAGTGAGCGTCGCGAGAGTGGATTTGGACGAGATTGTGTCTTTTCGAGCGGCAGTAGCGAGTCAACAGGTGGAGATGGCGGGGAAGAAAGAACCGAAGTACCCGTTCGTGGAGGTGGATTTCGATTTGTGCGACGATGACGATATGAATTTGGGCGAGGCGAGGTTATCCCGAGCGATTGAGGTGAGATATCACGAACCAGAAGAGGAAATCGCGCGAGGTCCGGCGTGTTGGATGTGGGATTACCTTCGACGGTCCGGTGCGTCTGGGTTTTTGTTGCCGCTTTCTGGCGGCGCCGATTCGAGCTCCACCGCGGCGATTGTCGGATCCATGTGTCAAATTGTCTGTAAAGCGATTGAAGACCAGGCGACCAATAGTATAACTAGCACAAATGAAGTAGAAGCAGAGTGCAGACGAATCTGCAAGTTTACCGCGGAAGAATCCATCTCACCGACGAAAATGGCCAACGCGCTTTTCAGCACCGTGTATCTTGGCACGGACAACTCGAGCGAAGATACGAGGAAACGCGCTAAAGACTTGGCGGAAGAGGTTGGTGCGAAGCACTTGAGCTGCTCCATTGACACTGTTGTTGCCGCAATCGTCGCGTTCTTTGCCTTGGTTACCGGGAAAACGCCCAAATTCAAACTCTTTGGAGGTACGAACGCCGAAAATTTAGCCATGCAAAATATTCAAGCGCGCGTGAGAATGGTTTTGGCGTTTCTCTTCGCGCAATTGCTCCCGTGGGTGCGTGGTCAGAACGGCGGATTTCTCCTCGTTTTGGGATCTGCCAACGTAGACGAAGGTTTGCGAGGCTATTTGACCAAATACGATTGCTCGAGCGCGGATATCAATCCAATCGGCGGCATCTCAAAGGTGGATTTGAAGAAATTCCTCGTTTGGGGCGCCACGCACTTGGGGTACCCGACGTTGGCGGAAGTCGAACAAGCGCCACCAACGGCTGAGCTCGAACCGATTACGAAGGAGTACATCCAATGCGACGAAGTAGACATGGGGATGACGTATGATGAGCTCGGGACGTACGGCCGATTACGCAAAATTGGAAAACTTGGACCGGTATCCATGTTTCGTCGATTGTGCGGCGAGTGGAGTTCGGCGGATCCGTCCGCGAATCGACAGGCGTTGAAACCTCGGGAAGTCGCCGAGAAAGTGAAGAAGTTTTTCTTCTATTATTCCTTAAATAGACACAAGATGACGACGATTACGCCGACATATCACGCCGAGAATTACTCTCCGGACGATAACCGATTTGATTTGCGACCGTTTTTGTACAACGTCAAATGGCCATGGCAATTTCAGAGAATAGATGCGATGGTTGCAAAAGCCGAAGCGATGTAGTTTCAACGACTTGTTCGTACTAGGTATGTGTATATGTGCTGTAAGCGTTACAAACTATTTATTAAGTGCATGTATTACTCGTAGCTGCTGCGTGTGTTGATTGTTACTTCATTTCTTTGTCGTCCATATTTTCTTCAGTATGCCAACGCCAACGCCAAAGCCGTTCCCTTTCTTCTTGAGTAGTTCGTCCTTCTTTGGCTGCTGTTGACCGGCATCGGCCAACTTCTCAATATCTTTCTTCGTCAAAACACCGCCCCGCGCCAACCGATTTGCCGGGATTTTCGCGCATCGCGAGCAAAAGTACGTTTTACAATTCTCGTTGCCTTTTTCCGTACGGTACCAGTCGCCGTACGGCGTCGTCTTGGATCGGCACGTCACGCACGTTCGACCGTCCCGGTGCGCCACTTCCGTACTCCCCGCTGGCAGTTTAGGACGCTTCCGAGTCGGTTGCTCGACTTGCGGTACTTTCGAAGTTGGCGGCGTGGGCGTGACTGACTTTCGTTTCTTGGTGCTCGAGTGCACTTTAGTATTCTTGTCGGTTTCTGTGTTATGTCGAACGACGATTCCAGAGAATCCGGGCGGTGGCTGACGAAATTGAAGGTCTTCCGGTAACATCGCAAAGAGTTCGTATTCCGTTTTGCATTTGTGCTCTGGTCTCTTCAACATCTCTTTAACGAACTTCTTGCGTCCGTTTGACCGATACAGCGCTTCGCGAATGCGCTCTTCTTTCGGCGTATCCGATGGCATGTTCGCAACGAGCGAAATCGATGGCATACTCGAAACGGATTGTCGCGCGTGTGGATGGTTAGGAGCTGACATGACTTCCATTTGAGTGTTGTACGAAGGAATCGGCGAAGGAGTCGGCTTTTTCACCACTATTGCCGGCGGTTTCTGTACGCTCGCTGGGAGAGAAGGAGACCGATGGGATCCTGCACCCTTAGGTCTTGGTTGTAAATCTTTCGGTAATTGCGAAATGAGTTCCTCGTCTGTTTTGTTTTTGTTCTTCTTAAGATTTCTCAAAGCAGCTAGCGCTCTCAATCGGTTCCGCGACCGTTGGGCCGATTTTCGATTGTTTTCTTTCTTCGTATCAAGAGAAGGAGGAAGAGGAGGAGGAGGAGGAGGAGGAGGAGGAATTATCGACGGTGGTGGACGAGGACGCGGCGGCGGTGGAGGCATTGCTTGCGCCGCTGGCATGACCTTTTTCACGACCGCAGACTCATCCACTGGCGTGAATCTTGCCACCGGCAATCTCACGCGCACCTTTGTCTCCGGCGGTGGTAGCCAACACGTGGATAATGTTTGTGCTTCGGCGTCCAGTCCTGAAGTTGCCGAGACGCGCTTCTCCCAGTCTTGTTCGCTGCTCCACTTGTTCTTTTTGTCGCTGATGGTGACGTTGTCGATGGCTTTCGCTTCTTCCGATTTCGTCTTTTTCGGAAGTTTGTCAAACACGCGACTAAGAAGTTCATCGAGAGATAATCTTGAGCCGCTGATTTCGTTGCGAATATTCGCGTGATAACGTTCGAAGCACAAGCGACAAAAGCAATCAATCGACTTGATGGGCTCTGGCGTGTAGTTTTCTATCGTTTCATCCACGCAGCCGCAAGCGACGCACGGATGCGCTTCCGTGCACGTCAAGCTTTCTTTCTGCGCTTCTCTCTTCGTACACGCGGGGCAAAACCATCTCGATGCCGCCGGAACGCGAGCTAAGCCTATGCAATACGTGTGATGTCCCGCATCGCATCCATCGCAAAGGACGAGTTTCTTCGGATTGTTGCCTTTTAAACACGAGACACACTTGATGAGATCTTCGTCGTCGTCTGCGTCGTCGTCCGATTGAAAAGCCGCTTCAATCGGCCCAGTTTTAATCTTTTGCAAATGCGCACGATGCGACGACTGTTGGTGTTGTTTCTTGACGACTTTATTCTTCGGCGTCGGCGCGACGATAGCAGTTCTCGGGGGGCGAATTTTTGGTCTCGGCGCCGGCCCAGAAGTACTGAATGTATAATTTGCCACCGTCGTTCTCGCTTCGGACATGTCGTATCGAATCACGCCGTTTGACGTCGTCAACGCTTGACGAATCTTATCCGCGGAGAGAACTGATCTTTCCGGTCTCCCCGGGCGACAAAAGTTTGCGTAGCATCGATTGCACGAGTACTTTCCGTCAACCCTTTCATTTTTCTCGTTTCGCATGAAATACCACCCGGCCAACG
>JACLAB010006607.1_pt1 | contig 10473 bp, 4 predicted proteins | sample 8027921 | NCBI WGS metagenome assembly JACLAB01 (sample SAMN15725117, study PRJNA655200) | protist metagenome | isolation source: fluorescence activated cell sorting (FACS) single amplified genomes of... | place: USA: West Boothbay Harbor, Gulf of Maine | collected 2000-07-19
GGGTCATTGGAAACCTCTTTATGCAGCTTCCTACGTTTAAATTTGGGCGCTTGAGACAGAAGGTTCCGCTGTACTCTGCATTCTCGTGGACTATTCCGGGTATTCGCGCCCAGCAACTGAAGTTGCATGAGACCGAGAGGATATCGCGTGAAATGTTTGTCGAAATGACAAAGAATTTGCCCCGAGAAAAGCGTCGTGATGGAAGAATCAGTTCGGATCCTGATTTATGGCTCTTTTTCGAGCGCTTCATGCAAGATATCAGGACAACTCAATGGCGGGACCATCACAATTGGACTGTTGCTGAAAAGAAGAGGATACGAGAAGAGATAGTGGCGAAAGCTCGTAAAGCATTGATGCAGCAGAGATTCGGCGCTGCCATAGCTATCAAACAGGCGGAGGAGCTACAGAGACAACAAGCTCTTGGACCAGGTGCCAAGCCACCAGGACCACCGCCAGGTCCTCCTCCTGGACCCCCACCACAGGAACAAGACAAGGATTCAGACGACGACTCTTACAATGAGGATGACAAGAAGGACGATGATAGTGTCGGCAGTGGTGAGGAATGGCAGCATGACCACGACGAGCAAAGCCGACCTCAAACTTCGCAATCCGAAATCGATAGCAGGAAGAAGAAACAGGAGGCTCGTTTCGACATATATGGAGAAGTGAAGCAAACACACACCTTGATTCGCCGGAGGCATAGCATCGTTAACGCTGACAACATGTTTAACCGCATTGTGAAAGGGGCAAAGGGCAAAATCCTCCTGACCACCAGCATCAAACGCCGCAATTCCCTACCTGCGAATATGAAGGACCTGTATGTACCTGAGGCCCCAACGAGGGAATCGCATGAGGGAGTGGTGGAGTCGCTCAATCTCTTCTCTATGCGTGAGAAATTCATATCGGATTACTCTCGACCGGAAACCAATCACATCTGGCTAGCGATGGAAGACAATGTTCGCAACAAAAGGGTCAAGAGGTTGCTCAATTACGCGTGGTTCAATCCCCGACTCCCTGTGGAGATGCACAGAATCCTCACTGACGGTGGAAGGAGGCGAAGCATTGGAGAGCCCGAACGCCTCGCAAAACAATCCCATATCATGCTTGAGCAGAGAAATTGGACAACCAAAGGGCGCGAAAAGGCACATAACTGGCAAAAGATGAAGATGAGGAGGCGATCATTTGAGCTTGGTGAGTGGAAGGACAAAGAAGACGGTATCCTTGACATCCTCGGATATCCCCACGACTTTGACCCGCACGCCAAATTACCCACAATGTCAGACTTGCGTAGAGATTCTGGCATCATGGAGAACAGAATGGCGTTTGCTGGATTCATCAAGGATGAGGACAGAAAGAAGGATGATGGCCCTGACTTCTCTGGATTTGCTGCAGTAGAAATCGTCAAGGCGAACTTGGATGACGAAGAGACTAGTCAAGGCAAGAACGAGGACGACGACCAATCTACGCAGAGCCGACAGATATCCAAGGCAAAATCTGGGAACTGGGCAGCTGCTAAGAAACCGAAGGGGAAAGGGTTTGGCGAGCTCAAGCCTCAAGCTCCCGATATGCCCCCGGCTGTGGTTGTCTGGCAGGAGTACTTCGCGGAGGACGGTGCCACCTACTACTACAACCCAGAGACATACGAAAGCGTGTGGGAATATCCAGTAGGAGACAATGTGCAAGTGGTATCGCAATATCAGGACGACGAGGGCTACTACTATTGGTACAATTTTGTGACAGGAGAGTCAACATGGGCATGATGACTCTACACTATATGATTTGATAAACTTTGTGATTATGCTTAGGAACTGAATTTGTATTTAGAGAATCCTTTCACTACAAAGGTGTACCCATCGGGAGACCGCACCACTCCGTTGCCCCCCTTCAGAGCGGCTTTGACAGCGCTCGGCAACTGACCCACAGCTAGTGGTGAGTCATCAGCCAGGACAGTGATTTCCCCAAGCAGTCCGCCAGGGTTCACCTTTGTCCGCCTGGGAGCCTGCTGCAGCAATAATCCGAAGAGATCCTCACCATAACTCAAAAATATGGATTCTTTCGGCTGCTGGGGCTCATACTGACTACCTTTCTGCCGTGCTAACGGCATCGGCATCTGTGTCATCCCCATCTCATCACAGAAGAAGGCCAGAGATTCCTTCATATTTTGAACACTTAAACTAGCGAACATGAAGGGATCTCTTGCAATTCCCACGACAACTTCTAGGGGCACACCACCAGGGCTTATTACATCTATCCAGCCGTAAGCCCCTTCCACTTGCGCTCCTGCTTGAATCCCATTGGAAATTCTTAGAAGTTCTGCACCCACTTTTACATACTTCAAACCGTTGCCCGCGTCGACAACGTTGCTATTCGGGTTTGTTTCCGAGCGCAGAGTCAAAGTGAAATGACCTCCATAATCCGCGAAGGTACTCACACCGTAGAGAAAAGATTGTGGCTTTTCGTAACCATCTGGGCCAAAGCTAAGTGATGACAACTGCTGTCCATCCACGATCTCTTGCCTGACAGGAGAGCACGTATCCTGAAACAGCGCTTTAAACATCACAGTGTCCTCATTCGCGTCAGGCACATTGAACGAAATGTCCTGAATGGTACAGACCGTGTCCTTGAGTTCGTAAAGTGTTCCGATGGCATCAGCTGGCCTTTGTCCTACGCATGTAATCAAGCCTGTACTGATGCCAGCTTTCATCACATGTGAGGCATCTCGGCTGAATGATTCACTGATCTTCTTAGGAACCATGATATCTCTATCTACGTGATCCTTGCCTGCTCCAAAGGCAGCACAGGCCGGACTCCGACCTTTGGTGGTGTGGCGGAGGCTTGATGGGACACACAGAAGACCTGTGGCCAAGGTGGCCAATAATAGGAGCAGGGTGTGCAGCAGAGTTAGGTTCATATCAACACTAACACATTGTGAGAGGAGATTAGCAGCAACCGTAATTCGTACCTCCGAGGTACGAGTACAGCCAGCAGAGATACGAGTCGTACAGCAGCAGAGGTCCCTGTTGGAAGTAGCTTTGAATGCACGTGCGACACCAATAAAATAGAATTACTTACGTGGGCTCCGTCACCGACACGTCATGCCCAGAGGCTATAAGAACCCCGTCTCGAAGAATGGAAATGGGGGGGTCTCCTCCAGGGCCCATGAGCCTGACGATGAAGTGAAGGACACGGATGAGAGCTGTCTCGTGTGTGGCACGAACACAAAGATTGATGACAGCACAGTGCTGATTTGCGATGGCAAGGGGTGCAATCACGAATGCCACATGTACTGTTTGAGCCCCCCGATGGCCACGGTGCCTGAGGATGACTGGTATTGTCCGACTTGCGAGTCAAAATATGTCACGGGGGCGGAGAAGAGTGGCTTTGCATCACCCGAATCATCCACAAGTGGATTTATTCTGTACATGAATAATCACAACGAGGCGATGGCGAAGCTGGGGCCAATTGAAACGAAGAGTGGCTACTTACAGTGGCTATTACAGCACCAAGAGCAATGTGTCCCTCTTGAGGTCTATTTTCCAGGTGTACTAGATGGTGGTATTGTGCCCGATGGATTCGATTGTGCTTCCCCGGATCTCATCGGGTCGAAGGTCAAAGTGGTGTATGATTGTGTGATTCTGGGAGTGATGAGCATCAGTGTGAAGAGAGAAATCAATGGCCGCATTGTCTGCGCGCGACACAACGAAGCTATCGGTCGTTGGGAGCATTTGGTGTTTTTCAAAGATAAGGACACGGAGCTATCAGTCTGGCTATGTCTGCGCGAGCACGCAACCTACGTAGGGTCAGAAATGGTTTGGTTCAAGTCCAAGTACTGGGTTAAGAACGATTCTCAGCGGTTTCCGATGCAGGTAATGCTATCATCTGGAATCAGCCATCTCAGCGGTCTAGGGGTGGTGGGGGCGGAAAGCAAGACGATGAAGAAGACACCTGATTACTTCAAGCCTTCTGAGCGTGAGCAGTACTACAAGCAATCCCAGAACGTGATCTTGACACAGCTGTACTTCCCTCCGAAGAAGCTAGGCGAAGATGAACAAGAAGGCCATATTTGCGTTACACCTGAACAGATTGCAGAGTTCGACAAGGCCGATGACCCTATCATCACTCCTCTTGACAGCTTGCCAGAAGACCAGGTTCGTGAGAACATGATCACTCATCAGAGCTTGTCTTCTGTGCTTGCCATCAATTACGCCATGTGTACGGTGGAGTCCGAAGAACGACAGAATGTTCGTCGTATGTCGAGCCTCATGAAGCCTGAAGCCATTGAGAAGGCTGGTGGAGCCATCTGTGCTCCCAGCTTGAGGCAGTTGATGCATTTGCAAGGAGATCAAGTTTTGAAGCGCACTGCGTACCCTAAGGCTGTTGTCCCCGAGCTCACTGCTTTGATGTTGGAAAGTGATATCAAGAAGTCACTGGCTGTCGTGAAAAAGAAGAGCGGAGCGAAGACACTGAATAGGCTGATTGCTACCGGCAAAGTGGTTGTGCTTGATGCCCCCTACCTTGTCACAGATTGCCTGTTCGAGCCTCCCAAAGAGTGGCTTGATGGGTCCAACAGCTTGACCCAGCACACAGTGATAGGCTTGCCAGCGGATCCTGTAGCTAAGAAGTACATCGCAACCCCACCTCCTCGAGGTGTGAAAAAAGCTAAGGTCCAGATCGAGACCTCCTTTGACCATGAACTCGATGCTGACTTGAAGGAGAGCAGCTTCTTGCTGGGAAACTTGTCACTGAGCGTCAAAGCCACCACCTTCCATCAGCAGGTAGTAGAGAAGTATCGGGCTGTGGCTGTCTTGGAGGAGTATAAAGACGTGAAGAAGGTCCAGAGCGTGCTAGAAGCCGGCAAGGAGGAGAGAGATAGGGTGAGGGCAGAAAAAGCAGCCGAGGAGGAGAGGAAGAGACTGGCCAAAATCGAAGCCGACAAGCAGCGTAAAGCAGGAGAGGAAGCCAAGAAGGAGCTGCGTAAGAAGATTTTGAAGCAGGCGAAGGAGGACAAGAGCAGAGAGAAGGAGGACAAGGAGAGGCAGGCCGCAGAGTGGAAAGATCTCAGCGCCACCGTCTCCTCTCTCCAAACTGAAGGTGCTGTCGTCTTGCTTTCTGATCTCCCCACTAATCTTTGGGTGAATCACGTCGTGAAGGTGACCAAGAGGAAGGCGATTGGAAGGACGATGGGGGTCAAGAACGGCATGGTCATCATTCGCACTCTGCACTCGACCAAGTCGGAAAGCCAGTTCAAACTCAAGCTGCTGCCCAAGACTGATACCAGATACAGCAAGTTTATCAAAGATGAACAGAAAAGATATGGTCGTGTAGTCGAGTACGAAGACGCCAGCGACTCTAAGCCAGTGTCGAAGAGACTGAAGAAATCGGTTTCTGCTGACAGAGAGGAGCCATCTGCGACGTCCAAGTCAGGGAAGAAGAAAGAGACTGCTAAAGGAAAAGACATTTCCACTGCTGTGGCCGATTCGTCTGACTGCTTCGACTTCGGTTCTGACATAGAGGAGGTAGCGATAATGAAGGGCTCATCGGCTCGTGCGGTGACAGATAAGATCGCCTCTGAGCAAGCAAAGAAGCGAAAGTGCGACACTGTATCTGATGATAGCGACGATGGCGAGCATGCAGCCTCCGAAGAAGTCAGCACTGTGCCTGTGCTACCTGTCAGTATGGCTCTCACTGAGCATCAAATCAAAGAGCAGATTTTGAGCTTGCAGGGTTTGCTCCAAGAGAAAGCGGGCCTTGCTGCTGCTACTGTCGCCTCTCCCAAGCAAGCATCCAAGCAAGCATCTAAGCAAGCTGTGCAGAAGAAACCTAAAGCGGGACACGTGAAGATGCACATTTGCCCTTACTGCAACAAGCACTGCACCCATCCACCCGAAAGGTGCCTGTTCAGACCGCCGGGGGAGCGAACTATTCATGACATCCCATTAGAGCTCATGGCCAACAGTGATTCATCTACCAACGCTATCAAGAAGAGGAAGATCACTCTGGGCAACGGCGAAGTCGTGGAAGTCGTTGATCAACGGTATAGCCAAACCAATGCCACATCTTCTTCGATCTCTCAGGCCACCGCGCAGTCAGGCACCAATCCCTATGCCCCTATAGCTGCTGATGAGGACAAGAAGCGCAACTCTCTGTTGGCCTTCCTGCCTACACAAGCGACGCGCGAAGAGCTAGATCCTCGTCTAAAGAAGCGAAAAGCGGCACAGGAAGCGGCAGCTAAAGCAGCGTTGGAAGCGTCAGAGAAGGCTAAGCATGTAGCAGCTTCATCTCCATCTCTGGCCACAGACGAATCTAGCCCCCTGGAGCAGCCAGCAACAGATTCCGCTGGTGCCAATCCTTTGAAGCCTATGAAACCCAAAGATGTCCTCAAGCCGCAGAACCCTGCAAAGACCGCACCCGTTAGCGCTAAGGGTGCTCCAAACTCGCACAAACCTCTGAAAGGTGATTCTCCTGTGACCGCTAGAGCTGCAACCTCCTCGTCTACGTCCTCTGCTGCTGCTTCGACGAAGTACAGCAAGGCCAGAGAGATTGGTGGTAATCTATTTGCCTCCAATAACACCACATCCAACAGATCTTTGAACAAGGATGCGAAGTTCACCACCACGAAGACTTCCAAGAAGCCAAGTATTCTCGATCGCGTCGGAGCTCCGTTGCGCTCAGAGGATGAACACAAGCCTACGAAGTCAAGCCCTACTAGACCAGCAACAAAGACAAGCAGCATTCTCGATCGCGTCGGTCCGGTGCGCAGCGACAAGCAAGATCAGGAGCAAGACACCACGCATTCTAATGGGGTCGCGGAGTATGATGACGACGATGTCTACTTCTTTGAACCGGAAGGGGACGAGAAAGACTCATCGCACCGCCCACCCAGGGGACAGGACGACTATGACAGCGGGGACGAGGCCCCTGCTCTGGCTTCCTTGCTTCAGAAACGAGAGAGTACCCAGTACACGAACGGTGGTAGGGGCAGGGACGCGCCAGATGACAACTACCGTCAGCGCAGAAGGACAAGATCGGACTCCTTCGAATCGCGCAGTAGATTCCGTTCCCGATCTAGATCTAGATCTAGATCACGATCCAGATCCAGAAGCCGTGATCGTGGCGACTATCGCAATCAAAACTATCGCAGCACCGATCCTTACAGTAGAGATGGCGGCGGTGGTGGCCGTGGGCGCCCTCATTCCCCGAGTCCAGAGAGATACCGTGACAGCGATTATCGTAGTAATCGCGACAATAGGCGCGACAAGCGAGAAGGCATCGTCCCATGCAAGACTCCTAGCATGTTTGAGATCCTCAACATGCCCAAAAACTCCGAATACGCTCCTCACTGGAGGTGGGCGAACCTGTGCTTCAAGTGCGGTGAGCCGGGACACCACACGGTTGAGTGCAGAAACAAGCTCACCCCCTCAATGACTGCGAATGGAATGGCGCTTAAGACAAAATTCCAAAAGATAAAGACGATACATTGCATACGATGCGGCAGAATCAACCATTTGACCAAAGACTGCAAGGTCAGGGCGCCGTCGCGTGCTGATCGCATCAACGCAGAAAGGCTGAAGAAAGAACTGAATATTACGTAGATATCATGCATGTGTTTGTATTAATGTGAACAAATGAAGAACAGTGGTGACGATAGATAATTGGTTCAGTATTTGCAGCATTTGCAGAAGCAGCCCTTCATTATCGCCTTTTGCGAAGGATGTCCGACGCATACTTCTTGATTGGCGGGTTCTCGTCTGTGAAGAAGTATCCATTTTCCCTCTCCCAGCTCTCCTGGAATAGCTTGACAAGCTCACTTTTGGCATCTTCAGAGGAGGTCACAGGATTTCTGAAACCAATCCTGTATTCGTCAGTAAACTTGCCAGTTTTGACGCGCAGGTCTACTCCCAGCCTATCCACCGCTTGGATTCGCACATCATCCACGTTTTCTAGATTGAGGAATTGCCTCGTGAGCATGAAGAGTTCACCCTGCTTATCGATGTTTATTCTACTGAGCATGGCAGGAACTTCAGATGCCAATACATCTGGGCGAGCCTCCTCATACTGGGGGACGTCCACCCAACCTCCTTGCACGCCGAAGCCGCCTGAAAAGTATATGTTCGTCGGTTGAATCTTATAAAATTTGAACATGGGCGACTCAACAATCTGTTCAGCGTAGGAGTGAACGAGTGTGAATGCAAATGTCAACGCAGACAATTCCTCCTGCGTAGGCTCTACCACTTTCCCCATAAGTGTCACTCTCGATAAAGCAGCTGACGCTTGACCAGGGGCGCGAGGAAGCTGCGAAAAGAGAGAAACAAGCGGATTCTTAGCAATGTTCGCAGTATGCATCGACTGAGCAGACAGAAGAAGCACCGGCCAACCCTTGTCATCCAATATATAATCGACATAGGAACCAAAGGGAGCACCCTCGACACCCTCTATAACAGAGGTGGTACACAGTGTTCCCGACGAGCAAATGTGTGTAATGGTGCGGGCTTTATCAACTGTACTCGGCCGGAAGGAATCGAAGTTCCCAGTGCTACTGTCGACAGGCGTCGTCATCATTGTAGGTGCTGCTGCCAATCCTACTCTCTTCTTCCCCAGGGAGGCTCGAGAAGACCCCAGCGTGAAGGAGTGAACGATGGTACATATCAAGAGTGCAATAATGCCAATAAACACTATCATGGCCGACCTACGATTCGGGGAAACACCATGTAGAGGCGGGCCCGAAAACATTACCAATTATGTAATTTCCCTTAGTGTGGCTTCAGGTAGTAGTTATTGGAGCTGCTGCTGATCGCGATCGAGAAAATGCACGCTCTAAACTTCCGTGAGAAGGGCAAAAATGTGGACCATGGCATGATTGCTCCTGGAGACGGCGCTTTGGGTCAATTGGCTTTGGCTGAGAGCTTTTTGATCCTCAGGATGACCAAGTTCAGTGCGGAGTATCCACATCTTGTGAAACGTACCGCGCAAACCATCGACATGCGAGCTCCCAGTGAGAACGACCCCAGGGACAGGAACCGGAAGCTGCTAGGCTACCTGCGTGGGAACGAGGATCGATGTGCTGTTTGCCAGATTGGCAAAGGCGGAGACATTGGCTTGCTTTCTGCATTCCCCGAGGCCACGAAGCAAAGATATGGTTGTGATGGATACTTATGCTATCTGCTCACGACTTCTGCAACCACTACTACAACTGCTACTATTACCTCTCCTGCTGCTGCTCCTGTTGAGCCTGTCGCTGTGGGGCAGACGACGACTGACTCTCCCTCTCCCTCTCCGCAGAAAATCACTGGAGTGAAAAGAGGCTCTGAGCAGCTTGCAGCAATGAAGCATTACAACGAAAACTTGCACAGAGACCGTTCAACAAGACACGTCTCGTTGATTCTGCACCTGCGCAATCTGAACAACTGTGTCAAGTCTCACTTGATCAATTATGGTGTCAAAAGCAGCAAGCAGAACACTGTCGCCATATTAGATTTAGGTTGTGGCATGGGTGGAGACATCCTAAAGTGGATGAAGGGAAACTTTGTTGTGTCGAAGTACGTTGGAGTTGACATCGCCAAGGCCTCCCTGGAGCAATTTGCAGGCGAGAGATTGAAAAACAACCCTATGAAAGAAAGGGTGACGCACTTAATTTGCGCTGATTTGGGAACAGAGTCTCTCACTAGCAGCGAAAACAAGCTAGAAACACATACATGGGAGCACGTAGACGGTAAGATCCAAGGAAAGTGGCAGGCCATTCCGTCTCCTTTGTCCGCAAATGCTGACCTCTTCAACGTTGCTAGTTGTCAGTTCGCAATGCACTACATGTTCCAGTTTCCAGATAAGGCCGACCACTTCTTTTCGGAAGTATCGAGACATCTAGTTCCAGGTGGAATCTTCGTTGCAACGACCATTGACTCTCGTGTGGTGGTCGATATGGCGATGGAAGTGGAAGCGTGTTCAGTGCGCTGTGGCAGTAACGGCAAGGCGCGCAAGACCGGTACAAGAAGTCTAAATTTCAGAGATGATTTCGGTAACGTGCTTTTGGACATGAAGTTTGATAGCTCTGCTTGGGATCGCATGCTATTGCCGACAGTTGAGTATCAAGTTGTGGGAGAGCGGTCCGAGCACGGCCAAGACGACTGGGCTTACGGCATTCAGTATGTGTTTCAGCTTCGAGACACTGGTGAAGCGTCAGCAGTTAATGCCCCAGAGTGGCTAGTTCCACTCGGACCTCCATTGGAACGCCTTGCCGCCCGGCACGGCTTGCGTGTAAAGCTGTGCAAGAACTTCCACCAGGTAGTTTGCGACGACTTCGAGAAGGGGGCCCTCGCGACTGATATCCACAGCAACCTCGGCAAGTTTGGAGTGTTCAACTACAAACAGACGATGACGCAGGCAGAGTGGCAGCTGGCCCATCTTTACGTGGCCCTAGTATTTGAAAAGTTGTAAGTTTGTGGGTGTTGTATATTTTGTGACAATTGGACACATGCA
>JACLAB010015689.1_pt1 | contig 10469 bp, 8 predicted proteins | sample 8027921 | NCBI WGS metagenome assembly JACLAB01 (sample SAMN15725117, study PRJNA655200) | protist metagenome | isolation source: fluorescence activated cell sorting (FACS) single amplified genomes of... | place: USA: West Boothbay Harbor, Gulf of Maine | collected 2000-07-19
ACGTTTCTGAGAGAAAAGTGGTATGGCCAAAACCACCTCGTCGCCATGTCGACGATTGAATCCAACGCGGCTTGGATTTCAACCGGAAAACCGCTCGGTGTGAAACTGCACGTCCCTTGCGCGCGCGTAATGGGAGAGACGGCAAAGACTTTTGTTCGCGCGCTGAATCAATCCTCGAAAATTTTCAGCGATGGGTTGTCATTCGATGTCTTTCTAGTGTGCCTGCGCGTGGCGAGGGCGTGCGGTTTCTTTGGCGTATCGCTTGCTTTGGCGTTTCTCGCGGATGTTTCGACATGCTTCTCCATCCATCTCGCGGCGCTTCACGTCTACAGCTCGCTCTTTATCACGCTGCAGATGTCAACAATCAAGTATCTGTACAGACGTTTCATCAATCCCGTGGTATCGCCGCTCGAGCGACAAAGACCGAGAACGGTGGAGGAAGTCGTCGTCGGTACGTTGACGCTACCTACGCTCGTGCTGCTCTTCCCCACCGTCTTCTTCTATTTCGCCAGCTATCTAGTCATGCACGCCGCGAGCATTGCCGGGAGACTCGTTTTCGTTGTCATCGTGTCCGTCATTCTTTGTTTTCCACTAGATGATGTGTTGCTATCACTAAGAAATCCGCGAGCTTTTGTGGTGAGCGGCGCCGGAGAAAACAGGACGACGCTGAGCGTGCGAAGAATCGATGGCGAGGACTTTGCGTGCGTACAACCGAGATGCGTCTCGACGGGCGAAATTGTCGCCGCGTACGCAAATGACTTTAACGCTTGGATCGGCGGTTACGCAAACGCCGCCATGCAAGCGCTCAAAACGTGCGGTAGGCTTCCGATTGCTGTCGTGCCGATGAAGCAAGGTAGGCGACACGCCCACATGTAACAACAACGACAAATCACCACTCACGCGGCGCGCACACGAAGCACCTCTCTCTCTGTCTTCGAAGCCGCCTGCTGTGCCGAAAACGCCTTCACAACCCAGTGTCCGTTCCTCGTTACCGACGGACGACGACGACGACGACGACGCGGAGACGGAAAAAGGGTTGTGAAACGAACAAAAGAAGCGACTCACGTGAGCCTTCGTCGTCGCGTCCTTCTGCGACAGAGCTCTCACCGGGCGGCGGCGGCATCAGTAGACTGGGTGCGCATCGGTCGTAATCCATCCAATCAACCCTCCTCAAAAGATGATGTTGACGTCGGCTTCAACGTCAATGTCAAAGGCAAAGACGACGGCAGTCAGAGGTACGATGAAGACTAAAAAGACACCAGCATCACCGCTGACGTCGCCATCAGTGAGATGGACATCGGGACGAGTGAGTGTAAGAAAGCGGCGACGTTTGCGAGCGGCGTTTGCGACCTCATCTTCCTCGTCGTCGTCTTCCCCATCACCCTCAGAAAAACCGTCGGCGTCATCTTCGGCGGCGGAGAAGGGTGCGCCGCGCGCGTCGCCGCCGGTGGCGGCTTTATCCTCGTCTGAAGAGCTCGGCGGCGCGGCGGCTATCACTGCGCCGCCAACGACGACGGTTGAGGCGACAGAAACGAGTGGCGCAAAGTTACTGTTACTGTGCGTACCGCTGTTGTGGGCGACGTATGCGCCTGCATTGCGCTTTGTTTTCACGGCGTCGGACACCGAAGTGGGATCGGCGACGCTTTCGCTCGTTCGAATGTTTCTGGCGCAGCTTCCGTTTCTTCCGGCGCTGGGGTCGACAATAAAACGCTCAAAATCAGACTGCAGAGAGACTAAAGGAGACGCTGATCGAGCGATACGAGCCGCTTTGGAGCTTGGTTTGTGGAACGCCGCAGCGACTGGATTCCAGGCATGGGGCCTCGAGCACACGAGCTCGACGCATTCGGGTTTCATGATGGGAACGGTGAACATTCTCGTCCCCACTTTGGCCGTGTTGCAAGGCGACAAGGTGAGCCGGCAGACGTGGGCGGCGTGTCTCGTCACATTCATAGGAGTGCTCTTCATCGGTTTGGACTCGGCCGTAAGCGGTGGATTGGACGAAAATGTTTCTCCAGACGCGCTTCGCGGCGACGTCTCGGCGTTCGCATCCGCTCTCTGCTACGCAGGCTTGACCATTCGAGCGTCAAATTACGCAAAAGAGTTCAGCCCTGAGGAGTTGATGGGCACGAAAACGCTCGTGATGCTCGTTTTCATGCTTTGTTGGTATTTTCAAACCAGCTTTAGCGGATCGGAGGATGTTTCGTTTGCATTTTTGACGTCGCCAATCGTCGCCGCCGTCGTCGTGTACTCTGCATACGTTCCTGGCGCCTTGGCCAACTACTTGCAGCTGAAGGGGCAAGCTTCGGTTTCAGCGAGCGACGCTCAGGTCATATACGCCACCACGCCCGTTTTCAACACGTTTGTGTCCGTGTTGGCTCTCGGTGAAACTCTGTCGACAAACACTGTCGTCGGCGGCGCAGTCATTCTGTGCGCCTCTCTCGCCCCTTTCATCGGCGCTTCGCAAAAGTCAAAGAGCGCATAAATGACGCCGAGTGTTAAAATAGTTGTTTACTGGATATAGGTAGTGTACTTACTGTTGTAAGATTAGTAGAGCGAGCCGCCTGTTCGTCTCAAAAGGCGCGCGTTTTAGTACTTTCAGATCTGTGTTTCACAAAGGCTAGTGTACAAACATGCCGTCTCGCACGTCGCGACGATTCTCAACGCTACTAAATCAGGACGATCCCTCGCCAGTGCCGTTCGACCCCTTGTGTTTGGGTGGAAACTTTGGCGGTTTGTTCATTTCGAACGCAGAGTTGGGCGAAACGCTAAACTGACCCGGAACTATAAAATTTGGAGCGCTACCAACCGGCATGTGAGCCGCCGCGTTGGTGCCGTTCTGTGGCACGCTCCTCTTTGGCATCGGAATCGAATTTGCCAGCGGCGCAGCCATGCTTGACGAGCCCGTGAGGGAGTCTTGAGTCGTAGGTTTTTCATCATCCAGCATCTTGTCAAAGGTTGGATCCCAATCAGCCCCCTCTGCGTGGTCTTCGTCATCCTCTTGAACTGGACTTGGTGAAGCCGTCGGCGGCGAAGTCAGCGACTCATGCACCGTCTGTAATGTCTTCAAATTATCGCGCGAAGAAGAAGCCGAGGCGTTCCATGTCGTGAAGTTACCGGTGAAAGATGACCCTGGTTTGAAGTTTCTCGCTTCTGAGCCTCGCGAAAGGAATGACCCTCGCGGTCCGAGCGGGCTGGCGGGCGGGAGTTGAACCGCCGCCGCCGCCTGGGCGACGCGAACCTGGTGCGAAGTGGATAGCCCCATGCTCGATAACTGATGCGTCGGTGGCGAGAGCCCAAAGTGCAGCGGATGCATTGCGGCGCTGTTCGTCGCGTGCGGCGATCCAATGAATGACCCGGAAATCATGGATGAAGCCGAATTGAGAGAACCAGGACCCGATCCGCCTGCAGAGCCAACCATGAACGGAGGGTAGCCTCCTCCCAAGCCACCTCCGGGCGACATCGGTATTCCACCGGGGGACATGGCCATGGCCGCGGCGACTGCATTCGCCTGCGCGTGTGCTTGAAGCATGGCGGCACTGTTGAGTCCGTCGCCGTGAATGCTGTTGAGCACCTGGGGCGACACGCTCGACGAACCGGCGGCAAACGCGGCGGCCAAACCGCCGACTGGCGCCACGGGCGGGGTTGGCGGAACCATACCGCGTTTCGGTGGTTGCGGCGTCTCTTGCACGTCTTGTTTCTTCTTCTTTTTGACGGGTGAACCGGAAGAAACCCGCGCAGCTTCCTTAGCGGCGACTCGTTGCAACTCTTCTCGCTCCTCCGCAGTCGTCCTCTCTGGAATCGTTTCCGGAGAGAATGGACCTTCGAAGGGTTCACCAGTGATGAACGGGTGTTGCAGAGCCTGCGACGGGGTCCAACGCTGTGAGGGATCTATTTCCATCATTCCAGTCAACAAATCGTAAAAGCTCGAGCGCTCAACCATTCGTTGGCGCTTCTCCTCCTCGACAGCCTCCTCGTCGCTCGGATCCAACGTGGACGCCTTGTACGGAATGCTAGCTATGATGTCCGAGAATTCTGTGTACTTGAAGTACTTCTTACCCATGGCGGTGCGCTTGCCCGTTCGCGCTTCAAACTCGCGCAGGGACATCAGCTTGTACTTTGAAGAACTTGTCTCATCAGACGTCGACGCCAGCGACGACGAACTGTCGTTGAATCCTACGTCGACGCGAGTGAAAAACTTATTCGTGTTCGGTGCGCGACCGAGCATGTCCGCCGGAGGTGTACCAATCGTCTCGCATATGCGCGACAATAAGTCGTATTCGCTAGATCCAGGGAAAATCGGAAGCCCGAGGAATAATTCAGCCGCGACGCATCCCAACGACCACATGTCGATGGGCATCCCGTACGGCATGCCTAGAAATACTTCTGGAGATCGATAAAATCGACTTTGAATGTATTGGTAGACGGTTCTGTTTTGAAAACAAGCGCTACCGAAATCCACGAGCTTCACCTGGAAGGAGTTGTCCTTGCACAAGAGAATATTCTCTGGCTTTATGTCGCAATGCACCACGTGGGCGTCTCGCAACAAATCGAGCGCCCCTAGCAACTGCTTCATCATCCCGCGAATCGCCCCCAAGTGCAAGCCTTTAAACTTATTCTTCCGCAAGAGCTCGTACAAGTTCATACCGAGAAGTTCAAACACCAAGCACAGGTGATTGTGACACACAAAGTAATCCACCAGATCGACAATGGTGGAGCTCCCAGGCTTGCCCGCGCACTTGGTATTGAGCGTCCGCAATATTCCAATTTCCACGTGCGCTTGATGGAAATACGCCGGATGATTCTTGATCACCTTGAGCGCTTTCGTGTGTCCGTCCGAGTTTGACGCCACGGAAACAACTTGACCAAACGTTCCCGATCCCAAGGAATCCAAAATCGTGTACGTCGACGACGACGCGTCAGACATTTCTTCGTCGTCCCGCGGGTGCCCCTTACCGCTCCCTTGCGACGACGACGTCGTCGCCCCCCGCGACGCCCCCACGTTTGCCCCGAGCTCTTCACCCGTTCTCAAAATCAAATCATCGTTTTCGTTATCCAATCCGTTATTCGCCCGCGGCGAGCTCGGTTTACTCAGCACCCGGGACGTCCCCGAGGACGAAGGACCGCGATTCATCTTCAACTTGGGACCCACCGAACCGGGTCGAGGATTTCAGCCGAGACGAGGTGCGTTTTTAAATCTCAAACTTTCCGTCCCCGGTCGCCGTTCCCGCGTCGTTCGAGGAGTTCGCGAGGGACGGACGCGTCCTCCTTCACCTCTTCCTCCTCCTCCTCGTCGTCGTCGCGCCCGAGCGTCAACCACCGAACCGTCGCGAGGGGGGTTCGAACCGAACCGAATGAAATCAAATGAAATCAAATCAAATCAAATCAAATCCAAACCGTCTGTTCGACGGGTGACGGTGCGTCCCCACGTGCGTCCCTTATGATTCGTCGCGAGTCGTCGTCTTCGTCGACGTCGAGACGACGACTTTCGTTCCTTCGTTCGCGTCCGCGTCGCGTCCGCGTGTGTCGTCGTCGTCGCGTCCGCGTGTGTCGTCGTCGTCGTCGTCGTCGTCGTCACCCGCGTGTCGTCCGCGTCACGATGCGCGTCGACCGAGTCGAGGACAGACGGATCGGACGGACGGATCGGACAGACGGATCGGACCGGACGACCCACCGATCGAATTCGCCGGTCGCGATCGGTCGATTTCGTCCATCACCGGGCCGGTCCCGAGCGCGGGTCGACCGACCGACCGACCGACCGATCGGTTCCGTGGGTGGGTCGACCGAACGCGCGGGAAAACGAACCGAGACCGGAATCGTTCGGTGGGTCGATCGTGGGGGGTGTGTTAAACCCTACGGATTTGTTTTTATCATGTGTGATTTCATACTAGAACGTGTAGTGTCAGTAGTATTGAAGGCGTTTAATGACCATTGTGTGTGTGTGTGTGATCCACGTAGTGGTAGTACCGACCGGATACTTTGAGGGGAATAAGTAATGTAAATGTAACTCTGCACTGCGGCGCGCGTCCGTCTTCTTTACACGGTTCGCTCGGTGCGCGCGTCGACGAGTCGAGCGACGGACGCTAGGGTTTGATTTCGCACGCCATGGGACGACGTGGGAGCGGTGGTGGCGCGACGACGGCGACGGTGTGCGCGGTGGTGTTGACGGTGTCGTTGCTGGCGCTCTCTGGGCGTGCGCTGGCAGACGGGGCCGCGGGCGATGTCGCGCCGAGCGCCGCGGTGCGCGAGGGCGGGGATAGGCCGACGCGCACGATCGAGGATCTCGCGGCGAGGGTGAACGCCACTCGGGGGGCGCTCGCGGCGAAGGAACGCCGTGGACGCGGGCTGTACGACTCGTGGCAGCATTACGACCCGTCGTGTTGGTCGCACTACGACTGCGGCGACGGTGAGTACTGCGATAGCAACTATGGTCGTAATATTTGCAGACCGTGTGCGTTCTGCGAAATCAGCACAGACAGTGCGTATCCGATCGACGGCACGTGTCCAGATAAGTGCTACTGCGGGTCGTTCACGCCGTCGAACTCACCGAACTATAACAGTAACTGCAACGGGGGAGCAAACTGCAAACTTTATAATGTGGGCTCTTATCCTCGCCACGCATACTCATCTTCGGTATACATGTGCGAACCTTACGACGTGGGATCGACTTGCTACGAGCACAACCAGTGCAACTGGGATGATTTTTGTGCGTCCAGCGGCGGTGGCATAATGAATAACTTTTGCGCACGGTGCCGCAACTGCGAAGACGGGGTGTCCCACAACGGCGTTTGCCCTGCAACCTGTCTGGGTTGCGATCATTTGATTGATCCAGAAGGTTACTCCTTTTACGGAAGTTGCGGTGCTTTTCAAAAACGGGCCGAAGAACACTGGTGCCAAGAAATCTGTTTCGCCTGGACAGAAGACGACTGCTGCGACCCGAATCCAGGCGTGATTGCGGGTGTCCTCGTCGCGTGCGTAGCGGGTCTCACCGGCATCCTCCTCCTGATATTGCGGCAGTGTGGCTGCTGTTGCTTCAATAAGCGTATGGGCCCTCGCATCATGCGAGCGCAGCCCCGTTTCATCATGGGCCAACAGCCTCAATTCATCATGGGCCAACAGCCTCAATTCATCATGGGCCAACAGCCTCAGTACGCCATGGGCCAACAGCCTCAGTACGCCATGGCTCCCCAAGCGGTAGCCATGCAACAGCCTCAATACGTGGTGGCGAACGCTAGGAACGCTGGGAACGCTGGGAACGCTGGGAACGCTGGGAACGCTGGGAACGCTGGGAACGCGGGGAACGCGGGGAACGCGGGGAACGCTCAGCGAGCGCAAATCGCTCAAGCCTTGGCGCGGGCGCAAGCAAAGTGATAACTGCGAGAAAAGCAAAATAATTTATGCGTCAAGTTTTTGTGTGACGAAGTGTACGACACAAGTGTGTTGGAACTTTACACCGACGCTATTTCTACAACAATCTACTACACTTTTTATACCCCTAAACCATATCTCTAAGCGGTATGCCTCTACCCATGGGTGCCATCTCATCGACGAATTTCCTCTGACGCGCGCGTCGAAGACTCGAAAACTTTTCATACGCGAGTGGAATCAAGAGGCAAGACGCCGGAATCGAGAAAGCAATCGCCATGACAATCAAAACGATCCCAGATGCGTTGAGTCGAGCTTCAACCTCGGCAAAGTGACCCGTAGCTCGCGTGATGTTGAGCAACCACACTCGAGGATCGCTGGAGCTGCGAACCGACACCGCCGGAGGTAGATTCTCCTTTGCCGATTTCGATCGAAGCGTGGCCAAAGTCTTGCGAACCACGGATAGCGAAGGGTACGCTCCGGTCGAGGGGGCGACGATGCGATGCCGCGAAATAGGTTCCCACGAGAAAGAGTCGAAACCTTCCATAGGCTTGGGCTCACATCCTCCCCCGCCGCCGATCGACTCGTCCACTGTCCAGAGACTGTCTCGCCCTCGTTTGAGCTTGACGCAAACATCGCCGATGACGCCGTACGTATCGCATCCCCCAGAGTGCGGATATCCAGCGAATCTGTACTTGCAATTCTTCCAGTTTGTGATGGGTTTGAACTCTTTGGTGAATAACTCGACGTCGGCGATGTGCAAGACGTGCGAACCGTCGACGCGAAGCTTGAGCTCTCTCGCGCCCATCAAGCCTTCCATCACGGCGGTGTTATTGTATCCGCTGGTGTACGACCGAGTCGTCTCCGACGCGTCTGGGTGCAAAAGTTCATCCACGCTAGCCACGTCTCGTTCATCCAGAACGCCCTTCGCGACGAGCTCTGGAATGCCGACCGCCTCGATCAAATCTTTACCCGATTCGAGCGCGAATTTTAACGGAGAGTACTCGACGTCGCGCACAAACTCGCCGACGTCATCCATCGACGACACCGCGTGCGTCTCGACCCATCTCACATCGCTCGAAGCGCTCGATTTCAACGGCACGGCCCACTCGAATCGCACCGCAGCGAAATCCGCGCGCTCTCTCTCCGTCCATCGTCGCACCGCTTCCTCGTACCCTTCTCGCTCTCTCGCCAACTCTTCCTTGTACGACGCCCGTCCAATGGAACTCATCCCTAGCGCGAGCATCACCACAGAAACCACCGCAGAGGCGCATCCACACCGCGTGCTCGCGCGATCATCCCTCTCCCTCTCTCGTAACCTCTGCCATCGTCGGTCTCTCGCTCTACGAGGCGCGCGCGTCCCGCGTCGGCGGTGGAAATCCGGCGCCGAACGCGTCGTCCCGCTTTGTAAAAATCTCACCCTATCCCCGTTCGAGTACTCCGCGCTCGACTCGTCCTCACAGTTCGACAGCTCGGCTCGTTCCTCATCCTCGTCCTCGTCGTATTCCTCGTCCTCGTCCTCCTCCTCGTCGTCGTCGTCGTACATCCTCCCCGTCGCGTTCAGAAACGTCTCTGCGTCGTCCCGTCTTCGAGAATCGCTTCCACTCGATGCCGACGCTCTCGCGCGTACCGTCGCCGTCGTCATCCCGGTTCGCATGTTCCGTAGGAGCCAAAGTCCCGATCGTTCCTTCGCGCGCGTTCCCTCTCCGAGCCAACTTCTCGAGCCGAGTCGACGCGTCGTCGGATGACGCAACCAACCGTTGCGGGTGTCCCTCTGGGCACCAACGCCACACGCCCGCGCGGGTTTCGAATGCCGTTGCCGTTCGCGCTCTCGACGGCGAGCTCGACGACGACGACGACGACGCGGGTTTCGAGGACGTGCGCGACGAGGGCTCGATCCGTCCTCGCGCGGGCGTTTCGAGAGGGACGCGCCGCGAGCGGTCGCGGGAGGAGGAGGATGGAATCCTTGGAGGACGTCGCCCTCGTCGACGCTCGCGGCGGTTGGCGGCGTGAAAACGGATCTCGCGGGACGTCTCCGACGACGGCGTCGGTCGCGGGGGCGAGAGTGGCGATGATGACGACGTCGACGTCGACGTTCGCGGCGGGTGATCGAGGGAACGAGGAGGAGGAGAAGAAGGCGAAGGCGAAGAAGAAGAAGAAGGAGGCGAAAAAGACGAAACCGTACCCAGAGTCGCGGTCGGTGACGGTGAACGGGGAGCGGTACAGGCGGTGCGCGGCAGCGATCGTGTTTAATTCCAAAGGGCAAGTGTTGTGCGGCGAGCGAAGCGATCGCCCGGGGTCGTGGAACATGCCGCAGGGCGGTATAGAGAAGAAGGAGAGCGTCGAGTCGGCGGCGTCTCGCGAGCTCTTCGAGGAAACCGGTCTTCGTTCAATCGAGGACGACCCCGAACGCGGGGTCGTCAGTCTCCTCGGCGCTCTGCCAGAGGACGACGGGTATTGCTATCGCGTCGATCCTCCCTCGTGGCTCACCGATCGCGGTCTCGCCGGTCAGAGACTGGAATTCGTTCTCTTTCGGTGGCTTCCCGCCCAAGACGAAGACGCCCAAGACGCCGACGCCGATCCGACGTCCCATCCCGCGGTCAATCTCGCCGGGTCAAACGGCGAATCGCGCGAGTTCAACCGTCTCGCCTGGGTCGATTTCGACGCCCTCGTTCGCGACGTCTGGTCCACGAAGCGCGGTCCGTACCGCCTCGCCCTCGACGTCGCCGTCCCTCGCATTCGAGCCGAGCTCGCCGCCCGCCCGCCCGCGTGACGCGAGCGATTAAAACCCCGAGCAGAGCGGCGCGCTCGTTGTATCACCATCGTCACCAATCACCGCAAATCGCACCGCGTCCGTCCGCGAAAGTCCCAATAATCTCCCTCCCCAACCGGTCGGTTGGTCTTCCTGTTGGTCTTCCTGGATCGGATGGATCACCCGCGAGTCTCTGGAATTGCACGCTCGCATGCTTGGCGCTGAGACGATTCGAGTCTTCTTTCAGCATTGAAACAACGATGGTGGCGACATCGATGTGAGCCTTCATGGATTGCGCAAAGCCCGTCATGGAGACAACCTTGTCGAGCGCCGAGTCGCCGTCTTTGGATTCGTA